>Ga0137306_101074_pt1 | contig 30374 bp, 25 predicted proteins | sample Inofroosms_March_FD_97187 | JGI IMG/M metagenome (GOLD analysis project Ga0137306, IMG submission 97187) | Mouse cecal microbial communities from Vienna, Austria - N-Acetylneuraminic and N-Acetylglucosamine D2O microcosms_March | ecosystem: Host-associated > Mammals > Digestive system > Large...
CTGTCGCACTCGACAGGTCAGTACGTGTAAGCGGTTCACCTTTTATCTTCTTCAATATCAGCTTATTGTTTGCTATGACAGACTGCCATTCATAAACGATGTAATTATAACAGCTAAGTTGCATCATAAGATAGGCTAACAGACGGGTATTATTAACTTTCAATACCCCATTCAGTTTGCAGTTGAAAAAATCGGTAAGTATTTTGGCACTGACGGTAGTAGTAAACATATTCGCTTCATTCACACAGTCGGTCAGAAGTTTGATTTCATTAGCTTTCAACGTGGACTTGAAAGGATTGCTTTTGCCCACAATCTTGGTTGGATTAGTATCTGCACTTTCCTCTTTCTCTTTTGGCAAGGCTTGCTCTTGGATGGCAACCGCATCTGTATGGTAATTGCTTTCCTGTTCTTGCAGATAGCGCAAATATTTGGAAAGCACGACAAGATTAACGATAATGGACAAATAAGGAAGCCGCCCATCATAACAGGACGGTTCATGCAAATATGCATCCATATCAAAATCAGAGCAGCGGAAACCGATATACTTTTTTCTTTCATCAGAATTCAAGTCCTCAAAATAACCACTTTCCCACAAAAAATCGGGAATATCCATGTCCAATACAATGTTACGCACGACACGGTATTTTTGTTGGATGGCTACAATATTTTCAGTCACACGGAAAATTTCTTGCCGCAAATAATCCTTTAGCTGGGCTTGCGTCAAATATTCACGTTTTAAAAATAGTGCATCTACTTTAGTTTTATAGTCATGCGCTATACAACTATCTAATATCTTCTGTATTTCTCTGAAATTGGTTTCTATATGATTTTCCATAATCGTGTGCCTTTAAACGTTCTTACTACAAATATAAGGTAAGAATCTCACTTTTCCCGAAAACATCGGCAATAATAAGGAAGAAAAGATAAGGTAATAGTTAAGAAATCATAAAGACGCAGGGAGAAAAACTATAAAAGTACACCTTTTCTTTGTATTCGTCATTCAGTACACATTTAGTACGCCCTATGAAAGTAGAAAACCCTGATAATCAAGCGATTATCAGGGTTTATTCGTACCCAGACCCGGGGTCGAACCGGGATGGAAGTGAATCCACTGGTGTTTGAGACCAGCGCGTCTACCGATTCCGCCATCTGGGCATGCTTGATTTCTCAATTGCGTTGCAAAGATACAGCTTTTTTCTAAACCTGCAATACATTTTCCAAAAAAAGGAGAAAAATCTTATAAAACTTATGCCAAACATTCTTTGTTTCCAAAATATAACGTACATTAGCAGAAACTTTAAAAACAAACTATATGACAACAAACAAGAATAATTTTTGCGTTATCATGGGAGGTGGGATCGGCAGCCGCTTCTGGCCTTTCAGCCGCAAAACACTTCCTAAACAATTCCTGGACTTCTTCGGCACAGGAAGGTCGTTGCTGCAACAAACTTTCGACCGCTTCAACAAAGTTATTCCTACTGAAAACATACTTATCGTTACAAACGACATGTATGCCGACCTCGTGAAAGAGCAACTACCCGAACTGAAACCCGAACAAATATTGCTGGAACCTACCCGCAGAAATACCGCTCCGTGCATCGCATGGGCTGCTTATCACATCCGTGCATTGAACCCTAATGCCAACATTGTCGTCGCACCGTCGGATCACCTGATTCTGAAAGAAGGCGAATTTCTTGATACCATCGAAAAAGGTTTGGCATTCGTCGCCCAGTCGGAAAAGTTACTCACCCTCGGAATCAAACCCAACCGCCCCGAAACAGGCTATGGCTACATACAGATAGCCGAACAAATCGGAGACAACTTCTATAAAGTGAAGACCTTCACCGAAAAGCCTGAACTGGAACTGGCAAAGGTGTTCGTAGAAAGCGGAGAGTTCTACTGGAACTCGGGCTTGTTCATGTGGAACGTAAATTCCATCATCAAGTCCATAGAGACACTGTTACCCGAACTCGCCTCCAAACTGGCACCGGGCAAAGACGTATATGGCACCGCCTCCGAGAAAGTCTTCATGGATGAAAACTTCCCCGCCTGCCCCAACGTCTCCGTTGACTTCGGCATCATGGAAAAAGCAGACAATGTATACGTCTCATTGGGAGACTTCGGATGGTCGGACTTGGGCACATGGGGCTCGCTGTACGACTTGTCTCCGAAAGACGAAACGGACAATGTCACTCTGAAATGCCAGTCGCTGCTGTACAACAGCAAGGATAACATTGTTGTTCTGCCACAAAACAAGCTGGCGGTCATCGATGGACTGGAAGGGTATCTCATTGCCGAATCGGACAATGTGCTGCTGATCTGCAAGAAAGACGAAGAACATGCCATACGCAAGTATGTAAACGATGCGCAGATCAAGTTGGGAGAAGACTATATCTAAAGAAATGAGAAGAGGGAAACATGAAAAAAGAGAAACACGATAAGAGAGAAACACGGAAAGAGAAAAGACGCTGATTCTCAATCACCCTGTTTCTTAATTCTGTATAAACTCTAACGGTTACTGATAACTTCTTAAAAAGATAAAATTCCCGTCACGAACATTCATTTGTGACGGGAATTTTTATGCATTGGGAGGACTGAATCACTCCCTGCTATCATTTAAAAGGAAGAATGTTAATTTCAGAGTGAAGCCTGAATCGCTTCGGCAACAGCTTTAAACTCTTCGGCAGAAAGCTTAAGTTTCGGATTGGAGAACAACATGTCCGACTCTTTCTGTATTGGAATCAAATGAATGTGTGCATGAGGCACTTCCAGACCAATCACAGCTTCGCCCACTTTCTTGCAGGGGAAAGCCTTCTCAATAGCACGTGCCACCTTTTTGGCAAAAACATGCATGGCTGCCAGGTCTTCGTCACTCAAATCAAAGATATAATCCACTTCCTGTTTGGGAACGACCAACGTATGACCTTTCACCAACGGATTGATGTCCAGAAATGCAAAGAACTTATCATCCTCTGCCACCTTGTAGCACGGTATCTCACCTGCGATAATTCTACTGAATATTGTTGCCATAGCTTTCTATTATATACAAAAACAACTTTCTATTATATAGAAAAATAACCTATATATAAAATAAGGCAAGCCCGCATGCGAACCTGCCCTTACATTAAAATGATATGTTCACTACTTCAAGGTTGATCATGCCCTGAGGCACTTTGATCTCAGCAATGTCACCTACCTTCTTGCCAAGAAGTCCTTGCGCAATAGGAGTGTTGACTGAGATTTTTCCTTCCTTCAGATTGGCTTCACTTTCCGAAACAATGGTGTAGGTCATCTTCATCCCATTCTTCACGTTCTTCAGTTCCACCTTATTCAATATCTGCACGGTATCTGTCTTCAGCTTGGATTCGTCGATGATCTTGGCATCGCCGATCACCATTTTCAGCTTGTTGATCTTCATCTCGAGCAATCCCTGAGCCTCTTTGGCTGCATCGTACTCTGCATTCTCCGACAAATCGCCTTTGTCGCGCGCCTCGGCTATTGCTGCCGAAATCTTAGGACGCTCTACCGTTTCCAGTTCTTTCAGTTCGGCCAACAATTTCTTGTAGCCTTCTTCTGACATATAAGCCATAGTTTTTTCCTCCTTTTTAAGTTTCTAAATGATATTATATAACAAAAAAGAATTCCAACATGGTCAGCATGCTGGAACCCTCTTTTAAATTTCTTTGCAAAGATAACCTTTTAATCAATGCGTGTCAAGCAAAAAATTACTGCTATGTAACATATTTACATTTTAAAAGGATATTTATGAAGGAGTTACCGGACAATCGCGTTGTTTTGCAGGACCGACTCCTTGAATACACTACAGCAACGCTTTCACCGCAGCATCCAGATCCTTTATCGTCTCTCCGCGTGCACTCAGTTCGCTATTGCGGTTGATCAGGAAGAGTGAAGGTACCGCTTGTACATTGTACATGGCGGCTACACTCGAATAAATTCCACTGGCATCACGCACGCAAATCCAAGGCAGGTTGTCGGCGGTCGTCTTCCAGAAATGCTCGTCAGCATCCAGCGAAATCTGATAGATGACGAGACCTTGGTCTTTATACTTGGTATAGAGGTCGTTCAACAGGAAATTGTGGGGGGCGGAAGCGGCGCTCTGATAGATGGTGAAGTCCAGCAATACGACTTTTCCCTTCAGCTCGCTCAGCTTATGGGTGTTACCCTTCATGTCGCGAAGGCTGATGTCGATGATACCAGTCTCCGATACGACTTCCTTCGGTATCTCCAGCACTTTCTGCTGGGGCGTACGGGTGTTCTTCATGCCCTTTATCACGATGTTATACAGGTTTTTGGAACGGTCGGCATGCGGATAGAGATTGTTCAGACTGGTTGCCACTGCCGCAAAGCACTTGATATCGTCCTTGTTGTTCAGCGGATCGAAGATAAGGTAGTTGTTCAGCTTCTGAAACAGGGCGAAATAAGCGGCGGTCTCGGTAGGAGCGGCGAAGATGTATTTTGCCTTTACCTCATCTTTATAGTCTTTCATCAGCGTGGCCAGTTCTTCATCGAAGACATCGGCGGCTATCTGGTGGGCCTGCATTTTCTTAATCAGCGCGTTCACTTTTGCCTGCAACTGCGCCTGCATCAGGGTCAGTTCCTTAATCTTGGTGCTATTCGCCGAGCCTTCCACCGTGTAGGAAGTGGCGAAATCGGCATACGAGGCTTTCACTCCGATGGTTTCCGTAGAGTCTACTGCCAGATTCACTACCTTGTCTTCTACGCGCAGGCGGTAGAACTCGGGAGTCTCCGGACGGGTTTGCCGGAAACTGAAAGAGCCGTCCCCTTTCAATTTGACAGAGTCCAGCGGCACGATACCTTCCAAAGCGGCGGTTTCCAGATAGAGCATTTTGCCGTCGGCACCGGACACTTCACCCTCTACTTTGAATTTCGGTTCAGAATTGCAAGCACTCAATGCCAAGGCGGCGAGTGCAATAAAACAGATCTTCTTCATATTTTAACGTCTTATATTTCTCTTTGAAAGAACGTGCAAATATAGTTCTTTTCAAGTTTAGTCAAAGCATTTTCGAAGTATCTTCCGCTCGAAAACCCAAAAAAACGGTCATTTTGCAACATTTTTAGCTCATACCCACCTGATTACATGAATAAATCGCTATCTTTGCGGGAATTTTGAAAGAAAATATAGATAAAAGATTTTATGATTAACCCAATTGTTAAGACGATCGAGCTTCCTGATGGCAGAACCATCACGCTCGAAACGGGAAAGCTGGCAAAACAGGCAGACGGTTCTGTAATGCTTCGCATGGGCAACACCATGCTCTTAGCTACTGTTTGTGCCGCCAAGGACGCAGTTCCCGGAACAGATTTCATGCCGCTACAGGTAGAGTACAAAGAAAAATTCTCCGCATTCGGACGTTTTCCCGGAGGTTTCACCAAGCGTGAAGGACGCGCTTCGGATTATGAGATCCTCACTTGCCGCCTCGTAGACCGTGCTCTCCGCCCCCTCTTCCCCGACAATTACCATGCTGAGGTATACGTAAATATCATCCTCTTCTCTGCCGACGGCGTAGACATGCCGGACGCGCTGGCCGGGCTTGCTGCTTCTGCGGCTCTCGCTGTTTCAGACATTCCCTTCAACGGACCGATATCGGAGGTACGCGTAGCGCGCATCGACGGAGAGTTCGTCATCAACCCGACCTTCGAGCAACTGGAAAAAGCGGATATGGACCTTATGGTAGGAGCCACGTACGAGAACATCATGATGGTGGAGGGCGAAATGGACGAGGTGTCCGAGCTCGACCTGCTGAACGCCATGAAGGCTGCCCACGAGGCTATCAAGGTGCAATGTAAGGCGCAGATGGAGCTTGCCGAAGAGGTAGGCTCGACCGTGAAGCGCAAATACTGCCACGAGGTGAACGACGAGGAGTTGCGCCAGGCCGTACACGATGCCTGCTATGAGAAGGCATACGCCATCGCCGCTTCCGGAAACAACAACAAGCACGAACGCATTGCCGCTTTCGAGGCTATCCGCGAAGAGTTCAAGGCTCAATTCAGCGAAGAGGAGCTGGAAGAGAAGGCGCCGCTGATAGACCGTTACTATCACGACGTGGAAAAAGAGGCTATGCGCCGCAGCATCCTCGACGAAGGCAAGCGCCTCGACGGACGTAAGACCAACGAGATCCGCCCCATCTGGAGCGAGGTCAGCTACCTGCCGGGGCCTCACGGCTCGGCCATCTTCACGCGTGGCGAGACGCAGTCGTTGTCTACCGTCACCCTGGGTACGAAGTTGGATGAGAAGATCATCGACGACGTTCTGGTACATGACAAGGAGCGCTTCCTGCTTCACTACAACTTCCCTCCCTTCTCTACGGGCGAGGCTAAGGCACAACGCGGCGTAGGCCGTCGTGAAATCGGCCACGGACACTTGGCTTGGCGTGCCCTGAAGGGACAGATTCCTGCCGACTATCCGTACGTGGTGCGCGTGGTATCCGATATCCTCGAGTCCAACGGTTCTTCTTCGATGGCTACGGTATGCGCCGGAACGCTGGCACTGATGGATGCGGGTGTGAACATCAAGAAGCCGGTGTCGGGTATCGCTATGGGATTGATAAAGAATGCAGGCGAAGACAAATATGCCGTATTGTCCGATATCTTGGGCGATGAAGACCACCTGGGCGATATGGACTTCAAGGTGACGGGTACGAGAGACGGTATCACGGCCACTCAGATGGATATCAAGGTGGACGGTCTGTCGTACGACATCCTCGAACGTGCCCTGAACCAGGCTAAAGAGGGACGCCTCCACATACTGGACAAGATACTGGAGACCATCCAAGAGCCGCGCGAGGATCTGAAACCGCACGCTCCGCGCATCGAGATGATGACGATTCCGAAGGAATTCATCGGTGCCGTGATCGGCCCGGGCGGAAAAATCATCCAGGGTATGCAGGAGGAGACCGGTGCCACGATCACGATCGAAGAGGTGGACAATATCGGACGAATCGAAATCTCCGGAACCAACAAGAAGAGCATCGACGATGCTATGCGCCTGATCAAGGCTATCGTAGCCGTGCCGGAAGTGGGCGAAGTGTACAAAGGCAAGGTGCGTTCCATCATGCCCTACGGTGCATTCGTTGAGTTCTTGCCGGGCAAAGACGGTCTGCTGCATATCTCGGAGATCGACTGGAAGCGTCTGGAGACGGTAGAAGAGGCCGGAATCAAGGAGGGTGACGAGATCGAAGTGAAACTGCTCGACATCGACCCGAAGACCGGAAAGTTCAAACTCTCACGCAAGGTATTGCTGCCCAAACCGGAAAGACCTGAGAGACCGGAAAGAGGCGAAAGAAGAGAAAGACCGGAACGGAGATAAGAAGCAAGCGTCCGCTTATACCTTATTATAGAGTATCGCGCGCGTGATCATATAATATAAGGTGAAGAAGAAGTGCCGGAAACCGAATGGCACGCAGATGGCGCTGACTACATACACGGGTGACCGCAGATTGTCTGTTGACAGATTCAATAAGACACTTCTGCGGTCATCTGTTTTTTTATCCCTTCCGATTCCCTTCCGCTCAAAGATCCCTACAAAAAAAGATCGGAAAGTACCCCCATACTCTCCGATCCGAAACAGTCAAAAATCGACCTTAATCAATTTATTAACTTAACACATCGCAAAGATATGATAAAAAATTCTTTGAACGGGTTTTTCACCGAAAAAAGTTTGACTACTACGTAAGATTGTGATGCAGACAGAAATAAATGGGTCGCCAGACTACGTGTGCGGCATGGCGGAAATGCCCCGTTTCATCCGGTCATCCAATCCGCTCCCGATGCGCGTATCACCCAAGGCTACGGCAAGTCCTTTTTCAGGTTACGACAAGCCCTTTTTCAGGTTACGATAAGTCCTCTTTCAGGCTACGACGCCCTCCTTTTCAGGCCACTGCCCGAAAACCGGTTCACGGAAACCGGTTAAATAAGCTTAATATCTCGGCCGAAATTTCGCCGTTTTTTTGCCACTCTGCCTTCGTTCTGCCTTCGCTCTGCCTCCAGTGTCCCTCCAGTGTCCCTCCAGTACACCTCCACTCCTTATGACTGGAGTTAAAACGGAGCCGTAGCGTTAACACACTGGCGCGATAGTGTTACCGTACGTTAATCAGGTGTTTTTTGCCCCCGTTATACTTGCGTTAGTGAAGTTGCATACTTACACCCCTCCTTTAGCCCGCAACTTCCGCAGCCCGCCGCTCACCTATAGACCTGCACCGGCAACTCTCCGCGCAAGGCGGCAAGGACATTCAGCGCAAGCGCCTCCAGCTCGTCCTCGCCGGGATACACATGCACCGGAGCGAGGAAGGAGACACGCTTCTTCAGGCGCGAGATGACGTAATCGGAATGGGCGATGCCCCCCGTCAGCAAGATAGCGTCCACCTCGCCGTAGAGCGCAACGGCGGCGGCACCCACACTCTTCGCCACCTGATAAATCATCGCCTCCAGCACCAGCTCCGCCTGCCGGTCGTCCGCCTCTATGGAGCGAACAATGGCAGGAATGTCCGTAGTGCCCAAGTGAGCCGCCAGTCCGGCATGTCCGGAGATGCGCTTCTTCAGCTCATCCTTGCGGAAGCGGCGGGAGTAGCAAAGGTCTATCAAGGGTCCGGCAGGCAGCGTCCCCGCCCGTTCGGGCGAGAAAGGCCCCTCGCCGTCGAGGGCATTGTTCACGTCGATGGCACGCCCGTGCCTGTGGGCGCCGACGGATATGCCTCCGCCCAAATGGCAGATGATCAGGTTCAAATCTTCGTAGCGCACAGGCGGCTCCTGCGGAGCGGCAGCCGTGCGCTCGGCAGCATAACGGCGGGCGATAGCACGCTGGTTCAGCGCATGCCAGATGGTGATGCGCGGCATCAGGGGAGAACCCGTGATGCGTGCCACCTCATCCAACTCGTCCACCACCCCGGGGTCGGCAATGAAAGCGCGACAACCGGGCAACAACGCCGCCAGCTCGGCGGCAATCAGGCATCCCAAATTGCAGGCATGGCTGCGCATGGCGTGGGCAATGTCGTCCAGCATGGCATCGTTCACCTCGTACACTCCGCCCGGGATAGGCTTCAGCAGCCCGCCCCGCCCCACGATCGCATCGAACCGGAAGGGGATGCCGTTCTCTTCCAAAGCCTCCAGGACAAGGTTCTTGCGAAACTCGAACTGGTCGATGATGCGCGGAAAATGAGAAAGCTCTTCCACCGAGTGGCGGATGTTGCGCACAAGAAGCGGAGTCTCGTCAGCGTACACCGCAATCTTCGTAGAAGTGGAACCGGGATTGATGGCAAGGAGAAGCATAATTTCAGGATTTAAGGATTACGTAATTAATGAATTAAGTATAGATTCGGAATCTAAAGAACCGGATTGTCACACCTATCGGATGCGGTGAGGCATGCCATGGCGATACTGTAGTACTTGGACAGTCCGGAGTCGCTCCGCGAAGGCAGCACTACGGGACACACGGGCCCCTGCAGCAGTCCCGCCATATCGGCGTGCGAGAACAACGACACCGCCTTATAGAAGGCATTCCCCGACTCGATATTCGGAAAGATCAGCACATCCGCCTCCCCATTGATGGGCGAAGCGATGCCCTTGATGTCGCCACTCGTCTTCTCGCAGGAAGTCTTCACATCCAGCGGCCCGTCGATGATCACGTCGCCGAACTCTCCCGCTTCCGCCAGTTCCACGATGTTGACGTAGTCCAACGAATGGGGGAACTTGGCGCTGACCTTCTCCGTGCAGTGGATGAGCGAGATGCGGGGCTGAAGGATGCCGAAACTACGGCAGGCGCCTATCGCATACCAGATCATCTCGATGCGTTGCTGCAACGTGGGACGCGGAATCACCGCCGCATCCGAGAAGAAGAGCAGCTTGTCATACGTCGGAATCTGCATCACGGCAAGATGCGTCAACACCTTCCCGCGGGGCAATAGCCCACGCTCCTTGTCCAGGATGGCACGCAGCAGGTTATCGGTATTGATGATGCCCTTCATCAGGATGTCCGCCCCACCCTCGCGCACGATGCGCACGGCTTCGCGGGCAGCCTCGTCGGGATCCTCCACATGTATGGTCTGCACATATTGCGGATACTTCTTCAAGGCAGGATATTTCTCCAACACAGCGGCGTCGCCAATCATCAGGAATTCCGCGATTCCTTCTTCCAGCGAACGGGCAATGGCATACTCCGTATTGGGGTCGTTAGCGCAGACCACTGCAATACGTTTCCTATTGTTCAGGGACTTCAAGTGAGAGGTCAGTTGATCAAAACTTCGAATGGGTTCCATAACGTTAGATTTTTAGCAAATATCAGAAAAAATGTCGAAAAAAGCATCATGATGGCAAGGAAATGTGTACTTTTGCCCCATACACCAAATGTAGAATCAATGAGCAGCCTTATTTTTCCGCCATACGTAGAAAAAGGAGATCGCGTCATCATCCTCTCTCCTTCCAGCAAAATAGACAAGTCATTCCTGAAAGGAGCCAAGAAGCGCCTGAAGTCGTGGGGGCTGGAAGGCGTGGTGGAGAAACATGCCGGAAGCGCAAACGGAACCTACGCAGGCAGCATCAAGCAGCGGACAGAAGACCTGCAGAATGCCTTGGACGACGAAAAGGCTAAAGTCATCCTATGCAGCCGCGGCGGGTATGGCGCCGTCCATCTGGTGGACAAACTGGACTTCACGCTCTTCCGCCGGCACCCCAAGTGGCTGATCGGATTCAGCGACATCACAGCGCTGCACAACGTGATCCAGCAGAACGGTTTCGCCTCACTCCATGCCCCCATGGCACGCCATCTGACCGTAGAACCCGACGAAGACTTCTGCACATCCGCCCTCAAAGACATCCTGTTCGGCCACTTCCAACCGGAAACAGCAGACGCCGTACAGACCTCGAAAGAGGGTTTCAGCTACGTCTGCCCGGGACATAAGCTGAACCGTAAAGGCACAGCCAAAGGCATCCTTCGGGGCGGTAATCTCTCCGTCTTCTACGGACTCCGCGGCACCCCCTACGACATCCCCGCCGAGGGCACCATCCTCTTCATCGAAGACGTGGGCGAACGCCCCCATGCCGTAGAGCGCATGATCTACAACCTGAAACTGGGAGGCATACTGGAGCGGCTCTCCGGCCTCATCATCGGGCAATTCACGGAGTACGAAGAAAACCGCTCGCTGGGAAAAGACCTCTACGGCGCCATTGCCGACCTCGTGAAAGAGTATTCCTACCCCGTCTGCTTCGACTTTCCGGTGGGGCACGTCACCATGAACCTGCCCATGATCAACGGCGCGGAAGTCACTCTGGAAACAGGTAGGAAAGAGGTGAAACTAAGTTACACGATTCAAACCTTGACATAGACTTGCATCTATATATGAATTTAGATTTTGATTCAGACTCAGATTTAGATATAGATTATAGATACAGTCATTAGATACAGATATAGATTATAGATACAGACATTAGATTTAAATATTAGATTTAGATATCAGAAAATGAAAATGAAACAGAATTATACGCTCATCCCCTTATGTCTGATGCTGCTCGCCTTCATAGCCTGCAGCAACAACGTCAAGACGACAAGTAAGACAAGCGACGGCAAGACAGAAACCGAAAAAACCGTCATCAACGTCCCGCAATTCAATGCCGACAGCGCCTATCAGTACGTGAAGGCACAAGTGGACTTCGGCCCGCGCGTTCCCAACACGAAAGCCCACATCGACTGTGGAAACTATCTGGCAGACCAACTCGCCCGGTTCGGCGCCCAAGTCACCAACCAATATGTAGACCTCCCCGCCTACAACGGTACCCTGCTGAAAGCACGCAACATCATAGGCTCCTACAAGCCCGACACCCGAAAACGCATCGTCCTCTTCTCCCACTGGGACAGCCGCCCGTGGGCAGATGCCGATCCCGATCCCAAGAAGCACTACACCCCCATCCTCGGTGCCAACGATGGTGCCAGCGGCGTCGGTGTACTGCTGGAAATAGCCCGACACCTGCAACGGCAATCACCGGAAATGGGTATCGACCTCGTCTTCCTGGATGCCGAAGACTACGGTGCACATCGCGAATACAACGGTCCGCACAAAGAAGAATACTGGGCTCTCGGCTCGCAATATTGGGCACGAAACCCGCATGTGCAAGGCTATAATGCCCGCTTCGGCATATTGCTGGACATGGTAGGTGGCAAAGATGCAGAGTTCCGCTACGAAGGCCTGTCGCACGAAGTAGCCCCCGACATCAACAAAAAGATCTGGAAAACAGCCAATGCCTTAGGCTTCGGCCACCACTTCGTACAGAAAAGCGGAGGCTTCGTAACCGACGACCACACGTTCATCAACAAATATGCCAAAATCCCGACCATCGACATCATCCCTTACAACCAGGAAGGCGATTTCTTCGAGTTCTGGCATACCGTGAAGGATGATATGGGCGCCATCGACAAGGCCACCTTGCAGGCGGTCGGGCAGACCGTGATGCAAATCATCTACACGGAGAAGTAGTCCCCTATAGATAAACCTTTTATGCATAACTCTTTATATATGATTTTTTATACAAGCCCTTATATATGATTCTTTATATAAGTCCTCATACATGGTTCTTATATACATGATTCTTAAATACATGGCTCTTATATACATAATCCGTTATATACAGTTCGTTATGCATTTATATACAGTCCATTATGCATTATCTTTCAAACATAATCCTTAACCCTAAAAAATGCTTTATAAATCATGAGTATAAACGAATTACAAGACGAAGTCATCGCTGAATTCAGCGACTTCGACGACTGGATGGACCGTTACCAGCTCCTTATCGACTTAGGTAACGAGCAGGAACCTCTCGACGAAAAATATAAAACGGAGCAGAACCTGATTGAAGGCTGCCAGAGCCGCGTATGGCTACAGGCAGACGAAGAAGATGGGAAAATCGTCTTCAAGGCCGAAAGTGACGCCCTGATCGTGAAAGGCATCATCGCCCTACTGATCAAAGTGCTCTCCGGACACACACCGGACGAGATTCTGGGTGCCGACCTCTACTTCATCGACCGGATAGGTCTGAAAGACCATCTCTCTCCTACCCGTAGCAACGGTCTTCTGTCTATGGTGAAGCAGATACGGATGTATGCCCTTGCCTTCAAAGCAAAGGAATGCGATAAATAAATGCCTACCCAAAGACATAACTCCCATAGATATTGCGGGAATTACACGAATCATCACAGATTATCTTTAAAGCAGACTGATTTTCTTTAAGAAATGAAAGTACAAAGAAGGTAATCTGTGTAATCCGTGGTGTCCAAGTATGGGTAATTAATGCAGACCACCGATCACATTATAGAACGCGATAATCGGATTGTCCGTATCAGGATTATAGTTACGAAATATATCAGGATAGTCTTTCCCAGGTTCTTCTGACAGTGCATAATCAACAGTTTCAGGAGTGATAACTCCCCAGAACCCGTCTTTGTATACTCCATCTATCAATCGGAAAACCGGAACAGCCCTGCCCGCTTTATCTGCCAATCTCCTGCCACAATAGATTTGTTTCTTACGAGCTAAATCATAAAGTCCCAACTGCAAGAAGCCATCTTTAGAAAACTGAAAATAAAGAAGGGAACCACATCTATAGATTTTCTCCAAACCTATGGAATACTCCGACTTTATCAAGTCCCACTCATTCGCTTTATCCTTTATCTTAGAAAACGGCAAAGGGGAGGGCAAGTCTATCTTATACAAGGCATTCACCCGCTCCGGACTCAATTCATAAACCACGTTGTCAAAGGTACAAAACCGAATCATTATAACTGAACGGCCCCCCCGGAGTAAAATGATAGGAAGACTCTGCTTCACCGTGCGGGAAATAGCGTTGCTGCATGTGGGTTCCATCCTTCGATATCAATAAAGAATAGTGCAAATCCGCATCATTGGGATAATTATTATGGTATCTATTGTCATAATAGTAAACTCCTCTTAGCGAAGCCATTGCTGTGGGATCGGGTTTCCCCAACTTTTGTGTCCTGATATATGCTCCATTATCCGCATTATAATACAAAAGAGATTGCCTGAAGTTATCAAATACAACCAATTCTCTGCTTATTTCATTCACAACAAAAGTATTGACATCTGTATATTCGCCGGGGCCGTTTCCTTTAGCATCTATTTTATAAAGGACATTACCCTGCATATCATAACAGATAACTCTATCAAGTTTATCCTGTACATAAATCTTTTCGTTTTTAATCTGCACTTCCTGTATGGTAGTAAGCAATGGTTCGGCAGCCAGTTGGATATAAGAAGCCGTTTCAAGAAAGTCTCCCAGGTTCTCAAAATCAGAACTTTCCACTTCCACCTTTATCATTTGCAGATTCTCCGTAACAATATTCCCTACTTGAGAAAATTCACATTCTTTCTTACTCTTGCTCTGGCAAGAATAAAAAGAAAGAAAAAGTATTATAATGTAAGAGATATGTTTCATAATAGATCACATGCTAAAAAACTTCTCCACATTCTACAGGGGTACATGAATAAGGAACCGCACAAAATACACAAATCCTCTCTACACTACTTGTAAACCAACCACCTCCCAATTGAAGCATACAGCGCTTCGTTTCAGGTTGTTGCCAACTATCAGCTTCAAACTCATCCTGTGCAAGAGATTCTATACTTGTCAATGCGGAATCAATAATGCATGATAACTCGGAACTCCGTTTAAAATACTGTTGCATAAAGGCAAACATAAAACAAACTACAAATAAGGCAATTACTTTCTTTTTCATAATAACTAATAATCAAACATTAATTCAGATATTTGTCTTGCAAAATTTGACAAAATTCAACGGTCAAATCCGGTAGCCCTGATATTGGAAAAAATAGATCCTTAATATACAATTCTCTATTCGTAACAAAATAGAAAGGCGGTTCTGATTCTTCCAATATTGGTTCCCTTATTTGAAACACTTTGGTTGTGTCAATATGATTAACAGTCACAAAAACTTTAAAATCTCTCAAACTTTGAGTCTCAATAAGAACATTAACAAACTTCATCTTCTCTTTAATACTCTTCAATTCAGACTCAATACAGCTACTGCAATCTGATAGAGAAAACTTATAGAAAAGCCTACATTCATCATTAAGTTCCATACTAAATGGTCGCTTTTGCTTCTTAATTATCAGGTCTAAATCTTCAATTCTCTTGTTAATGTATTTATGACATTGAGTCACTGACCAAATAGCAGAACCCAACATAACATTTTTCTCTAACAGATTCAGATTATCTTCCTTTAACTTGCTACTCATTTGATAGTTACTTTTGATCATTATTATTAATCCTATTGAAAGAACAAACAATAATGTCATTAAAATACCATGCAGTTTTATTCTCATCCATTTATTAATTTATCAATGGCAAATATGAACATTTCTCCTCGACAGACAATCTGTATCAAGATGGATAAATTCAATTTACACTATAGAGACAACATATTATGTATCAAATAGATAAAATACTATACATATATATCAAGTGGACATATACCCTCATATCTGTTTTATGGAACCAGCAGTGATGATAGAATTTACGGTACCAAAAAGAGGGAGGACTTGGAAACTCCCAATCCTCCCTCTCTTTCCAATAGGAACTTAACGATACTCTTGAAAGCCTTCCTATTCCTCTCCTTCCCGATATTCCAGAATATCTCCCGGCTGACACTCCAGCACTTTGCAGATAGCCTCTAATGTAGAAAAACGTATGGCTTTTGCTTTCCCTGTCTTCAGAATGGACAGATTGGCGGGCGTGATGTCCACTTTCTCTGCCAACTCTCCCAAAGATATCTTACGGCGAGCCATCATTATATCAAGATTTACTATAATCATATAATCAAATAAAAATTGAACAATTATTCCTTATCAACAATCAGATGGTCAAGTCCTGCTCCTCCTTCATCCTCAATCCGATAGCAAACACTTCCGCCACAATCAAAGCAGAAAGCCCCAGCACCAGCGAAGTGGTGTGCACCATATCCGTCATGCTCAACGAATAGCCCGGCACGGCAAACACTTTCTCCACACTATGGAGCGTGAGGTATGCCCCAAAGAGGCTACAGCTGAAACTGACCACAAGCAGTGTCCCCATGCTGCGCAGACGGCGGACATTCTTCCAGTTGAATATATCGGAACGGTTGATTGCGGCAATCAGACGGATGAACAAGACTACTGCCCAAATCATCACCACGAAGTTCAGCAACGAAAGAAGTGCCGAAGATATCTTCGAAAGAATATCTTGCGAAGTATCCACGCTTACAATGAGTTGCCCGTATGATGCAGGCACATACGCCCCCGACTTCTTATTATAGACGGAATCCGTGAAGAAAACGTCGCTCAGGTCTTCCGGCATCAACTGCACCACCTGCATGTTACCTAAGTTTTCCTTCTCCTTTTTATTGACCGCCTCATTGAATCCTTTCCGGAATCCGGTCACTACTCCCATGCCTACATAGTAGGTGGTCTCCAAAACCGAATAGCTCAACACAAGCAAGACAATGACACACAGTATATTCAATCTTTTTTTCATACCTAATCAGTTATATCAGACAGTTTATAGACATTCATCATTCTCCAGGATAGAACGAACAGCAGTACGGCAAGCACCAAGCATATCGGATAGGCAGGAGTACCTATCAGCTCAGATGTATACTCTACATCGGGAAACGACCGACTAAGGTAGACCGAAAGGCTGTTGTTCAGTATGTGAATCAGAATGCAAGGCACAAGACTGCGTGTCCTGTAATAGATCCATGCGAGAAGAAAACCAATCAGTGTAGCCCCTACCACCTGCACCGGATTAATGTGGAATATACCAAATACCAAACCGGATATCAGAATAGCCTTCTTCGGGCTATACTCCTCCAGCAGGACCTTGGTGATTGCTCCCCGAAACAACAATTCCTCCAAGACGGGACCTAATATACCCACGCAGACAATCCCCAGCCAACCGGATTGAAGGACATCGAACGTATCATCCAACCAATCAGGTAGAAACGTGAGATAGGACATCAGAAAATCAATCATAAAGATAACAGAAATCCCCATCACACCGCTCCAAAACAGATAAGAGACGGAAACAGAAGAATACAACCGCTTGTCACCGGTCAGGTAACCCTTCCGCCACAAATAAGCTAACATAAAGAGAAAGCCCACCAATAGAGTAGGTGTCGTAGCAAACTCATTCGACCGTTCGATATTACCGTACTCAAGATATGCGTAAATCATGGAAAATGGCATCACCGCCAAAACTGCAAATAGCTGCATGAGAAAATAAATCAGAACCAGTTTTATTGTTGTTTTCATTTTCGACTACTTCTTTTAAAGTTCATCACTCCATTCTCCTCCGGCTTGTTCAGACAGCAGTACCTATGCCACAAAGAACAGCCATCAACATAAAGAGAGAAATCACCAATACCGTGATACTCATAAATGACTTTTTCATACCTAATAAACCTTTATACACTTTGTTATTCAATAATAATTTATCGTTTTTCGATATGCAAATAAAGAAGTATTTTTTGATATGAACAAGAAAAACAGAAAATAATTATCGAAAAACGATAAAAATAGTACGTTTTTCAATAAAACAGCAAGAGAAGAATAAGAAAAAACCGAAGATAAGCAATAAAAAAAGGAGCTGAAAAGAAATTGAAAAGGAGTTGAAAAGAAGCTGAAAAGGAGCTGAAAAGGAGCAAAAAAAATATCACTATAGGTAGCGGGATGCATCTTCCGCATCCTTACGAAGCTGGGCAACCAACCCATCCAACGAATCGAACTTCAGCTCTGGACGAAGGTAACGGACAAAAGAAAGACGAATGGGCTGACCGTAAATATCGGCATGGAATCCGAAGATATGCACTTCGATACTACGGTCTGTACCATTGTCCACCGTAGGGCGGTAACCAATACTAAGCATTCCTCCGTAGACCTGACCAGCCACTCTCACCCGAACAGCATATACGCCATCGGAAGGAATCAGTTTGTCCGGCTCGTTCACACGCAGATTAGCTGTAGGATAACCTATCGTACGACCTACACGATGCCCGCCCACAACTGTGCCATTCAGGAAATAATCGTATCCCAAACCCGCCGCCGCTTCCGAAACATTACCCTGCGACAGCAACCGACGAATGCAAGAGGAACTCACAGCCATTTCTCTGCCTGCTCCGGCAGAAGAACCCGGCACAACATCCTTGCTCATATAGGCATGGGCAAGAATGACCTCCATTCCCAATGCCTGCCCGTAGCGCACGTAGTCGTCGAAACCTTCGCTGCGGTTGTGCCCGAAACGGTGATCGTAGCCCACGACAAGGGCACGTATGTTATAGTGGTCGCGAAGAAAAGCCATGAACTCCCGTGCCGAGAGTCCGGCGATTTCAGGAGTGAAATCGAGCAACAGGCAGCAGTCCAAAGCGGCATCGGAAAGCAGAGAGAGTTTCTCCTCACACGTAGTCAGCAGTTCGGGACGATACTCCGGCTGCACCACCTTGCGCGGATGCACCGGAAAAGTGACCACGCCCGACGCCAATCCACGCACAGCCGCTACCTCGCACACCTGCTCCATCAGACAGCGATGCCCAAGGTGCACCCCATCGAAAAAACCGATAGTAGCCACACAAGCACGAGGCGGATTCTCCGGTATGTCACAAAACACCTGCATCTTTATATTCTCTTTCTGTTTTTATTACGGCTTAACAACCTGTTCTAATTCTTCTGCATCCTGCCGTCTCAATGCTCAATGCTCAATTGAACAGATGACTCCAATCTTCACCTGCCTGTGGCGTATAGGTGGAAATGCCCAGGGTCTCGGCAGCCCGACAGTTTGCGGCAGAATCATCTATGAAGAACGTCTCTTTCGGATCGATGCCGGTATCGTCCAACACTTTTCGGAAGATTGCCACATCAGGCTTCGCCATTTTCATCTCATAAGAGAGGAAAATCTTCTCGAAGAAGTCTTCCACCCGGAACGCCCGATAGCGGAAAGCGTGTTCGCACGACCACCGCCAGTGAATGTCGTTGGTGTTGCTCAGTAAATAGACCACATACCTCTCCCGTAACTTCAGCAAAAGGTCCAGCTTATAAGCAGGGATAGTCACCAAGAAACTGTTCCAAGCAGCATCGATGTCGGCATCCGTCGCCGGTTTCTGCATCCGTTCGCGGATAGCGTTCCTGAACTCCGCGCTGGAAACCATCCCTTGCTCATATTGCAGGAAAATTCCCTGCTGATGGCAGACATCGAGCATAGCCTCCGTATCGGGTACGCCCAACTTTGAAAAATTCTCAATACAACGCTGGCGGTCCAAATCAATCAATACACCGCCAAAGTCAACAATAAGGTTTCTAATTCCTTTTTCTTTCATCTCACTTCTGTATTAAACGCCGGATGAAGCGTATTGCCTCGCCTATCCACAAAACAAGTGACGTAGAGGCTATGATGATTATCCACGTAGACAAATCAAGCGGAGTGGTGCGGAATACGGCACCACCAAACTGTACGATAAGAAACTGCCCGACCAATATAGCAAAGATGATCAGCTCCATGCCATACGACTTGGAAAGCCCCTTGAATGCCGAATCCGTAGTGCCGAACACACGGGCATTGAAAAGATTCCAGAACTGCAACATCACGAAGAAGGTAAAGAATATGGTCAGACGCTCCGTTGTCATGCCGCCATCGGCATGATGGAAACCGTAGAGTATCCCCATCAGCAAGGCCAAGAAAACGCTCCCCACACCCAGTATATGGTAACGCATCGCCTTGGAGATGATAAAGTCATTGCTGCTGCGCGGCCGCTCTTTCATCACGTTTTCACTGGGCGGGATGGAAGCCAATGCCAAGGCGGCAAACGTATCCATGATCAGGTTCACCCACAACATCTGTGTCACCGTGAGCGGTAACTCCGTACCCACCAACGCACCCAGCAACACAATCAGCAGAGCTACAAAATTGATTGTCAACTGGAAGACGATGAAACGCTGGATATTCTTATAGAGCGAACGCCCCCACATCACGGCAGTACCAATACTATTGAACGAATCATCCAGCAGAGTGATGTCGCTTGCCTCTTTTGCCACGGAAGTTCCCGTACCCATCGAAAGCCCCACTTGTGCATGGTTCAGTGCAGGTGCATCGTTGGTTCCATCGCCCGTCACAGCCACAACCTCGCCTTTCCGCTGCAACAACTGCACAAGGCGCTGCTTGTCCGTGGGACGTGCACGAGACATGATTTTCAAGTCTGTCACACGGTCAAGTGCCTCTTCGTCACTCAGTTCCGCAAAAGCAACACCCGTAATGCGGTTGCGCTCCGTATCTTCCGGTTTCCACAGTCCTATCTGGCGGGCGATTTCCGTAGCTGTACCCGGAGTGTCACCTGTCACAATTTTAATATTGATGCCTGCCGACTGGCACTTTGCCACTGCCGCAGGCACATCCTGACGGATAGGGTCACTAATAGCCACCACACCGAGGAAAGACAGGTCTTCATCGGCAACCAGTTCCGAACAGTCACGCATATCCGTATCCTCCACTATCTTGAAGGCAAATCCCAAAGTACGCATCGCCATATTCTGATAGCCCAGCAACTGCCTTTCGACGGTAGGACGATATTCGCCCGCATCCACCCGACTGCCGTCGAGCACTACATCCCGGCACTTACCCAACACGATCTCTGGAGCTCCTTTCACATAAAGCACCTTCTTGCCTATCACTGCCGAATACACCAGTGTAGCCATGAACTTCCGTTCGGTAGAGAATGTCAATTGGCGGACGACCGGAGCTTTCTCGCGCAGCTCCAAGTAATCACAGTGCTGCCCGTTCAACCACAACAGCAACGCCACTTCCGTAGGATTCCCCACACCTTTTGGCTTTTCTGCTTCCGATGTCTCTTCCAGGAAGGCTGTGGAGTTGGCGCTGATACCTTCTGCTACCAGCTTACTGATGTCATCGTCACCAATCTTCCCCCCATTCTTCAAGGCATAGAAACTGGGTTCATACACCTGCATCAAGTTCTGCGTCAGTGTACCGGTCTTATCCGTACAGATTACGGTGATGGCACCCATCGTTTCGCAGGCATGCATCTTGCGCACCAGGTTGTTGGTGGAAAGCATGCGGCGCATATTCAGTGCAAGACTTAACGTCACACTCATCGGAAGCCCCTCGGGTACAGCGACTACAATCAGCGTCACTGCCATCATGAAATAGCGCAATATGGCTTTCAGCGCCGGAAGCCAATCGGCAAAAGTATGGAAAGAGGAGAAAGAATAGACAAACAGCACATCCTTGACAAAAAAGATGGCAAATGCCAATCCGGCTACCGTGAAACCGACTTTGCCAATCAGGTCGGCAAGTCTGGAAAGCTGTATGTTGAGCGGAGTAGGCTCCACGTTCTGTTCTGTGCTCTGGCGTGCCACCTTACCGATTTCCGTTTCATCGCCCACAGCAAGCACACGCATGACGCCATGTCCGTCAACAACCGTCGTACCGCGCATCACCCGATTGGAAGCATACGTGGCTTCTTGGTCGAAATCCGCCTCTACAATAGTCTTATCCACCACCGGTTCTCCGGTCAGGTTCGATTCATTGACCTGCAGGGAGATCGCTTCCAGCAGTTCGCCATCGGCAGGGATCTCTTCTCCTGTCTCCAATACGACGATGTCTCCCACTACCACGTTTTTCCGTGCAACCTCCTGCACTCGTCCGTTACGGATCACTTTCACCTGGGTATCTTCGTTTACCGCATTCAGCAGGTCGAACTTCCGGTTGGCGTCATACTCAAAATAAAAGCCTATGCCCGTGGCAAGCAGCACAGCAGCAATAATACCGATAGTCTCGGCATACTCGTTCTCGATGACGGATATGCCAAGAGAAAGTATCGCTGCAAACAGCAACACCCTAACTACAGGGTCTTCAAATTTCTCAAGATATAGTTTCCACAGAGAGGGACGCTTTGGAGGCGTTAAGAGATTGGTTCCATACCTTTCGCGGCTTCGCAGCACTTCTTCGTCGGTAAGCCCGCTATGATAATAATCATCTTTGGTTACAATCATACAAAGTGTTAAGTTTGATTAGGTGGGCAAAAGTACAACATTAATTCGGTATAGTGAATGTTATTAAATCTTTTTATAAGTTTGAGACACATTATCCACAACACGATTCACACGGGAAAAGATACCTTGAACAGAATGTCTACAACCTGTCTCACGGGAAGATTCCCAAAAAGCGTTAAGGCAGCAAACAAAACCGTTGCTGCCTACGTTATCAGAGAAGAAAACCTAAAAATGCATAGATTATGGATAAGTACATTTGCACCGTTTGTGACTACGTCTACGATCCGGAAAAAGGCGATCCCGAAAGCGGAATCGAACCGGGCACACCATTTGAAGAACTACCCGACGACTGGGTATGCCCCTTGTGCGGAGTAGGCAAGGATGAATTTGAGAAAGCGTCTTAAGACGCTTTCTTTTCCCTTACGTCGCTGCTTGCTTCTACGACATTCACCACATAATCGCCCAGTTTCTCACACTCGGCTATGATGTCCATATAGTAAACGCCCATCTGGTAGTCATACTCCTTGTTATTGACATCCAGAATATTCTGGTTCTTCAACTGGTTACGATAGTTGTTTATCTCATTCTCAATGTTGAATGACTTGTTTACCACGGCACTTTGATGTTCGGAACGTTCCACTACAACAATCATTTGTTCCAAGGCATCATCCGTCAGCTTCATCATAAGCTTGATATGCTCGTACTGTTTCTCCGTGAAGTCCTGATTCGTCTGGCGTTTACGATTGATGGTACGTGCCAAATTATAACAACTGTCACCAATACTTTCTATCTCTGTCACCTCACGCAGCATGGCACGTATCTGTAGCTTACTTTCCGAACTCAACCGTCCTTCCGACACCTGGTTCAAGTAGTTGGCTATCTCCAATTCCATGTTATCGCTGATGTTCTCATACTTCTCAATCCGGCTGAAGAGCTTGTTGAAATCATTCTCATTTGCAGTGTTCAACAGGTCGCGCACCATACCAAACATACGATGGGTACGCTCGGCAAAAAGATTAATCTCCTTACGTGCCTGGACAATGGACAACTCGGCGGTGGACAACATACCGCTCGAAATAAAGCGCAAGCGGAACTCCTCTTCGTCCTCCTTGGGCTTGATAACCCAGCACACCACTTTCTCAATGGGTTTGATAAACCATATTAAAATCAGCACGTTGCAAATATTGAAAGCGGTGTGGAAAGCCGAAAGTTTATAGGTGATTGCCACTTCGGGCGATACTCCGGGAAAGATAGAGTCCACCACCCCGCTCACCATATCGACAAAAGTGTGGAAGATGCACAATATCCAACAGACACCAAACATATTGAAGATGAAGTGTGCCAAAGCTGCACGCCGTGCCTGCGCGTTGGCAGTGAGCGCGGCAATATTGGAAGTGACAGTAGTACCGATGTTTTCACCCATCACCAATGCGATACCCAAATACAAATCGAGCACGCCGCTGGAACAGAGAATCAGCGTGATGGCCATCACTGCTGCCGACGACTGCGCACACATGGTAATGATGCCGCCTATCAACAGAAAAAGCAGAATAGAAAGTCCGCCCCATTCCTTACAGGAGGTAATGAAATTGATGACTGCCGCATTGTGTTCAAGATCCATCTGCAAGGCATTCTCGCGCAGGGTGGTCAGTCCCAAAAACATGAACGCAAAGCCGAAGACAAACTCTCCGAAAGACTTCTTCTGGCTCTTGCTTGAAAAGGCAAGGGGCACAGCCAAGGCAAACAAGGGGAAAATCAGATTGTTCATGTCTATTTGGAAACCAAAGACAGACATGATCCATGCCGTTACCGTCGTACCGATATTGGCACCCATAATAACGGATATGGCTTGCCCCAAAGTTAGCAAGCCGGCATTCACAAAGCTAACGGTCATCACCGTCGTCGCAGTAGAAGACTGTACGGAAGCTGTCACAAACGTACCAGTCAGTAGTCCGGTGAAGCGGTTTGTTGTCATGGCACCCAGCACATGACGCAAATGCCCACCCGTCAGTTTTTGCAAGGCTTCGCTCATGGTCTTCATACCATACATCAAAAGCGCCAGTGAGCCAATCAGTTTTAGAATCACAAATACAGACATGTCGGTTTTTCCTTTTAATTATATTTTTAGCTTGGCAAGCTCTTCCGGCTTGCTACGGTTTTTCAAAGTTGTCTACAACGTCCTGTGCATCTCTGCCTGTTCAGGCTTTCTTTTCTTTCACAAGACTACCGGCTTCGACCACATTGACCACGTAGTCTCCCAGTTTCTCACATTCACCGATAATGTCCATGTAGTGTATGCCCATCTGATAATCATACTCCTTATTGTTCACGTCCACTACATTTTGGGTTTTCAGTTGGTTGCGATAGTTGTTTATCTCATTCTCTATGTTGAACGACTTATTCACGTCCACCGCATGGTGGGTGTCTTCTACCAGAAGGATCATCTGCGACAAAGCACCGTCTACCAGCTTGAACATCTGATGGATATGTTCGTATTGCTTCGGGGTGAAGTCTTTGTTGCTAAGGTGCTTCCGGTTGATGGTACGCGCCAGGTTATAGCAGCTGTCGCCAATACTCTCTATTTCCGTCACCTCGCGCAACATGGAGTGTATCTTCGTCTTACTGTCGGTACTCAGACGACCATCGGACACACTGTTCAGGTAGTTGGCAATCTCTACTTCCATGCTGTCGCTGATATTCTCGTACTTCTCGATACGACTGTAGAGACTGTTGAAATCATTCTCTTCGTCCGTGTGAAGCAGATCACGCACCATACCGAACATACAATGGATGCGTTCGGCAAAGAGGGTAATCTCCTTACGGGCCTGCACGAGTGAAAGTTCCGCCGTAGAGAGCATACCGCCCGAAATGAATCGCAGGCGATATTCCGCTTCCGCCTCGTGCGAAGGAATGAGCTTGCATACGGTGGTTTCTATCAGTTTCACGAACCAGATCATCACCAGTACGTTGCAGATGTTGAATGTAGTATGGAAGGCGGAGAGCTTGAAAGATACCGCCACAGCAGGATCGGTGGTTTGCATCACGTTGTCGACGAACCAAGCCACACCCGCCGTAAAGGGATTGAACAGGCACAACACCCAAATCACGCCGAATACATTAAAAACCAAATGCGCCAATGCCGCACGTCTCGCCTGTGTGTTGGCAGTCAGTGCCGCCAGGTTGGCGGTGATGGTGGTACCGATGTTCTCGCCCAGTACCAATGCCGCACCCAGCTCGAAGCTGATCCAACCGTTGGCACACATGATGAGGGTGATGGCCATTGTTGCCGCCGATGCCTGCACGATCATGGTCAGCACCGTACCGATGACTACAAACAGGAGGACAGAAGCAAAGCCCATATCTACATAGTTCTGGACGAAAGAGAGCATTTCAGGATTGCGTCCCAAGTCAGGCGCGTTAGCCTTCAGCAACGAAAGTCCCATGAAGAGGAAGGAGAAACCGAAGATAAATTCACCTGCGGACTTGCGGTTGTTCTTGCCGGAGAAGAGGAACGGAACACCGACGGCAAGCAGCGGAAGCGCCATAGCCGCCATGTCTACCTTGAAACCCAATGCCGATATGATCCATGCCGTGACAGTAGTACCGATATTGGCTCCCATAATCACACCGATGGACTGGGAAAGCGTAAGTAGTCCGGCATTTACGAAACTCACCACCATGACGGTAGTGGCAGAAGAAGATTGGATAAGTGCAGTAATCAGCACACCGGTCAGCACACCGGTCACCCTATTGGTGGTCATTGCAGTAAGAATGCGGCGCAACTTGTCGCCTGCAAACTTTTGCAGCCCCTCACTCATGATTTTCATTCCATACAGAAACAGTGCCAATGCTCCCAGCAACTTTAAAAAATCATAAAAAGAATATTCCATCTTTAATTAATTAACAGGGTTTTGCGTTACATTTATTATTATCTCTATATTTAACGTGTATTCACCCTAAAATAAAGACATCATGAAACACATGTTACAAATTTGTTGCAAAAATAACAATATTTCCAAGAATTTCCCTATTGGAAGCTCACTTTTGGATATTTATTACGGCTTTAATCTTAATTTCCCTTATCAGGTGGTCAGCGCTAAGGTCAACAACCGCTCCGAAGGGCTGAACTTCAGGGTGTATAACAACAAAGATGTGGAGTTTCTCGACATTCGAGACTCTTCAGGGTTGCGCACCTATGTGCGAAGCCTCTGCTTCGTACTCTACAAGGCAGTCAGGGAGTTATTTCCGGAGGGCAAGCTGTTTGTGGAACATCCCGTGTCCAAAGGTTACTTCTGCGACTTGCAGCTCGGACGCCCCATCACACTGGAAGACGTCGCCGCCATCAAGAAGCGCATGCAGGAGATCATCGCCCAAGACCTCACGTTCCACCGGACGGAGTGTCACACCACCGGGGCCGTACGCCTCTTCAGCGAACTGGGAATGATGGACAAAGTGAAACTGCTGGAGACCTCCGGCTCTATCTATACTTATTATTATACGCTGGGCGACACCATTGATTCCTACTACGGAAACCTGTTGCCCAGTACCGGTTTCATCTGGCTGTTCGACCTGGTGAAGTATTATGACGGGCTGCTGCTGCGCATCCCCAACCGCGAGAATCCTAACGTGCTGGAAGATGTCGTGAAGCAGGAGAAGATGCTCGACGTCTTCAAGGAGCACCTGCGCTGGAACCACATCATGGGATTGAGCAATGCAGGCGACTTCAACCTTGCCTGTGAAGCCGGACATGCCACTGACCTGATCAACGTAGCGGAAGCCTTGCAGGAGAAGAAGATAGCCCAGATAGCCGACACCATCTACAACCGTAACGAAAACGGCGACCGCGTGAAGCTGGTCCTCATCTCCGGCCCCTCTTCATCGGGCAAGACCACATTCAGCAAACGCCTCTCCGTGCAACTGATGACGAACGGCCTGCGCCCCTATCCCATCGCGTTGGACAACTACTTCGTCAATCGCGAAGACACCCCGAAAGACGCCGCCGGGAACTATGACTATGAATCGCTCTACGCGCTCGACCTCAAGAAATTCGAAGACGACCTGAAAGCGCTGCTCCGCGGTGAAGAGATTGAGTTGCCAAGCTTCAACTTCACCACCGGAAAGCGTGAATACCGGGGCGACAAACTAAGGATTGACGAGCACACCATCCTCATTCTGGAAGGCATACACGCGCTGAACCCCGAACTGACGCCGCAGATCCCCGCAGCCAACAAGTACAAGATTTATGTCTCCGCCCTGACCACCATCTCCCTGGACGACCACAGCTGGATTCCCACCACCGACAACCGCCTGTTGCGACGCATCATCCGCGACTACAACTATCGGGGCTACTCAGCACGAGAAACCATCTCCCGCTGGCCCAGTGTGCGTGCAGGCGAAGATAAATGGATATTCCCCTATCAGGAGAATGCCGACGTGATGTTCAACTCGGCACTGCTGTTCGAGTTTGCCGTACTGCGCAGCCACGCCGAACCCATACTGACTAGCGTGCCGCGCAACTGTCCGGAGTATGCCGAGGCATACCGCCTGCTGAAGTTCATCAAATACTTCACTCCGGTACAGGACAAAGAAATCCCCCCGACTTCGCTGTTACGTGAGTTCCTGGGCGGCAGCAGTTTCAAGTACTGAGACTGCGCCTCCACGACATTTTTTTCCGCTTCCGGAAGCACTTCCCTCCGTACCCCTTCCATGCCCATGCGCCTGGAGGGGGTACGGAGTTTGGTATATAGTCGGAATGGAGTGGATAGTGATACATCTGATAGGGGTACGTAACTTTTTATTTGCCTATTTTATACAATCTACCAAAGAATGTCTTAACTTTGTGAGCGAATAAAAAGAATCATTATATGAGAAAGATAATTACTATCCTTTTTTTAGCTGCTTTTTGCACTTGCTATAAAGCATATCCGCAATCCCGTGCCGAAGAACAAATGAAACAGGCACAAGGACATCTTGCCCAAAAAGAATACATCAAGGCACGCTACCTGTTCCTGCAAGCCTACAACGCTTTCTCTTCGCAGGGAAAATATGAACAGGCCGTAGAGTGCGGCATCAACGCCTGTGCACTCTATCACCGCGAGAACTACTACAAAGAGGCATTCGAACTGCTGCGCAGCGCCGACCTGCTGGTGAGCGACGGCGAACAGAAACAAAGCAAACCCATGCCCGCCCTGCACTTCCGCATCAGCAAGGAACGCCTGCAAATGTATATCAACCTGAAAAATCCCGCCCGCGCCAAAGAGCAGCTGAACAAACTGGAGGAGACTGCCAAGGCGGCACGTAACGATTCGCTGAGCAATGACCTGCTCTACACCCAAGCCAACTATTACTACACTTTCGGAATGAACGCCCAAGGCGACGCCTGCATCAACCGTCTGATCGGTCAATACAAAGAGCAGAAGAACTATGCCAAAGTGGACGAATCGTACAAGAACCTGATCACCATCGCCCGCAAGGCAAACAACGCCGGACTGGTGGCACGCACCTACGACAAATACATCCTTTGGACCGACTCTGTCAAAGCCCTCACCGCACAAGACGAACTGAACATCGTCACGCGCAAGTACGAAGAGAGCCTGGCAACCATTCAGGAGAAAGACGACTCGCTGAGCACCAAGCAATACATCATCATCGGCCTTTGTGTACTTGCCGGTGTACTTGCCGCTGCACTGGTGTTAGGAGCTATTGTGTTGATGCGTTTCATCTTCCTTACCCGCAAGCAAAAGAAGGCGATCCAGATAGCCAACGAGCATAACGAACTGAAGAGCCAGTTCATCCGCAACATCTCCGCCCAGATGGAGCCGACGCTGAACACACTGGATGCCAACCAGCCGGGCGTACAGGCATTGAAGACCTTTGCCGAGCACATCCAAGAACTGTCCGAACTGGAGAGCACGCTCGCCGAGACCTACGAAATGCGTGAAATCAACATCAACACCTTCTGCGAAGGCGTGATGGACAAGATAAAAGCCGGACTGAAACCGGACATCACCGCCACGGTCAACGCCCCGAAGCTCAGCGTAAAGACAAATCCCGAGCAATTGGAACGTATCCTGCTCCACCTGCTGAACAACGCCGCCCAGTTCACTCCGGAAGGCGGAAAGATCTGGCTGGACTTCAAGAAACGGGGTGCGCACACCCAGCAACTCATTGTCAGCGACACCGGATGCGGCATCCCCGCCGAAGCGCAAGAGAACCTCTTCAAGCCCTTCACCGAAGTGAAAGACCTCACGCAGGGCGACGGATTGGGACTGCCTATTTGTTCACTGATTGCCACCAAGATGAATGGCAACCTGACCCTGGACAACAGTTACACCAAGGGGTGCCGTTTCGTACTGGAATTGCATACCTGAACAGACAGACATCACATACCTTGAGAATAAACACATCCTATATCCACCACGTCACGCGTAATCCTATCGCGGACGTGGTGGATTCGTTTGTAGTGTATTCGGGAATTCCAGGGTGGCTAAAGTTCACGTTTATGCCGCTAAACCTTAACTTTGTGATGCCAAACCTTAGCTTTGGCATCACAGAAACAGCCAACACTGATAACAATCCCGACGATCACTCCCTGCAGAACGACCGCCTGCAACATTGGGAGCCGTAATACGGGTAAAAAGCCGCCGCATTTGCCACCAAATCCCCTGGGGTTTGCCGGAACGTTGCCCCGCATTTGTCCGGAAAACCCCAGGGGAATTGGATACAAACCCCAGGGGAATCCGACACAAAGCCCAGAGAAATCCGGCGATTTGGAATTTAGAGTTAACAGCGAACAAATCAACCTATCAACTAATTAATAATTAATACTTATCAGATATTTCAAGTGATAGATTACCGGATCACTCAATGCGCTTTCAACCCACCGGATAATAAAACGAATAGAAAAGTAGACCATCACTCCAAATGCCGGAGGAACCAGATGTCTCACCATAAACATTTGTGTTTTATAAGATTAGCAAATGGGTGAAAGATGTGATGGTGAAATATGGCATTTATTTTCGATTGTTATTTTAGTTCGGAGGAATGCATCACACCATACAAAGGAATAAAGATAACTCAAGTTGAGCTTGCGAAACTTAAAGAGGTAATGAAAGGCATCATTAGATTATTTGTTATGAGACAGCCTGTTGTCCCAAGTATACAAAAAAAACATGTTCTCGAACATACTTTGAAAAAAAATAAAGAAAAAGCTGGTGGAATCAGATTTATTAATCTATTTTTGTATATAAAGAGATCACAAATTTCTATTTTCCATTCCTCATT
>Ga0137306_101077_pt1 | contig 30345 bp, 28 predicted proteins | sample Inofroosms_March_FD_97187 | JGI IMG/M metagenome (GOLD analysis project Ga0137306, IMG submission 97187) | Mouse cecal microbial communities from Vienna, Austria - N-Acetylneuraminic and N-Acetylglucosamine D2O microcosms_March | ecosystem: Host-associated > Mammals > Digestive system > Large...
GTACCCTTTGACACTGCTCCAGACAATATCAGTTCTCACTCAGCCGTTGAATAATCGCCTCTCGGTACTCCGCATGATGTGGCATACCTTTGCCCAGTCCACCAAGCTTTGGAAATATGAGCTTAAAATAACTGCCATTTTTCATGGTAAGAAAACATTTCACGGAGCCCATCCATCCCTTTTTATACTTACAGCTTTGAATGTCTGCCAGCGAAAAACGGGTTCCGATATCTGCAAGAAAGAGCTCTGAAGTAATCTCCTGAACATCCATCCCAATCCCGTCCGGCACATCACCAAACTGATAAAGGTATTGATTCCTTTCACACCCGGCAATCACCAGGGAATGTTGCGTAATACCGATGTAAACATCATGAGTAGAATACGCTCTCTTGTCCAGTGCAATGACGCCCCCCTTCTCATCCGGAATCAGCTTGTCTTCTGTACGGATGCACTTTCCAAAAATGCCTCTTATCTGCACTTCCTGAGATATCCCATGGATACCCGCCAGCAGTGTTTCTCCTTCTGGAATATGCTTTCCCAAAATCCGCCGCATATTTGTTTCATCAAAAATTTCAGACATCTCAAATTCTCCTCTATTTACGTTTTATGATTTACCTGACTATTTTCTGCCAAAAGCCGATATTTTCTCCACCAGCCTGCGCACCAAATGTTCGGATACCACGTCATACTGGCACTCATGTTCTCCGGATGCAATACTATACGAAACACTTCCCCTGACAGTCGTTGGATCCATGCGCCATGTCTTGCAGGAGCTGTGAACCTGACAAATGCCTGTCTTTTCTATCAACTCACAAACATTGGCAGCATTCACTCCACTTCCGGCAAGAATTTCAATTTTATCACCAAAACATCTTTGAAGCTCTCCTATCCGATCCATCCCCTCCCAGGCTGTTGCCTTTGCCCCGCTAGTCAGCACACGATCCACCCCCATAAAAATCAACTGTTCCATGGCCCGAAACGGATCGTCAGAACAGTCAAAGGCACGATGGAACACGGCTTCCCTATCAAAACGTTTGATCCTTTCTGTCATCCTCTGATTTCTCTCCTCATCCAAAGTGGCATCCTCCTTTAAGCAGCCAAAAGCAATGCCATCTGCCCCATTTTCCAAAAGGCTTTGACATTCCTTTTCCATCACTAAAAATTCTTCCTCGGTATAACAAAACCCCGCCCCCCGCGGACGTACCATGGCAATCACCTTCAGCTCGGGAAATCGCTCCTTCACCAGGCTAAGAGTTGCCGTGGTAGGGGTAAGCCCGCCTAACATCAGCCCGCTATTCAATTCGATCCGCTCTGCCCCTCCTAAAACTGCCTGTTTGGCGTCATAAAAGCTTCCACAACATATCTCCGCCACATAATCTCCATTCCTCATTTCGCTCCATTTTCCCCCTGTTTTTTCATCTGCGTATTTGGATGATATATCTCTTTCCGGCCCGGAACATTCAGGTTACGGACAGCGATCCCTGCCGTCAATTTCGCATTTCCGATTCTTCAATTATACCACTGATTCTCTCATATTCCTATAAAAATATTCCCAACACATAAACAGGGAGACCTGCCTCAACCAGCTGTCTCCCCATAAATAATCCCTACTCTGCTTTCCAAATCAGGGACTCTATCTCCACATTATTCTCGATCATTCCATTATCCTTCATAAAAGTGACCGTCTTTTTCATGGCATCTATATCTGAATCGCGAATCGTCATATCAAAATCATACATGGGATACATTTCTTTCACCGCTTCCACAGTCAATCCTGTCTCTTCTGCCGTGATTTCCATAGCGGACGCTTCCTCTGCCTCAATCCTGTCTAAAACCTCCTTCTGAGCCTCCAAGAACGCTTTCACCTCATCTGGATGACTGTCTATATATGCGCCGCTAGTAGCCACCACAATGGTTGCTTCTGTAAGCCCCGTACCGTCTGTAATCACCGGGAACCCGTCCTTCTCCATATTATATGCAGTAGGACCTGCCAACAAAGCTCCGTCCACACTTCCTCCGGCCAGCGCTGCCTGTGCATCGGGGATGCCCATGGATACCAACTCAATATCCGCTTCTGTCATGCCCCCGCTTGCTAAGTAGGCAACTAAAAGCTCATGAAGAATCGTCCCCTTAGGCCCTGCCACTTTCTTTCCTCTTAAATCCTCCGGAGACTGGATGGAATCATCTCTTCCAAAAAGTTTAAAAGCTTTCGGAGAACGGCTATAAGTGCTGATAATCTTGATATCTGCTTCATTAGAAGCCGCTAATATGACGGATGTGGCTCCCACTGCATAGAGAAACTGAATATCGCCGGACGCCAACGCCTGTGTCTGTTCTGGTCCGGTTGTCAGATCAGAATACGATATATCATACCCCAGCTCTCCAAATTTCTCTGCCAAGATTTTCTGATCTTTCTCCACAATCGATGGCACATTCAAAGGAGATTTCACATAAGTCACAGAAATCGTTCCCTTTTCCTCGACCAGAATTGGCTCTGTCTCATTGTTTTCCGGTGAAGCGCTCCCTGCCTCATCCGCCGTCTGATCCTCTATCGCTTCTCCGTCTGTCACTTTTATCGTTTCCGCACTCGTGGTTTGACCGTCTGCTGCAGTTTTCTCATCTTTTACTCCGTCTCCCTGGCCTCCACAGCCTGCCAGGGAAACAGACGCCACTGCCACTGCCATCATCCATGCAATCACTCTTTTTTTCATAATCCAATTCCTCCCTTTTCTATAAATAATACCGAAATCATAATTACTCTCTGTGAACAAAAAACGTCTCTTATCTCACAATCATTGACAGTACTCCTCAATCCGCAGAATCAATTCCCGCTTCCTGCTCAGCATTTCCTCAGACAGCAAATCTCTAGGAAAAGCCACATCTCCCAAATCGTAGCTTTTTCCACAGATGCCATTTTCCAAAATCACGATTTTCGTTCCCAATGTCAAAGCCTCCTCAATGCTGTGCGTCACAAACAAAATTCCCTTGTTCTCTTTCTGATGAATCCGCAAAAGCTCCTGCTGCATCTGAGTCCTCGTAAAATAATCCAGAGCCGCGAAAGGCTCATCCATCAAAAGAAAATCCGGCTCATAAGCCAATGCTCTGGCCAGAGCCACCCGCTGCTGCATTCCACCGGAAAGCTGAAACGGACGGGCTTTTTCAAAACCGATAAGCCCAGTCAACGCTAACAGATAAGAAAGAGTTTCTCTATCCTGCCTCTTTTTTTTAACTCCAAACAGAATGTTTTTTTCAACCGTCAGCCAAGGCATCAATCGCGGTTCCTGAAAGATAACGCCGATTTTTCCCGGATCCGTCATCTCACCCCCAGCAATCTCCCCCCAATCAGCCGTCTCCAGTCCGGCGATCAGTCGCAAAAGCGTAGTCTTCCCACATCCGCTTCTCCCCAAAACAACTGTGATTCCCTCATCCGCCAAATCCAAATCAAGCCCTTTCAGCACTTCGAGACAACGCCCAGATACCTGATAGCTTTTCCTCAGCCCTCGGATTCTCATCCCACGCCACCTGCCCCTCTGACTCCTGCCACCCTGCCAATCAGCAAGGAAAATATTTTATCACACAGAATTCCCACGGTTCCAATAGTCAAAATCCCAACTATCACCTTATCGGACCGGGACATCTGCTGGGCATCCAGAATCAGATATCCCAATCCGTTGGACGCCGCGATCATCTCCGCTCCAATAATCGCCCGCCAGCTATATCCTAATCCAATGCGCATCCCCACCAGGATATCCGGCACAGCAGAGGGAAGAACAATCCGGCAAAACTTCTGCCACCTAGTCAACCGAAACACATCTCCCACCTCCAAAAGCCTTATGCTGGCAGAAAAAAATCCCTTACGGATATTGAGATACATGGGGAAAAAAGAAGCCAGTACAATAATGATGATTTTTGATATTTCCCCGATTCCAAACCAGAGAATCAAAAGAGCAATCAGGCTGATGGGTGGAACATTTCTCATAAATTCCAGAAGGCCGCCATAATATTCCTCTGCCGTATGAACCTGAGTGGCTAAAATCCCCCCTGCCATTGCCAGAGCAAACGCAATAGAAAATCCTGTCAGTACCCGCCTGCCACTGACCAGAATATGACAAAACAGAACCCCGCTCTCAACCAGTTTCGTCAGCGCCCTTGCCACCTTTGCCGGCGGCGGTAGCACGTAGGCGCTCCAAATTCCAGAACCGGCCGCCATCTGCCAGACAATCAAAAGAATACCCATTCCCCAAATCGTTTCCCAGCCCCTGCGGATACCGCCACTTTTTTCCTTTTCCGCCATAGATATCACTCCTCCAGAAGCGTTGCTATGTCTGGAAAAGGTGCCAGGCTACGTTTTAAAATCCCATGCATATATGCGATCGCAATTCCATAATTGGTTATATCCGCCTGTTGATCTCTGGCACAGGCCAGGCGATACTTCATTTCTCTCTCATTCAGCATACAGGCCCCGCAGTGAATAATCATCCGAAACGGCTTTAGGTCCTCGGGAAATTCAATTCCCGAGGTGTAGACAAATTCCGGTTCCTTGCCTGTGTAACTTCGGATCCATCCCGGCAACTTTACCGTACCGATGTCATTGCATTGTCTGTGGTGGGTACAACCCTCCGATATCAGAATCTTATCTCCATCCTCAATGTTTTCCAGGGCTTTTACCCCTGCCACCGCCTGTCTCAGATTCCCCTTATAGCGGGCAAAAAGAATAGAAAAAGAAGTCAGGGAAATATCCTCTGGCACAATCGCTGACACCATACCAAATGCCTGACTATCCGTAATGACGAAAGCCGGCTTTTGCTCCATCTTTTCTAATAACTGCTGCAACTCCGATTCTCTGACCACCACGGAAATGCAACCGTGATCCAAAAGAGCCCGTATGGTCTGCTGCTGAGGCAAAATCAGACGTCCCTTAGGCGCCGCCTTGTCGATCGGGGTCACCAAAATCACCGGATCTCCCTGCTTCACCAGTCCCTCTAACAAATCCTTTTCTTCCTCTGCTGGCTTTATGGCGGCAAGACTATTTTTCAATTCTTCAATGCCGTCCCCTGTTTGGGAGCTGACATACAAGATCGGATACTCCTTTCGTGCTTCTTTCCTGGCATCCTTTTCCTGAAAAGTCAGAATCGCTGTTTCCTCGTTCAAAGCACTTTCTTTTTTTGCCGTCGTCTCCGACAAGAGATCGGATTTATGGTATACCACCAGATAAGGAACCTGCTTTTCCTGAAACAAGGCAAGCATCTCCCTATCCTCTTTTGTCTCCCCTACGGCCCCATCAATCACCAGAACCGCAATATCTGTCTTGTTCAGCACCTGACGGCTTTTCTTAACCCGCAGCCTGCCCAACTCCCCCTCATCGTCAATGCCCGGGGTATCGATCATCATCACAGGACCTAAAGGCAGCAACTCCATAGTCTTATAGACCGGGTCCGTAGTCGTTCCCTTTACCCCTGAGACCACCGCCAATTCCTGTCCGGTAACCGCATTCATCAGGCTGGACTTTCCTGCATTTCTCCTTCCAAAAAATCCGATGTGAATCCGCTCTGCGGCCGGCGTCTGATTCCATGCCATAAAATACACCCCTCTCTATGTGTTCTGTCTCGTACTGTTTTTTGCATGTCTCTTGGTCCACGGAAGGTATTTTTCTCCTAAAAAAGAAAAAAGTGCATCCGCAAAAGGATACACTGTCAAACTCATTTTCCTATTCGGACATGAAAAATATACTTTCTGTCCGTCTCTTATCGCCTTCCCCTCCGGAAATCTCCTCGTGTCAGTGCATACTTTTATTGATTTTCTCCCTTTTCTTTGCAGAAGGATTACCCGCTGTGCAGATATCAGGAATTGTTATTATTTTACTCGAATAAAAGTTACTTGTCAACCAGATTTTCATGGTATCATTATCGAATAGCGCTTTCTCACCCCTTTCCCATCAACCGTTCTAACAAAATTGCCCCTGCTCCACTGGTAATGGAGTGAGGGAAACTCCCTCTTCTCTCAAACCGTATGCTCTCCCGTCCCACGCCATAGCTAGATTTTTGTTTTGCTGTGTCCACTGCCACCCGAAAATACAGGGAGGATTCCTTTACTAACAGTCCAGACAAAATCACCATATCCGGGCAGAAAAGATCGATATAGTTTGACAATGCAAGTCCCAACATGCTGGCTGCCGACGTCAGCACCTCGCAAGACAGTACATCCCCCTCCTCCGATGCCCGACAGATATCATAAAAGGAAAAAAACGGCGCATCTACCTGCTCTGCCAAAATACTGCTTCTTCCTTTTTTGATTCCCATCCGGAATTGCTCCATAATCGCCGGAATCGTAGTATAGCAATCCACACACCCATACTTTCCGCACTGACAAGGTTCCCCATCATAGTTGATCGTCATATGTCCAAACGCATCCTCATAATAAGGCGCAATGCTCTGCAACTCTCCCTTCATCACCACGGCTGACCGGATATTCATGGCGCAAAGAATATATAGCATTCTCTCACTATCCCTTGCCTTTCCATACTCATATTCCAGCATGGCAGCCGCATTGGTTCCTTTTTCCATCTCAACAGGAAGATCTAGACGTCTTTCTAGCTCTCGGATAATGGGATAATCCACCCAGTTTTCATTGAGATACAAAATGATCGGCCGGATTACCTTGCCGGATTCCCGATTAAAGGAACTGAATACACTGACTCCCACTCCCAGTATCTGACCTTTTTCCAGCTTAAGTTCCTCTAAAATCTGATGAAAAAACTCTGCTACCTGATCCATGGCCTGATCCGGAACGCTATAAGAATTTAGAGGAAAATCTTTTATCATGAGAATCTCCATGCAAAGATTCATCACTGCCACCTCGCAGTAGGTTGTAGAAATATTGACAGCCCCCAAATAATACCGGGAAGAATTCACCGTATACAAAATCGGTTTTCTACCTCCTGTTGACTGGCCAATTCCACACTCTGCCACCAGTCCGGCCTCCTCCAGATACTCCACTGCCCGTTTGACGGACATCGCTGTCTTGTAAAGTCCGCCACCGATGTCTGCTCTAGATACTGGCCTGTGCTTCAATATATAAGAAAACACTTGGCAGGTCAACGGAGAAAACTGCCGAAATACCCGTTCCTTTTCACCCATCTCCTTTACCTCATTTCAACAGGGCACAAAATAAGCCATTCCCCATTTCCTATCCTGTGTTCAATGATTCACGAACTTTCTGTCTGATGTTGACAAACTTTGTCTGTTAAAAACAGACGATTGATACGTGAATCATCCGAACACAGGATAGAGAAATGGATGATGACTTATTTTGCAAGCGCCCTCATTCTCTTTCACTTTTCCTTTTATTTATTTCTGTATCTCAGTCCAAATTGGGAATCGGAGAGAATAGAGCCGGTTTAAAATTCCGCAAAAATTCCTCTCTCCCTCCGTGAGCATCCAAAAGCCGTCTCTGAGCCGCCTTGGATTCCTCCTCTAGAGTCTCTACCTCTGCGATTTTTTTCAGTTCTTCATACAGCCGATCCATCACTTCTTTATACTCCAGCTTTTCTGCCAGATCCTGCTGCTCTAAAGGATCCTTTTCTAAGTCAAAAAGCTGTGGCCTTTCTCCCACATAGTGAATATATTTATAAGGTCCTTTTCTCAACATAAACATCGCTGTATAAATTCCCTGCGAGTAATATTCGGAAAATGCTGTTCGCTCCTCCTTCTTTCCCCTAGCATAAGCTAGCAGTGAACTTCCCGGAAGCTTACGATCCTCTTCCTTTTCCTCAATTCCTACATTTTCCAACACTGTCGGGTATATATCCGCTAAAGAGACGATGGTATCCCGCCGCTCTCCCGCCGGAATATCCGGTCCCTTCATCATCATGGGAATTCCCACGCTTCCCTCGTACATGGTGGATTTAAAATAAACCCCATGATCGCCCATGGTATCTCCATGATCCGCGCTGTAAATTACTCTGGTACAGGTATCCAGACCCGAATCCCGCAGCGCCCCCATCACCACCCCCCCCTGCTCGTCCATAAAAGAACACAAGCCGTAATATGTCCGGATGGCATGGATGGCCTGTTCCCGGCTGACTTGTTCCGTCCCGCAGTAGCGGCGGTAATCCTCTACTACCGGATGGTGGTTCCACTCCTCCGGCTCAAATTGAACCGGTCTGCAGATCGCCTCCTCATCTGGATAGAGATCCAGATATTCCTGGGGCACAATCAGCGGGAAGTGAGGAGTCACAAAGCCCACATAGAGAACAAACGGCTTTTCCTTTTCGGTTCCCTCCGTTTTCAGATAGGCAGCCGCTCTCTTAGCTACCTCCCGGTCATAAGTGATATAGTCCGATTCCCCCGCACCAGCCGTCAAAAGTGCATCCCGGAATTGATAGCGGGTGATCTCTTTATCTCGTATGGCTCCATAGACATCTCCCACCCCATTCTTGATATTTAAAGGAATCCGCTGATCGACAAACCCCGTCTTAGGAGATTCATTTTTATAATGAAGCTTTCCGATCGTCGTGACGGAATAACCTTCTTCATGAAGCCTGCCGCCCCAGCTTTTCACCTCTCCTCCGTAGGCATGGGCATTATCCCAATATCCGTTACGAGAGGCATATTCACCCGTGGCAAACACAGCACGCGACGGCACACAGATGGGAGAATTGCAATAAGCATTGTCAAAGCAGACTCCTTCCGCCCCCAGACGATCCAAATTCGGCGTTTTTACTTTCTCATTCCCATAGCAACCCAGCATCCTTTTGCTGTGTTGATCGCTTAAAATAATCACAAGATTCATCGGTTTATTCTCAGACATCATTTCCTCCGTTCTGCACCTTCGCATCCCTTTTTTTTCTGAATCCGGCTAAAAACTGATAAGCCAGGATGAGCAGAGTCAGCACCAGCACGGTTCCGGAGATCGGTCTGGCAAAAAACGCTGCAAAGTTTCCATAAGAGGACATCATTCCCCGCCGGAAATTTAATTCAATAATCGGGCCTAAAACAAATCCCAGCACCACCGGCGCCGGCGGAAATTCAAACTTGCTCAGTCCATACCCTACCAAAGCAAACATAAAGATAGACCACACATCAAAAACACGGTTGTTCATGGCAAATGCTCCCACGCTGGCCAACACCATCACCACCGGCAACAAAATATTCCGCGGGATCATTAAAAGCTTCAAAAATCCGGGAAGTCCGTAAAGCTGAACCACAAACATCATAATATTGGCAACGATCAATATGGCAAACATAGCATAAATCACCTGGCCATGGGAGGAAAACAAAAGCGGCCCCGGCGTAATCCCATGAAGCATAAAAGCGGCAAGCAACATGGCCGTCCCGGCATCTCCCGGGATTCCCATAGTCAAAAGAGGAATCATGGCTCCCCCCGATACGGCATTGTTGGCCGTCTCAGAGGCTATCAGCCCATCAATGCAACCCGTCCCATATTTCTCCGGATGCTTGGAGGTGTTTTTGGAAACCGAATAGGCAATCAGATTGGAGATCGCCGCCCCAAGTCCTGGCAAAATTCCAATTCCTGTTCCGATTCCGGCAGATACGACAAAATTTCTGAATTGTTCCCGAAACTCCTTCCCGCTGACCCCCAGCCCCTTAGACTTATAGCTGAGAACAGTCATTTTCTCCTGGCTGGCGGCATCCGCCGCTTTGATTACCTCCATGACCGCATAAACGCCGATCATCAATGGCAAAAGCTTAAACCCAGCATCCAGATCCCGAATGCCAAAGGTAAAGCGCCGCACCGTGTCCACTGGTGCCATGCCCACAGTCGTAAAAAGAATCCCAATCAAGGCGCTGATGGCTCCCTTGATTACCGATCCCCCTGACAGGCTGGCAATCAATGTCAAGGACAACACCCCGATAGCAAAATACTCCTCATAACTGAACCGCAGCGCCCACTTTGCCAGCACAGGAGAGATAGCAAAGAGAATCACCAGGCTAAACAGCCCACCCAGCAGCGAGTATAATGTCCCCACCCGAATGGCCCGTCCCCCTTCTCCCCGCTCCGCCATCGGATGTCCGTCAAAAGTAGTGGCAACCGAAGCCGGAGTGCCGGGAATATTAATCAAAATTGCTGTGATTAATCCGCCGGAGATACTGCCAATATAAATTCCCAAAAGAATCGCCATTCCATGAATGATATCCATTCCATAAGTCACTGGTAGAATCAGCGCAATTCCCATAGATGAAGTCATTCCCGGACTTGCTCCGAAGAAGATTCCCAATATCACTCCTGCCAGGCAAAGCAACATAATCTGCGGCTCCATGATCTGAGAGAAGCCTTCGGCAAACATTGAAAGACCACCCACTCCCATTCTCCTCCCTTCTAAAACCAGCCCGCTTTGGGCAAAATCAACATGAAGACACGATAAAACATCACATAGATCACTGCTGATACCGCCACAGAAATCATCAGATAAAGAATCATGGATTTTTTACTGACTGGCCATTTCCCCATAACCACCATCTGACTGAACAGATAAAGTATCGATGATATGGTAAAACCAATCTTATCCATTAAAAAAATGTATATGGCATAGCTTCCCAGCACCAGAATGGTTCTGGTATAATTCCTTTTTTCACCTGCTTTTTCTGGCCCTGTCTTTTTCGCTCTCTGAATCCCTCCCACGATCAGGCTGACACTTAAGAGCAAAATAATCGTTCCGCAGATCTGAGGAAACATCCGGGAACCTACCACCCGGTCAATATTAGTCAGTTTAATCTGGAAAGACAGCAACAGATAGAGTACTGACAGCGCTGCCAAAACACTTCCAACAATGATATCTTTATATTTTTTCTCCATTCCCACCCTCCTGTTGCTGTCCTTTCCTGGATATTCATTGGTAATCTTTTTCGAACCTTTTTCCCTTACTGGTAATGACTATCCAGAATATCCTGATACTCCTGCAACCGGACCTTACACTGTTCAAAATAAGCATCGGTATCCGCCGGCGCCATATATTCTACCGCATACTCCACATTTTTCGCATCTGCCTGAAACTCCGGGTTTTGGCAAACGCTTTCCAGCGCTTTCGTAAATTTTTCGATGATTGCCGGATCTGTATCCTTAGGAAAGCCGCAGAAGAAAAATTTATCTACCACAAAATCCACATCCAGCTCCTTCATGGTAGGAACCTCCGGATAATCTGGATTTCTCTCTTCATTGAAGAATGCCAGCAAATGAAAATCCCCGGAAGCCACATAATCTTTAACCAGTCCCACAGGAGCCTTCATAAAATCAATATGATCTCCCATCATAGCCGCAATCTGATCCGACACAGCTCCTGCATCCACCAACTGATATTGCAAATCAAACTTCTGTTCCATCATAGCAATGATTGCCGTGTCATTGGTTGCCAGTTCCGTTCCAAACTTCACCGCTCCTGGATTGGCTTTTGCCGCCTCCTTCAGCTCATCGAAAGTCGTATATTTCTTGCTCAGCAGACAGGTCGTATAAACCTTAAAAGGAATTCCCCCAGAAGCAAAACCATCATAATCAAACTCAGTCACTCCTGAGATCTTATTGGTCAGCAACGCCTCATGACATACCAGCATCGTATATCCATCCGCTTTGGCGTCTTTCACTTGAGTGGAGGCAATACTTCCTGCGCCGCCAGCCACATTGCTGACCACCATGGGCTGTCCCAACTCTTTTTCCATATACTTGGCAATCAACCGGGCTGCCGTATCAATGCCGCCTCCTGCATTGGCTCCTACAATAATCTGAATGGGATTCTCCGGCCAGCTGATTTCTGTCTCGGTCCCTGCAGTTTCGGGAGCTTCCTTTGCTGTCTCGCTGCCTTTGTCCGCCTGACTTTCCACCGCTTTCGACGTCTCTCCTCCTGCTTTCTCTTTCTGACCACCAGAACAACCTGCCAAAACAGATGCTGCCATCATAATTGATAAGAATACTCCCAATGCTCTTTTTTTCATTTTCTCTCTCCTTCTTTATTACCTGAATCACATAGTAACAGGTTCCCACAGATATCTGTTTTTTATTATCTGTAATTATAGTAACAACCCCAAACTTATTCGTCAACGATAAGAAGTTTTGAATTTTTTGCACAAAAATTCAGCAAAAAAACGTTGAAAAATAGAGGGATTTCTCATTTTACCGAAAAATCCCTCTAGACTTTTATTATCTATGTTAAAAAGTTTTTATTCCCTCTTTCTGGCAACTCCTCCTTAGCCTTGTTCCATCGGATACACAATTCCCCACTGCCTGCGCAGCTCGTCCATCCATCGAAGCATCCGTAAAGTCTCTTCATGGGGCATCTCGGGACACTCTAACTCTCCATGTTCAATGGCATAAACACAAGCTTCCACTTCATACTCATAACCGGTAATCTGTTTTGGCGTCTCATAACAGGCTATTTGTTTCCTCTCTGTGTCAAAAACCTTGATTCCTTCACAATTGTTAATATTTTCTGTCTCAATATATCCTTTATCCCCATAAATAATACCCCTGCGATCACTCAAACTGCGGGCGCTGGCATTGAGGGCCGCCATCCTGCCATCTTTATACAGAATCGTGATGTTTTCCTGCATATCCATTCCATACTCATTGAAGGTAGCCGTCCCGGTAATCTTCTCGATGTCATCGCCAAACGCCATAGAAGCAAAATTCAGTGTGTAAATACCGATATCTAACAGCGCTCCTCCGGCCAGCTCCGGCTTTTTGATCCGCTCCTTCCAGTCAATGATATAGCTTAAGTTCGCTGTCAGCATATAAGGATTCCCGATCACTCCACTGGCTAACACCTCCTCTAGCGTCTTCCTCATAGGCATATACCTTGTCCAGATCGCCTCAGTCAAAAGAAGCTTTCTCTCCTTTGCCATGGCAAACAAATCCCGTGCCTGCTTCTCATTGACCGTGAAAGCTTTCTCACAGAGCACATGCTTCCCATGTTCCAGACACATCTTTACCTGATCATAGTGGTGGGAATGGGGCGTTGCCACATATACCAGATCTACCATCGGATCGAGAAGCATCTCCTCATAAGAACCATAAGCTTTGTCAAATTCGTATTGCTCGGCAAAAACCTTTGCCCGCTCATAATCTCTCGCCGCAATCGCATACCGCTTTACCGTATCCATTCCCTGCAGGGTTTTCCCCATAGAACCTGCTATCTTTCCTGCTCCGATAATTCCCATCCTTATCATATTTCTTCGTCCCTCCTTATCAGGATTTTAACAGCCTATTGCTTCCCTCGCCTTACAACAGCTCAAAGAAGAAAATGAGAGCGCGTCACAAAATAAGCCATCAAAAATATCATGTTTCGGAATAAGCCTGAAAACAACATTCCCCTTTCACATATGTCTTCTCAATCCGGCACGCCTCATCCAACACCACCAGATCGGCATCCTTTCCTTCTTCCAGTGAACCCACCCGGTCATACACTCCAATCAACTTTGCCGGATTCTCTGTCAGCAGCGGCACGATCTCTTCTAGTGGCCGCCCGGTAAACGCCAGCAAATTCTCCAGCGCTTTTCCGGTTGTCAACGTGCTCCCGGCACGACTTCCGCCATCAGCCAGACGAGCGTCCCCGTCCACAACTACCACATCATTGACTCCCAGCTTATAATTCCCATCCGGCAATCCGGCAGCCATGATCGAATCCGTGATCGCCACCACACGCTCTATGCCTTTCGTCTTTACAATCAGCCGCACGGTTCCCGGATGCAGATGGCGTCCATCACAAATCATCTCACAATATACCTTATCATCCTCCAGCACCGCTCCCCAGATAGCCGGCTCATGCTGGTGCAAAAGTCGCATGGCATTGCTGGTATGTGTTGCTCCCATAGCACCGTTTGCGATCGCTTTTCTCGCTGTTTCATAGTCCGCTCCCGAATGGCCGATCGCCACCACCATCCCCAAGTCGCACAACTGCGGGATAAAATCTGCCATTCCCTCAATCTCCGGGGATACCGTGATGTAACGAATCTCCCCGCCAGCCGCTTTCTGATACTCTTGCACTAGCTGCGCATTCGGCTTCTGCAGCAGATGTTCCGGCATTGCGCCTTTATACTCCGGACTTAAAAACGGCCCTTCCAAATGAATTCCCAGCAACCGGGAACCTTTATGCTCCAGACTCTTCCAGCGCTTATACTCCTCAATACACCACATCGTCTGTTCCCTGGTGTCCGTCAATACCGAACACAGCCAGCCAGTTGTCCCTTGCTCTGCATGAAACCGGCAAATCTTCTCATAATCCTCTGCCGTCGCCGCATTCACATCCACACCGACCGCTCCGTGTGTATGAATGTCCAAAAATCCCGGCACAATCCGTTTGCCTGTTACATCCACCACCTGCACATCTGCCCCCGAAAGTTCTGTTCCGATACGTTTGATCCCTCCCTCTTGCATCAGCAAATCCGCACGCACGAACTCATGTCCCTGATACACCATTCCGCCTTTCAATAATACTGCCATCTTTCATCAACCTCCTGTTAAAATTTGCTGCACTTCTCATCTTTCATACTCCATACATAACACATTTCATGCTGTCGTGCTGTCCACATTAATCCTCTAGCCGCGCCACATACTCCGTAAATGTCAGTGTAATATCCTCATGCTCCCGCAGAAGACTCACTGGAAAATCTGCCGTCGCCTTCCCATACCCAGCCCGGCGCACCACTGCCCGGTGCCAGTTCCGAAAACATCCCAGCCGAATCTTTCTGGCATGGGCAATCTCATAGATTCCCACCGTCACGCAATATTGAGGCATATCCTCCAGCGCCCCGCCGAAATCTCCGATCGCATTCGCTGCCCGTGTCTCCGGACTAATTGCCAACACCCTTGTCTTTTGCGCCAGAAATTCCTCCGCGCTCAGCGATGCATCCGCCTCATTAAACGCCACATGACCATTGATCCCAATCCCGCCAAAAGCGATATCCACTCCTCCCAATTCCTCGATCAACTCTGGAATTCGCTCTACATGCTCTGGATCGGGAAAAATCCGCTGCTCTTTTGGCATCACCAAGTCTGGTCGAATCTTCGAGTATACGGTCCGCTCCATAAATCCCCGAAAACTTAAAGGATGATCCACAGAAATCCACTTTTTATCGTCATCTAGATATTCATCCATATTAATAAACCATACGTCTTTCAGGCAGATCCCCTGCTCGTTGACCATATCCACAAAATAAGGATACTGCCCCACGGGTCCCACCGGACAGATAAAGACCGTTCTCCTGCCTTTTGCCTGATTCGCCTGAATCTCCTCCACCATCTGCTCTGCCATCTGCTGAAACACTGCCTGGTTGTCCTCTAGACAGAACAATTTCATCTTTGGCGCTGCTAAAAGCTGCTCCTTATCATAGCCATAATAATCGTGTCTCATAACCATTCCCTCCTGTTTTCCTGTGCACATCACAACATTACATAAATAAATGTGAAATATTCAACTCCTGAATCATGGAGACAATTTCTTTCGTTCTGCTGCAGCCGAACTTCCGCAAAAGTCCCTTGATTTGTGTCTTAACTGTGATCATCTCCACGCAGCGAATGCGGGCAATATCTTTCACTTTATTCCCGTCTAAAAGCAAACGCAAAAGCTCCCTCTCTGCTGCCGTAAGCTGGGATACATTGTTAATAAAAAACAACAAACTCTGCTCCGATCTCTGCAGGCGACTGTACTCCCGCATGATCGTTTCTTGAATCCGGGATTCCATCACCGGCTTTCCCCTGTAGGCATTGCGGACATGCTGCAAGATCTCCTCGTCGGGACAGCCCTTTACCACATAATCCACCGCCCCTGTTCCCATGGCCGTGATAATCGTCTGGTTCGTCTCATGAGCTGTCAGAAAAATAATCCGTTGTCCTCGTCCCTGGTCTCGGATCTTCTCCGCAGCCGCAATTCCGGCATGGATCGTCTCCATCTCAATGTCCATTAACACAATATCTGCATCGTACTCTTTGGCTAACTCTACCGCTCTCTGACCACTTCCCGCCTGCCAGACGACCTCCATGTCTTCCTGCCCTGCAATCAGCTCAGACAGATCCTCCCGGAGCAAATCAAAATCATCTACAATTGCCACTCGAATCATATTACTCTACCCAATCCTTTTGTAACCGTCTTCCCCTTCCTCAAGCTCCCGTTCGGGAATCTCTCGAGTCTTGTCTTGGCTCATAACGCGGAATTGCCACAAAAAAGCTACTTCCTTCTCCTGGTCTACTCTCCAGCTTCAGCTTCCCAAAATGGCTTTTCACAATCTCCCGCACATAATGAAGTCCCATTCCCCAGTTAGTATTTGTATTTTTACTAGTATAAAAAGGGTCAAATATTTTGCGCTGCTCCTGCCTCGTCATCCCTGGGCCATTGTCGCAGATCTCAAAACCTACATACAGCCGCTCCGCATGAATTTTCATCGCCAGCTGTTCCTCCGTCTTTCCCGACATTAAAAATGCCTCATGCGCATTGGTCAGCAGATTATAAAGCGCTTCGCTCAGATGCTGCTCATCTGCCAGCAAAGATTCTTCCAAGCCGCCCGATACCTCCACAAACGCCGCCGGATACTTTTTATAGAACAAAGACAACGTAGTATCCACAATCTGGCCGGCTTTCACCGGAGACAAAAAAATGCTGCTCTGCCGGACGCTCTTATAGAGCTCCTCCATCCGTCCTAACATACTTTCGTTGACCTCGTCTAGCATCCCGGCATAGGCAGTCAGCTTCATCAGATCCGGCGGATTCTCCTCCAACTCCCGGCGGATTTTCTTACACAAAACCCGGTTCGAAAGAAGCTGATTCTTAATACTGTGAACGAATACAGATACCCCCATACTCGCAGTATCAAATTTTCTCCGGACACTGACATCCTCCCGGCTCTCTTGCCAGTCGATCACCATATAATTCTTTAAATTCCAAAAGCCCATCACCACCGAAGCCAAAGTAAATCCGGTAAACAGATACCAGCCTTGCACACTCATCAGCGAATTGGCATATAGCCGACCACTAAAACGCATATATTCCGTAGAATAAATCTGATATACCTGCAGAGGGTCCTGTGTACAATAAATGATATACTGCGCTGTCACGTTCAGGATAAACACCATGATATAGCGGAATTGTTTTTTCAGATAAGGAATGGTCATATCCCGATATTCCTTCCCGATCAAGGCCACTGCCAGTGCCACATATACAAAGATCCACCCTTGCGTCAGCTTCATCAACGCCACCTGCAGAGCAAACCTTCCTTTCACCAGCCGAAAAAAAATCTCCGGATAATACACAACCAGACTGAGAACCGGCAATGCAAACACTGCTGCACTTCGTTTGCGCAGCCGAAGAACGGTTGGAATCATACTGTAATGAATGGCGACCAGCAACAAGAAAGGCGGAAACAGATAGCGCCCAATCGCTATCATATATCCCAGCTTTCTCAGCGGAAAAATCAGATAAGAAAGCCGCCGCTGAATCCGGGTATCAAAGAAGAGAAACATCTTCTGCTCCGGTGACAGACCACCGGTCTTTGCCAGATAAATCATGATCCCCACAAACATACAGATAAAGCTGAAGCACAGCCCCACAAGCCAGATGGTTTGCTGATCCCGCTTCACAAAAAACAGAGCCACAGAGGATACGGCCAAAAACAAAAGCACTACCAAAAGCATCCTCTTTCCTCCTTAATTGTTATTATATCATATTTTTATCTAAAAGGAACAAAAGATATCCATAATTTCCGCAAACGTTTTCCGGAAGTTTTATAGCTCTTATCATGCAATTACTGATTTTTCTCCAACGCGCAAAACAACCTGCCCATAGCGAAAAAGAAGTGTTGCAAAATAAGACGAAATGACGAATCGCTTATTTTGCAACACCCTCCTGACAACGTCTATTTGTTCGCTTCGTTTGCTTCTTTCATGACATCAAACAGTACATAATTATTGACATCTACCTTTTCTGTCAGACGACCACCGTCAATAAACACCTGCTGCTGATTCTCATAGTAGGTCTTGATCGTTCCATCTTCCAAAGATTTACCCAAGAAATCGCTGGTGATGCTCCAGTTGCCCTCGCCCACAGTCGCCTTCATGGTATCGGCGTCCACTTCACACTGTTTTGCTACCCAGCCGGCCACTTCTTCAATATTGCTGTTGCGGTAATCTGCGGCCTTCTGCAGGGCACGAGAAAAACGTACCAGCAGATCATGGTTGCTGTCAGCAAATTTCTGTGTGGTAATGTAGCTGGACGGGAACGTCACCTGATTCACATAATCCTGATTGGTTGCCAGCCATACTGTCTTATCACCCAAAGCTTCCTCGATGGTCATCGTTCCCGGTGACCAGGTTGCACAGGCATCTACATTACCGCTGATCATTGCCGTAACGATACCGTTGGCATCCATCTCAACGACTTCCAGATCCTCCATTGTCATACCCTCTTGCTGCAGTGCCAGATTCAGAATAATCTCGGCTGATGTTCCGCTGGTCGCCGCCACCTTTTTCCCTTTTAAGTCGGCAATACTATTGACACCTTTATCCTTATTCCCCATCACGGCATCTGCCAGGCTGGTACAGTCAATCTGGAAGATCACTGCCTCACCTTCCGCACAAAGGGCATGTGCACCATGACCAATCTGAGAAATATCAATGTCACCAGAAGCCATAGCAGCTATCTCTGCCGGACCTCCTTGGAACTCCACCAATTCTACCGTAAGTCCCATCTCCTCAAAGTAACCCTTCTCACGTGCCGTCACCGCTAAGGATGCGCTTCCCATGTTTGGCATATAAGCTACCCGCAAGGTTGCCGGCTCAAAGCTCTCCGCCGGAGCCTCTGCTTCTGCCTCGCTGCTCTCGGCCGGTGCTTCCGTCTTGGCGGCCTCCGCTGCCGTGGTTGCCGGAGCTGTCGTCGTCGCCGGAGCCTCGGAAGAACCGCCTCCACCGCAGCCTGCCAGCATAGCTGCCATCATGGTTGATACCAATACCAGACTCAATGTCTTTCTCATAAAAAATTCCTCCTTTTCCCTCTTTGGGTCATCATTGACAATCGTTTGGTTTCCCAAATCGTTGCAATCCTTTACTTTCGAACCTCCAGATACTCCTGATATACCTCACCCCAAATATAGCTCTTCAAATCCAAAAACGGCAGTTCCATCTTCATCTCCTGCGTTCTCGGATAAGGCAGATCGATATCCACAATCTTTTTGATACGCCCTGGTCTGGCGCTCATGATAATCACCTTCGTGGCCAAAATAACGGCCTCCTCTACATCATGGGTGATAAAGAAACAGGTCTTTTTCTGTTCCTGCCAGGTCTTGATCAGCTCTGACTGTAATTGTGTCCGGGTCTGAGCATCCAATGCGCCGAACGGCTCATCCATCAAAAGCACCTGAGGATTAACCGCATAGGCCCTGGCGATCGCCACCCGCTGCTTCATACCGCCAGACAACTCCTTGGGATAAGCATCTGCAAACTGCTCCAGATCGACCATCTTCAGATATTTCATAGCCGTCTCCCGCGATTCTGCCTCGCTCACTCCCTGCAGCTTTAAGCCAAACTGTACATTTTTCAGCACCGTCAGCCAGGGAAACAGTGCGTATTGCTGGAAAACCACACCACGCTCCGGTCCCGGCCCCCGAACCTCTTTTCCATCCACATAGACGGCGCCGGAAGTCGGTTCCAAAAGACCTGCAATCACGTTCAGCAAAGTGGACTTTCCACAGCCGGAAGGACCAACCACACAGATAAACTCATTTTCCATGATATCCAGGCTGACACCGTTTAAGGCAATCATATCGCCGTTGCGACCGCTATATACCTTTTCAACCTTGTCGATTTTTACCTTTACTGCACTGTTTCCTGCCATCCCGTCAGCTTCCTTTCTAAGAATTTAACTAACTGTTCCATCAACATTCCAATAATTCCGATAATCAAAATTCCCAAAAGCACCGTCGCCATATCATAGTACCCTTGTGCTTTTTGAATCATCATACCCAGCCCCTTGGAGGCTCCGGTCAACTCTGCTGCCACCAGTGTGGTCAAGGAAGCCGAAAGCCCCAGACGAGCACCGACTAGAATAAACGGAGTAGAAGCCGGAATGACTACCTTAAAAAAGATATCCTTATCGGAAGCGCCCAGCACTCTTGCCGCCTTAATCAGCGTCGCATCCACATTGCACACACCCTGATAGATAGTGACCACCAACACCAAAAACGAAGCAATAAAAATCACGATAACCTTTGCCTTCTCACCGACCCCTGCGCCGGTAATTACCAACGGAATATACGCCAGCGGCGGAATATTCCGCACAAACTGCACCCATGGCGCCACCACATTCCGAAACGGCGCGTACCATCCCATCAAAAACGCGATCGGAATCGAAATCACAAATCCCAGAGAAAATCCTGCAATTACCCGAAACAGACTGATATACGTGTGCTGCCACAAAGTTCCGTCAGATACTTTATCCACCAGCTTTGCAAATACCTCCCACGGTTCTGCAAATACCACGCCGCCTGCTTCCGTGGATGCGATGAAGATCCACAGCAGAATCGCCGCCGCCAGCGATAAAAGCATCCATGCGCCGTCTGGGATCTGCGTCCAGAAAGACTTATCTTTTTTTCTTGTCTCCATGTGTACCCCTCCTGCTTTCTTTGCAACCTACTGGTCACCATTCTTTCCATATCTGTGACTGTTCTTTTTCTCACAGTCCTGATAGTTTATAGTGTACTTGTTTTTGCAGAAAAAAACAGTATGAAATATTTTCATACCGTTTAAGAAAAATCTTTGTCTGATTTTACCCAAACGTTTGTTGATATCGCCATAGTATTTTTCGGAAAAATCCGATACAATAGAAAGGAAACATAACGGTTCGGATGTAAACCCACTCATAAATCAGACATTTGCAGGAAGGAAACCCGGATATGACTTTGAAAGAAATTGCCGCTGAGGCAGGAGTTTCGATCTCTACCGTTTCCCGTGTCATCAACAAGAGCAGCAAGTCCCCTGCCAGTCCAGAAGTACAAGACCGGATCTGGGAGATTGTACGCCGCACCGGCTATACGCCCAACAGCAACGCCCGCCAACTAAAAATGGGCAATCATGCGGCTTCCACCAATACCTCACATTCCATCGCCTGTCTCTTCGCCCGTGTCCATGAAGCAGAAACCGATACCTTCTTTGCTTCTCTGGCCCGCAGCATTGAGAAGGAGGCTTTTAAACATGGTTACATCGTAAAATATACCTTTACCGCCTTTGATGTCAATGATCCGAACATTTTCCGGCTGATTTCCGACAATCATGTGGATGGCGTAGCCGTGCTGGGGCGATGTGACAAGCAGTTGCTAAAATTTCTGAAACCGTATTTCCGGTATGTCGTCTATACTGGCCTCAACAATCTGGATGTCAAATACGATCAGATTGTCTGCGATGGATATCAAGCGGCTATCACTGCCATGGAACATCTCCTGAAGCTGGGACATACCAGAATCGCTTATGTGGGAGAAACCAGCAATGAAGATCGTTACCGCGGATACTGCACAGCTCTGGCTGGTGCCGGACTTCCCTTTTGTCGGGAGCTGGTGGCCAATGAACCGTTGTCCTCCGAAGGCGGCTATCGCGGGGCTGACCTGATTCTAAAAAAGAAAGTCCCTGTCAGCGCCTTTTTCTGTCCTAATGATGTAACGGCAATCGGCGCCATGCGGGCTGTCAAAGAACATGCTCTGACAATTCCCGAGGATATTTCTCTGATTAGCATCGATGATATTGACATGGCACAGTATTTGACGCCGATGCTGACTACTATCCATATTCCAGTGGAAGAGATGGGACAGATGGCGGCCAAAATTTTGATTGACCGGATTGAGGGAGGACACACACTGCCAGTGAAAGTCAATCTTCCCTATTATATCGCAGGAAGAGAGAGTTGTGGGGCATGTTCCGTTTTGAAGAAAAAGGGCTAAAAATTTCAGAAAATATCGGTTACACCGATGAGAAAGAGGCGGGTGAAAAAGCTTTGGAAAAGGGATACACGCCTTGTTCACTGAGGATAAATTGTAAAAATAAAGAAAGGAAGTAACACTACTATGATACTTACCATCCAAGACAAAACCACTCACACCGTCGCCGCCATTGACTCATTTGGCGCGCAACTCATCTCTCTTAAGGACGCAGACAAAAAAGAATACATCTGGCAGCGCGATCCGGAAATCTGGCCCCGCTGCTCTCCGCTTTTGTTCCCGGCTGTCGGCAACTGCCGGGACGGGCGCACCCGCTTTGACGGCGAATGGTTTGAGATGGAAAAGCACGGCTTTTGCAAAGAGTCTGATTTCATCGTTGACGAGCAGAAAGAAGATGCCGTCACATTTCGTCTCACTGCCAATGCACAGACCCGTAACTCCTATCCTTATGATTTCATCCTCTCTTTGACTTATTGTCTGGAAAATGGAATTTTGCTGATGGATTACTGTGTGGAGAATCCGGACTGCCGCGAGATCTGCTATTGCATTGGTTCTCATCCGGGCTTTATCTGTCCGCTTGCAGAAGGAGAGACTTTCGAAGATTATCAACTCGAATTTGAAAAAGAAGAAAATACCTGCGCTATGCCTTATGACCTGCAAGCTCTGCAGTTTGATGCCGGAAAAAAAGGACTGGAGCTGAAACATACCCAGATTCTTCCGCTTTCCTATGAATTATTTCGGGAAGACGCCATCTATTTTGATCAAATACAGTCCCGCAAGGTTGCGCTGATCCACAAGAAAACGCGGTTGGGAGTGGAAGTTTCCTATCCTGGTTTTGAAACGGTGGCTTTCTGGACTCCTTACGGTAAAAATGCTCCTTTTCTCTGTATAGAGCCATGGAATGGCTCCGCTATCCGTTCGGATGAAGATGATGATTTTATGCATCGCCATCATGTTCAGATCGTTAAATCTGGAGAAAAAAAGAACTATCGAATGGAGATTCGTATTCTCTAAATATTCGTTATGCCGTTTCAATTTCATTTGGGTTAGGATAAGTGGTGGTGAAAGGTACGCCAAGGAAAAGGAGAGAGAAGCCATGAGAGAATGGTCTGCTCCTTTTTCCGGTTTCGAGATTAAGAATTCCTAAAACCCCTGATTTTTGCTAAAAACAAAACGAAAATATACAAACTCGCTTCGCTCAGACAGTGTATATTTTCGTTTCAACGCTAAAATCAGGGATTTAAGGACTTCTAAATCTCTGCACAGTCAAAATCCGCAGACCATCTCTCATGACTTCTCTCTCCTTTTCCTTGGCTGCGTTTTTCATTTCCTTATCTAAATGACATTGGACGCTGCTCCCGGTTTTTCTTTGGGGGCGACTCTTTTTTGCCTGATTGGTATCATTTATTGCTTGATCGATACAATGGTTATGCGGTATTTCTCACCGAAACTCTTCACACCAGACTGCCGCTTCGGTTGCCAATGATTTCTTCACATCCAAAATCCGCTGATTCTCGGAACCGCGAAATTTCAGACGCAGGTTCTTTTTCTCCTCGACAAATTTTCCATCCACCATCACATCCAACAGTGGCAAAAGTTCCTGCGTCACCTTTGATGCGGGAATCATTTTGCCCAGGATGTCTTTTTCAAAATCATAGCCGGTAAAACACCATATCGTTTTTAATGGGAACTGCTCCTTTACCTTTTTGATGAACGGCAACAGTCCGGTCTGATTTGCCGGCTCCATAGGTTCTCCTCCTAAAAGGGTCAAACCCACAATATAGTCAGGCGACAGCAACCGCAGAAGTTCTTCTTGTGTCTCCTCGGTAAACTCATATCCATAGGCAAAATCCCATGCCTCGGAATTGAAACATCCCTTACAGTGGTGGGTGCAACCACTGACAAACAAAGTTACTCGCACTCCTGGGCCATTGGCAACATCGGTTGGCTTGATGGTCGCATAATTCATTCTCTTCTGCTCCTTCCTGTCTCTGCGGATGCACGCTACAGATGCAACACCCGACTTTTGATCTCCCGCGTCTTGCCATCATTCCAGAAATTCTCTCCCAGATATCCGCAAGTTCTGCGGGTCACATTCATTCGGCTGCGATCCCGATTATGGCATTGTGGGCACTCCCATTCCATATCATCATTGACACCAATCTCACCATCAAAACCACAGACATGGCAGACATCCGATTTGGTATTAAACTCCGCATATAAAATATTGTCATAGATATAGCGTACTGCCGCCTCTAGTGCCTCCGGATTGTTCGTCATGTTCGGCATCTCCGCATAGGATATCGCACCACCAGTGGAAACATCCTGAAAATCGCTCTCAAATCTGAACTTATCAAAAGCACTAATCGCTTCGCGCACATCTACATGATAAGAGTTGGTGTAGTATCCCTTGTCAGTAACATTGGCAATCACCCCAAATTTCTCTCGATCGATGCGGGCAAAACGATAACACAAAGACTCTGCTGGCGTTCCATACAGGCTGAATCCCAATCCGCTTTCTTCGCGCCAGCGATCGGTGGCTGCCCTCATATACTGCATGACCTTCAGAGCAAACGCTCTCCCCTCTGGTGTCGTATGGCTGACCCCCTTCACCAGCATCGTCGTCTCATAAATACCGATATACCCTAGAGAAAGCGTGGAATAACCATTTTTCAAATACGGATCGATCGCCTCACCCTTTTTCAGTCTGGCAATCGCGCCATATTGCCAGTGAATCGGGCTGACATCTGAGAGCGTCCCCAGCAGCGCCTTATGGCGACACAAAAGCGCTTCCCGGCACAGCTCAAGCCGCTCGTCCAAAAGCTCCCAGAACTTTTCTTCTTCTCCCCGAGCCAAGATCCCGATCTGCGGCAGATTGATACTGACCACTCCTTGATTGAAACGTCCTTCCCATTTATAATGACCGTCAACATCCTTCCAGGGCGAGAGGAAAGAACGACAGCCCATACAGCTGAAGACATTCCCTTCATAATTTTGCCGCATTTTCTTTGCAGAAATATAATCCGGATACATCCTCTTTGCCGAACATCTGACCGCTAAACGGGTCACGTCATCATAATCCCCGCCCTTTAGACAATTACACGTATCCAGTACATAGACCAGTTTGGGAAACGCCGGGGTCACACAAATCCCCTGCTCATTTTTGATTCCCTGCAGGCGCTGATTCAAGATTTCCCGGATAATCATCACATTCTCTTCCACATATTCATCATCCGGATCGATCTGCAAAAACAATGTTACAAAAGGCGCCTGGCCGTTCGTCGTCATCAACGTGTTGATCTGATACTGAATCGTCTGTACCCCCGAACGCAGCTCATCTCGCAGGCGAATCTCCGCTACCCGGCGCAGCTGAGCCTCGGTCAAACCGATGCCCGGCTGCCCTTTTCGCGTCTGAGGGGAGTCACTTGACATCGATCTGTTTCCATCTTCTTCCCCCCGTTCACATGAGGACTCAGAAAAACCTCCCAGTTCTCTTCTCAGTTCCTTCTCATATTTCTCCCGGCTCCGGCGCAGATACTTCGCCAAATGACGCACTGCCACCGACTGACCGCCATACTGATTGCTGGCCACTGCCGCAATAATCTGCGTCGTCACAATACAAGCCACCTGAAAACTCTTCGGCGTCTCAATCAACTTGCCGTTCATCACGATCCCCTGATCCAGCATGTTCTCGATATCAATCAGACAACAGTTAAAAATCGGCTGAATAAAATAGTCGGCATCATGAAAATGCAGCACCCCATTTTCATGAGCCAGGGTAATCTTCTCCGGCAGCAACAGTCGCTTTGTCACATCCCGTGAGACCTCTCCTGCAATATAATCTCTCTGCGTCGAAGCCAGCCGGGTATTCTTATTAGAATTCTCCTCCGCCAGCTCTTTATTCTCATTGCGAATCAGCTTTAAAATGGACTCATCTGTTGTGTTTGACTTACGCAGCAGAGCCCGCTGATAGCGATAAATCATATATTTCTTAGCCAGAGCATATTTATTGCACTCCACTAGCCGCGCCTCGATCATATCCTGGATGCTTTCCACTGCTAATACCTCTCCCGCTTGTTCTTCCACATAGCGAATCGTATCTTCAATCAACGCCTCATCCGCCCGCTCTGGAATCTCCACTGCCGCATTTGCTTTTTCCATCGCCGCCCGAATCTTTCTTGCATCGTAGGTCACAATCCGACCGTCCCTCTTTTGAACCTTCATCTTGTTGTCCCCTTCCCCCTCTATCGCAGCGTCTCCTATCTTGTGCATTCAAAAGCAAATCATACTATATCTAGTATTTCAAAAAATTTATTGTGAATCTTATTATACCCATGGAAGCTACATTTGTCTATATACTGTTTGGACATTTTTCTCTCGTTTTTCGTAAAACTCAGACTCCATACAATAAGCTCCCTGCCACACCCGCAATGATAATCAACACAACTGGTGATATCTCCTGCTTTTTTATCCGTTTTCCAAGAATCGAAACTACCGCCAACACCGCCAAAACAGCCATTGCCATTATGTCAAGAGAATTTCCCTCCCCTTCGGGAAAAATATTTTTTACTATCATAAATATTCCTATCGCAAAAATCACTCCCATCAGGCACGGTTTAACCCCTTTTAAAACAGCCTGTATCCTCCTTTGGTTCAAACATCCGCGAAACAACGCCGTAACCAGCAAAATAATCAAAAAAGATGGCAGGACCACTCCCAACGTGGCCACAGCCGCTCCCGCGATTCCGGCCTGGCTATGGCCAATATAAGTGGCAGCATTCACCATGATCGGTCCTGGCGTGGACTCGCTGACTGCTATCATATTAGAAAACATCGCTTCATCCATCCACCCATGGGCAAGCACACTTTCCTGGATGAGGGGAATTGCCCCATAAGCACCGCCGAAAGCAAACATGCCGATTTTCAAAAAAACCAAAAACAGAGAAATATAAATCATTTTCTCTCTCCTCTCCCACCTGGCACGGAATATAGATATAATCCTGTCAGGCCGGCAATCAAAATCAGATAAATCGTGGACAAGCGAAATCCCAACAGATTACATAGTAAAGTAATGCTTCCGAAAACAATTACAAATATCATACTGCTAATTTTATTTGGTGATTTTTTCAACATCTTGCGAATCATTTTGACCGCCGCCTGAAGAATCAACCAGGCAACTGCAATTCGGATTCCCCGAAATGCATTGGCCACCACCGGATACCGCAGTAAATCCTCCATAAAGGTAGAAATCAACAAAATAATCAAAAACGAAGGCAGTATCATCCCCAGAGTCGCCACAATCGCTCCCGCCAGCCCAGCTTTCTTGTATCCCGTATAAGTAGCACAATTAATTGCAATGGGACCAGGGGTCGATTCTGCTATCACTGTGATATCCATCAGCTCGTCCGAGGTAATCCACTGCTTTTTCTCCACACATTCATGGTCGATCAGGGAAATCATGGCATACCCGCCGCCAAAAGTAAAGCTTCCTATTTTAGCAAAGGTCAAAAAAAGCTCTCTGAAAGGTTTCATGAATTATTTTTCCTCTCCTAGTTTTGTACTTCTACCTGCTTTTCGCAAAACCATGTACTATTCCAGTAATTTTCCGGCTTTATAGTAAAAATATAAATCTTTTTTGGCTATTTCGCGCTTCTTTTCTTGATATTCTTTATACGCCGCGGCGATCTTTGTCGTTGCCCAGGCACCACCAGCCGCAAGCATTGCTGTATCCGTTGAAATGGCCTGGGCAAGAGAGGGAATAACGCCGGCAGCCGCCACGCCAATGACTAAACCGCCTGCCGACTTCAAAAATTTTCCGTCATCCGCAACTTTTCCCACTAGATTTTTTAGAAAACCATTTTCTTTTGTCAATTCATCGATTTCTAAAACAGCAGGCGCAATCTCCTGATAATATAAAGTTGAACATTCATGTTCAAAATCATCATCCCAGGGAAGCGCCTGAATATTTTCAGAATAAGCAATAACTTTGCTCCGAAAACGAACTAACGCATGATTCAATTCCTTTCGTATATCCAGGATCTCGTCTACAGAAGCCACATCAAAGGATGGTAATCGTTGTAATAAATTATCACTGACCCCCGCATGTGTGATTTTTCTTTTTTCGCTCTCACTGAGATTTATGATTTTTGATTTGACAGCAGTTCGCATGAGTTCATTAGAGGCTTCATCAAAAAGCGGTAGAGAAGTCTTCACCGATTTCATAAGATAACCAAAATACTCGGAAACGCATCCATCTACATCAGCTAAACTGTGTTCAAATTTTTGCAAGATAAGTTTTCCCGATTTTATCAATCGGTTGAGATCCATGGTCTGCGACTCCCCCATGATCGCTAAAAACGTTCCGTCTATTTCCTGCATAAACCGTTTTAATTCATTACGAAATCCGATTCTCTGCGCCAAAGGAATTGTCTTATACTGTTTGCTATCTAAGAGCTTCGACAACTGCCCCATGATATTCATTCCATCGCGATAAGTCTCTGGCTCCTGTTCTTCACATATGGGCAGAATAAATTTCAGCAGTTTAAGAATTCTCTTTTCATCAAAAGCGGCTTCCCCTGTATATAATTGTGTGTACATATAAGCCATCGGACTGATAAGGATAATCCTGTCTGCATAAAGCAACACCGATTTAATATATTGCAATTCTTTATTTATGCTCGTTACTTCTGGCTGTACGGCAATCGTAAAATCAAATCCCAATTTATCTACTCCTCCCCCTCAAATGGTAAGGATATTATATCTCAAGTTTCTTCTCCCTTCAATAAATTGTTCGGATCGATTTTCGCGCAAATTAAATCATACTTTCTATCGCTTTGTTATCCACTGCATTTTTCAGGCGAATAAGGATGCCGCTGATAGTATCAGATAAATAGCTCAAAAGTTCTCCGTCATTTTCACAATAATTCTTCACAAAAGTTTCAACTGCATTTTCCAGTCGTTTATTTATAGCATTTAAATCCGTTTGCATAAATACTTCTTGTATATATGAATAATCTGCTTTCTCTAAATCAAATTTTGTTAAGGATTTTTCCGCCAAAATATGTCCTATCACATTGATAAAAACAACTTCTGAAATGTTATCTATGGATTCTTTCCCATACTTATTATATTTTGATAATATGTTTATTATATAATTCGCAGGAAATACGTGTAAAAACTTCTGTTCCAAACGAATGCATGCAATAAATTCATAAATTTTATCAATCCCCGTATACGCAGAAATATCTTTTAGCACAGGATAATCGAGAATCACCACTGTATTTTGAGGCTCAAACCGAACATCATAACGTCTGAAAAATTCTGGCAGAACTTTAATAAATGTATCATACAGGCATTGATTTTCATAATGATCAAACTTTGGTAAAATTTTATGATAGAAATGTAATGCTTTTTTCGCTTTTTCTTCCACGTATGTTGCTCCTATCTCATATGCCTTTTGTGCTGACATTTCCTTATTTAACAAAGTCAGGGAATGGCATCCCATTTCTTCTATTTCGTGAATGCAATACAGAACCGCTCCCATGAGTTGTTCTGCTTTTTCGTAAGTAATGGATGAGCTTTCATGGGCCGTATATTTTTCAGCCAATTTTCCCACTATCGGCACCAGTTCTTCCATCTCATATTTCATTCGCATTACCTCCAGCACAATTCTTTTAACGTTTCAAGATATAATTCATAATCCCATCTTTTTACTTCGTCAAATTTTAAATATTCTCCATAACCATCGGAACTCTTATACCCGTCATACCCCGCTCGGATTGCTTGTGCAAAATTGGCAAGACAAGTACTCTCCAAATAATCAAAATCCCCAAAGCATATCGTTTCAAACTGCTCTTTCATCAAATGGAGAAGTTCATCATCTGTAATTTCATCTTGCATTTCGTTTTTGTATTGATAAAATATTTCCTGCAAACGAACGATTGTCTCTACATAATTGCTCTGATCAATGTAATCAGAATCACAAAATTCATAGATGATTTTTGTTGCAATACCTTCTCCGAATTCAATTCTTTTTTGTTCTGATAGTGAATTTTTTCGTTCCTCTAAAATCACTTTGGCGTCTTGCTCTGTTAAGGAAAGGTGAAACCGTTCTGTTTTCTGATTCGTTCTCATTACTTTCTCCAGTTGATTTTGTTGCTGTAGTAAAATCATCCAGTCTTTTTCCAAGAGATCGTCCTCCCCATTTTTGTATTTGGAAAGTGATTATAGCACTGCATTCATGCCATTAATAGTCTTGTTTTTCCGGCATTTTTTTGGTATTATAATAATGGAGAAAGGGAACGATTTTATTCGTTCCCTTTTGTTTTTTCCTATTTTGTTCTTGTATATTGGCCCGAGGGCTTGTCTTGTCAACCACACTAGTCACATAGATTTGCTGTTACCTTCCATGGTATTTCGAGCAAGTAGT
>Ga0137306_101079_pt1 | contig 30277 bp, 30 predicted proteins | sample Inofroosms_March_FD_97187 | JGI IMG/M metagenome (GOLD analysis project Ga0137306, IMG submission 97187) | Mouse cecal microbial communities from Vienna, Austria - N-Acetylneuraminic and N-Acetylglucosamine D2O microcosms_March | ecosystem: Host-associated > Mammals > Digestive system > Large...
TAACAGTGGCATACGGCAGATCCGCAGCCACTGTTAAAAGGACACTCTATTATTCTGACACAGTTTTTTTGTCTTTTTTTACAATTCCGATTAATACGCCCGAGATCAGCATACAGAGGGCGCCCATCGCCGCCGCGTAAATAAACACTCTGTTATACCCCGCTTTTCCGGCATAGGAATCGATCCATGACCCGGCCAGGGAAAACATAAATACGTCGGGGAGATAACCAAACGTAGACAGAATACCCGAAACACGTCCGGTCACATTCACATCAATGCCCGCATCGTCGATATCCGCAAAATACTGGCTTCTGATGGCATATACCAGGATTACGCCGATAAAGAAATTCACCAGCACCAGCATATACGCGCCGGCCTCCACCGGAATCAGAATAAACGCCGCCCAGCTGAGCGCAAGAACCGCCGCAGACCCGCAGATCACCTTTAAACGGGAATGGATCTTATCAGCCAGAAAACCGCCTACTACGCCGCCCACACCCTGAAGGAGATAGCGGATGCCGCCCAGGTTGGCCGCAGCCGTCTCAGACATGCCGTACATCGTCACCAGGTAGGTATTGATATAGCTCATCAGGCCATAGACACTGTAGGCCGTAAACACAATCCCCACCAAAAGCCAGACTCTGGGGATTTTCAGGCATTTGAACATGCCCACACAGACGTCTTTCAGAGATTCGGTCTGCTCTTTGACATTCGTATTGTCAATCACAAACCAGCAGAGAACACCGATGATCAGAAGCAGTACCGCGCAAAGCCGGATCGCCCAGGCCGCGCCCACAACATTATCCGCAAACCGGGCGTAAACCGCCGCCATCACAAATACAAGCCCCGCGTTCAGAAATCCCCGCAGACCTTCCTGCAGACCGAACAGACGTCCCTGTTCGTCGGAATCTCCCAGCATTCTCACCGCTTTGATCACCGAACTCCAGTAGGTCATAACCGTCGTAAATCCCATCAGGGCGAAGATCACCCGGCTGGCATTGTAGCCCGGGAACATGGAAAACCACAATCCCAGAAGTCCTGTGGAGACAAAGGAAAATGTCAGCATGATTTTAGGCGAAAATTTGTCTGCCACGATGCCTCCCATAAAGTAGGCAGGCGTAGCCACAATCGCATACCATCCGTTCAAGGAGCCCATCTCGGCATTGGTCAGGCCCATGGCATTCTGAATCGGAATATAAAAGGTTTCCCGGATATAGGGGAGCTGAAAAATAAATCCGGCCCCGCAGGCAAGCAGTACCAGTGTTCCATATTTTTTAAACGTTGACTGTCTCATTCGTTTACCACCTTATCTGATTTTTAATTGATTTCCAAACGGATCCCCGGATTAAACCCTGGCGATATCCTCCTCTTTCATCCCCAGACCACGCATAATCTCATCCAGCGCCTCCCGTTTTTCCTGTGCCAGCGCAGGGCACTGATAATCGGACAGAAGCTTATCGATCCGTTTCTGAATTGATGTGTAAAGCGCCTGGTTCGGATCTCCTTCCGTTTTTGTGTGAATGGAAACCTGGCTGTCCCAGGGATCAATCCGGCATCTGTCAAAGGTATGCTCAATGGTGACAAACGTACCTTCTTCTTCCACCGCCTCTTTGATTGCATCAAAGGCCAGCGCATCCTCATCGGCCGGTAGCTCGCTGAAATAATATTTCATCCGGGTATAAGTCTCGATATCCAGAATAAATTTCTCAAAACTTACCGAATTAAAGGAATGGAGAGATCCTGTCGCATGCATCATCAGATTTGCCCGCTCTGAAAATGATTCGAACATGCTCATGGCGCTTTCTACACCGGCCTGTGCCGTCAGACCCGACGCATCGGACATTCCGCCGCCGCTTCTGCATGGCAGGCCGTACTTTTTCGCCATCAGCGCGCCGTACTTTGCCTCTTTTACAAATCCCGGATTTGCATTGGATACCTGCATATTTTTCATATCGCTGACCGTGGAAGCAAAGCCGTAGATAATCGGGGTTCCGGGGCGCACCATCTGGGCATAAACATTGGTGCCGAGAATCTCCGCATTGGCCAGAGAGGTATTTCCTGCCAGGGAGATAGGGCCTGTGGCGCCGGCCATATTTCCGGGAGCGATTACGAGAGGCTGGCCGTTTCTTGCGCAGACCTCGATGGTCTCCAGTGTATTGTCCGTTACGGCAAGAGGGCTCAGGGTGGAGATCAGGTTAAAGGTACAGGGAATCTCCGTGATATCGCCGCCGAATACGATCCGCATCATTTTCATAATATTTTCCGCCTGCTCGCCGCCGCCGCAGACGGAAAACAGCGCCTTATCCGAACGGCAGAGCGTGGCATAAACCATGGCCTCTGCCGATATTCCCGCGTCGATGTCACAGGGCTGGGCAAGAATGCCGCCGTTGATGGCAAATTCTTCGCTCTCCTGAACAATCACAGCCAGCTTCAGAAAATCATCAAAGGTAGCAGGGCGGAGGGTTCCGTCCGCCTCACATACGGAAGGGCTGCCGTAACCCGGCGTCATATATAAATCTTCCGTATTCATGCTGACATTGTACTTTGCGTTGCGGGCATATACCGTAAAATCCTTAACCGCCGCGTCCAGCGCATCCATCACCTGCTTTTCCGTAAAATAGGCGCGGTTTCCCTCAACTCTGACGCCGTTTTTGCGCAGCAGATCCAGCGCTGATTCGGATAAAAACGCAATACCGATCTCTTCCAGAATGCGCAGTGTGTTTTTGTGGATCAGCTCAACAATTTCCTGATCTCTTGCAGCTTCTACTTCTTTTCTCATGCTTCATATCCTCCTGTGAAAAATTGTTTAAATGTAATTCGAAAGTCATCTTGATTACCTTTGAGGGTAAAAAAGTCAGCTGATTTCCATCAGCCTGTTTGCATCACTTACCGCAGTATCCGTCATTTCAGCAGACTCCCCGGCATCAAAGGTAGTCATGATTACCTGTGGTGTAAAAATAATAGGCGGTAAACACCAGCCAATTATTTTCCTATTCAGATCTTATTCCGCATCCAGCTGTATGCCTGGCTCCGTAAACTGCTGAAACAGTACATAAATCAGACGATAACAGTCTTCCGCCGCAAACCGGATATCCGTTTCTTTCATCGGGAACCCGGAATACTGCGTAAAAATGCCGTTGAACACAGCCACGGTCAGCCTGCTGAGCAGCGTGGCATTCTCCATGGTGATCAGCCCCGCATGGGCGGCCCGCCGCAGACGGATCAGCTCACGCTCGCTTAAATTATTGCTGAAAATAATACTGGCCGAAAACCCGTCAAACCGCCGCTGCACTTCCGGAAACATATGATAGTACTCATAGACGCATTCCTCCAGCATATCCTTCTGTTCACTGAAAAACATCAGCTCATAGTAAGGCTTGTTCCGAAACGCTTCATATATAAAACACTTCCAGAGCAGCAGATCCATCTGAATGGAGGTGATATCCTGCCGGGCCGTCTGCTTCATCAGTTCCACAATATACGGTTCCAGAAATCTGATGGATGCCAACATAATCAAATGTTCCTTATTCTCAAAATGCTTGTACAGGACGGCACTGGTGCATCCGGCTTTCGCCGCAACCTTGCGGATGGTAACGCCCTCTATGCCTTCTTCTTCCAGAATTTCACCTGTGATTCGGATATATTTGATCTTTCGGTCAGGATTCAGATTCATAAATCACTCCATACGGTAATCTTGATTACCTTTAGTATAGATGCTCCGATCCGTTTTGTCAAGCAAAACCAATATAAAATACCAACAAAAATATTCTCCGAAAATCAAGTGTAAAAATCTCGTAAAAATCTTCAAAAAAACAGTTGCGCCGCCTTTCAACATCGTATATAATATTGTTCAGAAAACAAAATCTTCAGGGCAGGGTGAAATTCCTGACTGGCGGTACAGCCCGCAAGCCATATGGCATGATCCGGTGAAACTCCGGAGCCAACAGTAAAGTCTGGATGGAAGAAGATCAATGCGCAGAATCATCTGTGCATATCGTGTATGGAGATATAAAAACTGCTCTGAAATGTTCTTATACATTTCAGAGTTTTTTATATCAAAGAAAATATGCCGCCGGAGTGACACCTTTTCGATACGGAATTCTCCCATATATGAACGTTTTGCCCTGAATAGATTCAGGGCATTTTTTGTATCATAAGAAGGTCCTCCGAACTTTCCTAAGATACAAACATGCTCCGGGCAGAATTTTCAATTCCTATCACAAAAACAAGGAGGCGAAGTAATTTGAACGATCAGGATTACATGGCACGGGCGCTGGAGCTGGCCCGCAGCGGAATGGGATGGACCTCCCCCAACCCTATGGTGGGCGCCGTCATCGTAAAAGACGGCCGGATTATCGGCGAGGGCTGGCACCGGCGCTGCGGCGGGCTGCATGCGGAACGGGAGGCGCTGGCCGCCTGCCGGGAAGACCCTGCCGGAGCGACAATCTACGTCACATTGGAGCCCTGCTGCCACCAGGGCAGGCAGCCTCCCTGCACTCAGGCTCTGCTGGATGCGGGCATCGGCAGAGTGGTGGTCGGCGCAGGGGACCCTAACCCTCTGGTAGCCGGCAAAGGCATCGGCCTGCTGCGTCAGAACGGCGTCACGGTGGACGAGCATGTGCTGGAACGGGAATGTCAGCAGTTAAACCAGGTATTTTTTCATTTTATCCGCACCGGACTTCCCTTTGTGGTGATGAAATATGCCATGACACTGGACGGAAAAATTGCCGCTTACACCGGCGCTTCCAAATGGATCACCGGAGAAATTGCCAGAAATCATGTGCATCGGCAGCGTCACCGGTACAGCGCCATTATGGCCGGAGTCGGAACCGTGCTGGCCGACGATCCGCTGCTGACCTGCCGGATCGAAGACGGGAAAAACCCAGTCCGCATTATCTGTGATTCCGGACTGAGAACGCCCCTGACATCCCAGATTGTGCGGACCGCAAAGGAGGTTCCCACCATTCTTGCCACCTGCACCGCGGATCCCCAGGCGGCAAAACCGTTTCAGGATGCCGGCTGCACCGTTCTCACCCTGCCCCGGCGGGAAGGACACGTGGATTTGCAGGCGCTGATGAAAGAGTTGGGACAGCGGCAGATCGACAGCATTCTGCTGGAAGGCGGCGGCGCACTGAACTGGGCCGCTCTGAAAGCAGGGATTGTACACAAAATACAGGCATATATCGCTCCAAAACTGCTGGGCGGAGGAGAGGCCAAGTCTCCCATAGAAGGCAGAGGCTTTCCCTCTCCCGGCGAAGCCGTCACACTGACAGGCGGCACCGTCACGCTGTTGGGAGACGACCTGCTGATTGAATACGATGTGACGGCTGTGAAAAACTGAACGATGTTTTTTGCATCCAACGAACAAAATGGAAAATCAGGAAAGTGAGGTGAGCAGCCATGTTCACAGGAATTATAGAAGAAGTGGGCACCGTCAGGCAGATTCAGAAAAGCCGGCACTCCGCTGTCCTTCATCTGCAGGCTGAAACCGTCCTGGAGGATTTAAAAGTGGGCGACAGCGTGGCCGTAAACGGCGTATGCCTGACGGCAACCCGGATACAAACGCATGGTTTCTGCGCCGACGTTATGCACGAAACGCTGAACCGTTCCAGCCTGGCCGCCCTGCAGATCGGCAGTCAGGTAAACCTGGAACGGGCCATGGCAGCCAACGGACGCTTTGGCGGGCATATCGTAGCCGGCCATGTGGACGGACTGGGCCGGATTACACAGGTCACAAAAGACGACAACGCCATCTGGTATACCATCCAAGCCGCACCGGGCATACTGCGTTATATCGTGGAAAAAGGCTCCGTTGCCATCGACGGCATCAGCCTGACCGTAGCCAGAGTATCGGAGGACAGCTTCTCCATCTCCGCCATTCCTCACACGGTCCGCATTACCACCCTCTGTCAGAAAGGCCCCGGCGACCCGGTGAATCTGGAAACGGATATCATCGGGAAATATGTGGAAAGGCTGATAACACCTGCACAGCCGCAGCCGAAAGACAGCAGGATTACCCGGAGTTTTCTGGAAAAATACGGTTTCTGATCCGGCGGGCGGCAAAAAATTTACGATTTTACAGAAACAGAAAGGACCATGCGCTATGAACCAATTTAACACCATCGAAGAAGCCCTCGAAGATCTGCGTCAGGGCAAAATCATTCTGGTGACAGACGACCCCGACCGGGAAAATGAAGGCGACTTTATCTGCGCCGCCCAGTTTGCCACCACGGAAAATATCAATTTTATGGCCACCCACGGCAAAGGACTGATCTGTATGCCCATGGCTGAGGAATATGTCCGCAAACTCTGTTTTCCCCAGATGGTTTCCAACAATACGGATAATCACGAGACGGCATTTACGGTATCTATCGACCATGTGGACACCACGACGGGCATTTCCGCCGCCGAACGTTCTGTCACCGCCATGAAATGCGTGGAGGACGATGTGCGCCCCGAAGATTTCCGGCGTCCCGGCCATATGTTCCCGCTGCTGTCCAAACCAAACGGCGTACTGGAGCGGAACGGACATACGGAAGCAACCGTGGACCTGATGCGTCTGGCCGGTCTGAAACAGTGCGGCCTCTGCTGTGAGATTATGAAAGAGGACGGTACGATGATGCGCACCCCTCAGCTTTGGGAAGTTGCAAACCGGTGGGGGCTGAAATTCATTACCATCCACGATCTGCAGCAGTACCGGAAACGGCATGAAAAGCTGGTGGAACGGGTGACGAAAAACAAAATGCCCACAAAGTACGGAGATTTCACGGCTTACGGCTATATCAACCTGTTAAACGGCGAGCATCATGTGGCGCTGGTGAAAGGAGACATCGGCGACGGACAGGACGTTCTGTGCCGGGTCCATTCCGAATGCCTGACAGGGGATACCTTCGGCTCCCTGCGCTGTGACTGCGGCCAGCAGTTTGCCGCCGCCATGACCCAGATTGAAGAAGAAGGACGGGGCATTCTGTTATATATGCGGCAGGAAGGCAGAGGCATCGGCCTGATTAATAAGCTGCGGGCCTATGAACTGCAGGAACAGGGCATGGATACGCTGGAAGCCAACCTGGCCCTGGGCTTTGCCGGAGACCAGCGGGAATATTATATCGGCGCACAGATTCTGCGGGATCTGGGGGTAAAAACCATACGGCTGCTGACCAATAACCCGGACAAGGTATATCAACTGGCGGAATTCGGCCTGGAAATCACCCGGCGGGTTCCCATTCAGATGAGCGCAACCGCCCACGATCTGTTTTATTTAAAGACGAAACAGAACAGAATGGGACATATTTTAAACTATTAGACAGACCTGACAGCACCTCCGGCAAGGCTTTACGGTTTCACGGACAGCAGCATCCGGAGCGTTTCTGTCAGCTAAAAGCAGAAAACTGCCATATATAAAAGAAAAAGGAGAACAACCATCATGAGAACATTTGAAGGCAAACTGACATCCGGCAACATCAAAATCGGCATCGTCGCTTCCCGTTTCAACGAATTTATCACCTCAAAGCTGATCAGCGGCGCCATGGACGGCCTGATCCGCCATGACGTACCGGAAGACTGTATCCATCTGGCCTGGGTTCCCGGCGCTTTTGAGATTCCGCTGATCGCCTCCAAAATGGCCAAAAGCGGCAGATATGACGCCGTAATCTGCCTGGGCGCAGTAATCCGGGGCGCTACCAGCCATTATGATTACGTATGCAACGAAGTTTCCAAGGGAATCGCCGCCGTTTCTCTAGAAACCGGAATCCCCGTTCTGTTCGGCATCCTTACCACAGAAAATATCGAACAGGCCATCGAGCGGGCCGGAACCAAAGCGGGAAATAAGGGATATGACTGTGCGTTAAGCGCCATTGAAATGGTAAATGTGATTCGGGAAATCGAAGCGTAATAACATTCTGTCCGAAAGGCTTTTTGTATCACAGGGAAGTACACAGGACTTTCCTGTGATACAAAAATACCGGATGGATATTCAAAAATCCTCCGGCTTCAGCCAAACTATATGATAAAAACTTTTTATTATAATCCGCGCACCTCGCCTCGAAGACACATCACATGCGTTACCTGTACAGTTAACTCGGCCCAGGCACCCTCGCGGCACACAGAAGGTCCTGCTTAGTGCTGCTCCATTCCTGACCTGACACGGTTCACAGGTTCCTGTTGCGCAAGACCCGGACGTCAGCGCCACTTATACAGGGCAGCCATGCAATGGGAATCCTCAGCGGAGGTATCACCCCTGCTATAGCGGATTGCAGGTACAGGACACCGCTAACTCCCCGGCTGCGCGGAAACTTGAAAGCTGCCGTCCGCACCGTATGACAGACGGCGGCTTTATCACCTTACGATCAATTTTATGTTCACTGCCGTCGATCTCATATGCGGGAGCACACTCTCCGCTGCGAAATCTCTGACTTTCATAGTATAACCGTTTCCCGCATGTTTGTCAAATTTTTTTGCCGGTTTTCTGTTCCGATTTTCCAATTTCCGTATATTCCGTCCCCGGTTTTCCCTTCCGGCTTCTTTACCCGTTCCCGCATTCCGCCTGTTCTTCCTGCTCTTTTCCGGCCTTTTCCGCTTTCACCTTTACCCGAAGCTCTTTGAAAAAGGTTTTCAGCAAAACGGAACATTCTTCTTCCATGATGCCCCGGACAATTTCCACCTGATGATTAAACTGAGGCATCTGCAGCAGATTCAGAATCGAACCCGCACAGCCGGCCTTGGGATTCATACAGCCGATCACCACACGGGGAATCCGCGCCTGGACAATCGCACCGGAACACATCTGGCATGGCTCCAGCGTCACATACAGATCGCACCCCTCCAGCCGCCAGTCTCCCATCACCCGGCTGGCTTTTCGGATGGCCTGCAATTCGGCATGAGACAGGGTATTTTTATCCGTCTTTCTTCTGTTATACCCTCTGGCAATGATTTTATCCTCGTAAACAATGACGCAGCCGATGGGAACTTCTCCCAGTTTATACGCTTTTCTGGCCTGCTTCAAAGCCTCTTTCATGTATTTTTCCTGTATCTCCATGGCAGAAACTCCTGATTTGTGATATGATATGGTTATGAATCTCTATGGACTGCAAAAAACAACTTTACTGGACTTTCCCGGCCGCGTGGCCTGCACCATATTTTTAAGCGGCTGCAATTTCCGCTGCCCCTTCTGTCAGAACAGGGATCTGATTCTGACGGACAGGCCCACAGATATGGAAGCATCTGCCGGAAGCTTCTCCCGGCCCCCGGCCATTTCGGAGGAAACGCTGATCCGGTTTCTGAAAAAACGGCAGAATATCCTGGAGGGAATCTGCATTACCGGCGGTGAGCCTACGCTTTCGCCTGACCTGGGAGAATGGATCGACCGGTTCCATTCCATGGGCTATCTGGTCAAACTGGATACCAACGGCTACCGGCCCGATGCCCTTAACCGCCTGCTGGACCGCCACAGACCGGATTATATCGCCATGGACATTAAAGCCGCGCCTTCCCGCTATGCTTATGCCAGCGGCATGGCGCAGGTGGATATGAACCGCATTGAGGAAAGCGTCCGCCTGATCCGGCAAAGCGGCATTCCTTATGAATTCCGCACCACCACAGCCAGAGAGCTCCAGTCCATGGAAGATTTCCGCAGCATAGGAGAATGGCTGTCAGGGTCCCAGGCCTACTATCTGCAATCCTACCAGGACTGCGAAACCTTATCCGGCCTCCATTTTACGCCTTACACGGAAGCGGAACTGAACGCCGCCGCCGCAGTCCTGCGGGAACTGATTCCCAATACTTTTTTACGGGGCATCTGAAAAATCTGAAAAAATCCTCCCACCTGGCCAAAGGCATGTATCAAGGGGGCGCAGGCCCTAACTCAGTCTATTGCGGTACATTTCCTGCGCTTCGGACAGACTGTCCGCCCGTTCCTCCTCAAAAATTTTCACCAGAGCGTCCAGTTTTTCCGGAACCATAAATTCCCGGCCGATCCGGCTTTCAAATTCGTCGGTTACATTGATCGTCATCCGTTTTAACTGGCCGGACAGCTCCTTATACCGCTCCTCACACTCCTGCTTCTGTTCGGACAGACTGTCAATCCGCCCCTGATAATTCTGCCTGATCTCCTTTGTGATAATCAGCGCCGTCTCATTTTCAAATATATAGAGGGCATCCTCTTTGCGGGAACCGATGTCTGTCAGCTCATCTTCAATTTCCTCGATTTCCCTGTCATATTTGTCCAGATCATAGAGATCCTCATTCCGGTCCTTTTCAATGGAATTTTTGATGGCGTCCATCTTCCGCTCATTGGCTTTTATCATCATGCGCAGCTTCCGGCCCTCCCGCAGCACGCCGATATTATCCACCTTCGTCCGGTTTGCGATAATCACATACAGTCCCACAAACACGAGAATCACCGCCGGATAGATCACCGCCAGATACCAGATTACCTTTTCAGGCAAAGCAAAATAAATCCCCCAGGGAATCGCCAGAAAGCAAATCAGCACTGTCAGAAGCAGAACCATAAAGTCTTTTGGCCCTCTGGTAAAAAAAAGAGCGTAATAAAAAGATGTGTTGCAAAAAGCCGGCAGATGATTTTGTTTAAACAATGTACTGAGACGGGTACGAAGCTGGCGGTTCTCCTCGTTCAGCTCGGCAGTTTCTTCCTCGATGCGGATTTTCATCCCTTTGTTTTTCGCCTTTTCCCGTTTTGCCCTGGCTTTTTTCAGTTTCTCCTGGTCCCCTCTGATCTCCCGGTCATAGGCCTCCGCAATCTCATCCTTCCGCTTTTTCACGGTCAGAGCAATCTGATCCGCCACCGCTTTCCGTTCCGCGCTCAGCGCCTTCTCCAGTTTTTTTCCTTCTATTTCCGCGGCGTTTACATTTTTTTGCAGAACGCCCAGGTTAATCACCGATTGTCTGGCGTCATTTAAAAATTCCACCAGATCCGCATGTTCTTCTCTCATTACGGTTTCCTCCGTCAGTAAACCTTTACTTCTCTTTTTTCCTATCAGTATATCACCTTATTATAGATGATATCCAAAATGATTGCAATGTTGTGAGAATAAAATCTTCATGCTATAATCGTTAACAGAAAAAGGCCGGTTGCGGCGTGAATCTATATGGAGGAGTACGATATGTTTCGCTTGTGGGGAAAAATTTTCAAAGAGAATCATCTTTTACAGGATACGGTAATCTGCAACGACGATCAGCAGCTTAACCGAACCCGGAAAGTATTTAAGGGGCTGGAGGATATCTGCAGCCAGTTTGACCTGAGCAACCCGATCTGGCTGGACCAGAATATCTCTGAATTCAAACGACATTCCAAAACCCGGTTCCACCAGGACAGCTTTATCGAAGACGTACCCTTTGATTATCTGGAAATCCATGTAATTGAAGAAGACTGACAAAAACCGGACCCTCTGATTCAGACCATCTCAGATGAAAAACCCGGAAAGCCGTCGCTTCGGCCCTCCGGGATTTTTTATATCTGTTCCGTCCGTATTCAATTTTCGTTATTTAGATTTCCATATTCAATTTTCCGTTCTGTCCGTCCTCAAGGCTTTTGTTCTTTTTACAGCCGTTTCAGCAGTTCTTCCCGCTCCGCCTCATAACCGGGTTTGCCAAGAAGGGCGAACATGTTTCTCTTGTAACTTTCCACACCTGGCTGGTTAAAGGGATTGACACCCAGCAGGTAGCCGCTGACGCCGCAGGCAAACTCAAAGAAGTAAAACAGCTTGCCCAGGCAGTATGCGGACTGCTCCTCGATATGAACCATCAGGTTTGGAACGTTGCCGTCCGTATGCGCCAGAATGGTTCCGTTCATAGCGCTTTTATTTACAAAATCCACGGTCTTTCCGGCCAGGTAGTTCAGTCCGTCCAGATCGGTTTCTTCCGCTTCCAGCGTCAACTGGCAGGCAGGCTTTTCCACCTCTAAAACAGTCTCAAACATAATCCTGGCCCCGTCCTGGATGAACTGTCCCATAGAATGCAGATCTGTCGTCAGATCCACGGCAGCCGGGAAAATTCCTTTCTGGTCCTTTCCCTCGCTCTCTCCGTAAAGCTGTTTCCACCATTCGGAAACGTAATGAAGGCTGGGCTCATAATTTGCCACGATTTCCACGGATTTGCCCTTGCGCAGCAGAATGTTTCTGACCGCCGCATATTTTACCGCATCATTCTCCTCAAAAGGCGCTTCCAGCGCATGTTTTCTTCCGGCGGCGGCTCCTTCCATCAAGGCGTCGATATCCGCTCCGCTGGCGGCAATCGGAAGCAGTCCGACCGCAGTCAGCACGGAAAAACGTCCGCCCACATCATCCGGCACCACAAAAGTCTCATACCCTTCCGTATCGGCCAGATTTTTCAGCGCTCCCTTTGCCCGGTCCGTGGTGGCATAGATTCTCTTTGCCGCTTCTTCTCTGCCGTATTTTTCAGTCAGCATCTTTTTAAATACCCGGAATGCAATCGCCGGCTCCGTAGTGGTTCCGGATTTTGAAATCACGTTCACTGAAAAATCTTTCCCTTCCAGAACGTCGCACAGATGTCTGATATAAGTGCTGCTGATGCTGTTTCCCACAAAATAAATTTCTGGTGTTTTCCGCTGTTCTCTGGAAAGGCAATTGTAAAAATTGTGTCCCAAAAATTCAATTGCGGCCCTGGCGCCCAGATAAGAGCCGCCGATGCCGATTACCAGCAGCACATCGGAATCTGACTGGATTTTAGCGGCCGCTTTTTTAATCCGTGCAAACTCCTCTTTGTCATAGTCCACCGGCAGATCGATCCAGCCCAGGAAATCATTTCCGGCGCCGTTCTTTGATACAAGCGTCTCTTTTGCCGCCAGCGCCAGGCCTTTCATATAGCCCAGTTCTTCCTCGGAAACAAATCCTGCTGCCTTTGAATAATCAAAACTCACTTTTCCCTGCATCTCTCATTCTCCTTTGTTATATATGGATTCATTTTATTAGCAATCGCTGCCTGTCAGCGAAAGCGTCCCTCCCTATTCCGGGACCGCTTTATGCAAAATACTCTCGCAATATATCTTCAATCAGACCCTGTTCCTCCGGAGACAGTCTGGATTTTTTACGCTTTCGGCGTTCCCCCTCTCTCTCAGGTTCCCGCCCGGAGGCAATCCGGTCGAGACTCTGTTTCAGATAGTCGATTTCCTCTTTATGAGACTCCCAATCGCCATAATCCTGCTCATACTCCGCCGTCTCCTGTATGGAAACCGCTCCGGAAGCAGACAGATCACCCCCTTCCGGAGACCTCTGGCCCCTCGCCGCCGCTTTTGATTCCTCCCCGGAGAATTTCAGAGACTCCCCGGAAAATCTGGCTGCCTCTCCTGCCGTCTGCACGGTTTCTCCGGCAGGCCGCTCCCCGTATTCCTTCACGGGCATGTCCGCCCCGCCGGTTTCTTTCGGTGCGGTAGCGGCAAGGCGGTTTGCCAGCACATTTTCCAGGTAGTCCTGGATATGTATACAAAAGTCTCTGGCCCTCCGCCCCACGTTGGCATTTTTCCAGTAAAGCAGGGCCGCCGCCGATATCAGCAGGCTTAAAGCCAGATTCAAACGCACCGTATCTATTGCCATTCCTTCCCGGTAGCTGAACAGCGCCGCTCCGCATCCTAACAGAAAGGCCAGACTGCCTGCTCTGGCGGCCATGTTCTCCAGCCGGTACAGCCTGATACCCAGAAAGCGGAACTCTCCCACATTTCTCTCCACGAACAGTCCTACATTGTTCACGCCTCTGTTGATCCGATAGCTTGTCTCAAATTTATTTCTCATTTGTTTCAGATATTTGCTCTGACCTCCCGACAGGTTTTCCATTTCCCGGATAAGGCGGCGGTATCGCCGGCCGGCCATCCACGTACCTGCAATTCCCAGAAAACAAATCACTGCCAGCAAAACATTTCCATATCCGGCTTCTAAAAATCCAAACATAAAAGCTCCCTCCTGTTTTCCATATTTTTACAGACATTATAGGCACAGGATTTGAATTTTGTAAAGACAAAATATGAAAAATCGTTCGACAGCATTCACCATACGGGCATCATTCCCCGGGCCGGCAGGGGCTTTTTCGGGGAGCTGATCGGATTTCGCATCTTCACAATGCTTATGGCGTCACATCTGTCTTTATGACAACTGCGCGCACATTTCCAGCAGCAGATTTACACTGTGCCGGATGGCCTGGGCTTCAAAGACACTGTAGTCCATACCCGCGCTGTCGTCCGCCTTATCGGAGATCGCACGGATAATCAGAAAAGGAATCCCGTTCAGATAGGCCGCCTGGGCAATCGCCGCCCCTTCCATCTCCGTACAGAATCCGTGGAACTGTTCTTCCAGCCAGTTTTTCTTCTCTTTATTTGAAATAAACTGATCGCCGCTTACCACTCTGCCCACAAAGGTCTTGATATCCGGATTTACTTTCCGGCAGGCCTGCTTTGCCACCTCGATCAGATGTCCGTCCGCCTGGAATACGGATACCGGCATTCTGGGAATCACGCTCATCTCATAGCCAAACCCCGTGGCATCCATATCATGCTGCAGCGCATCGGAGGACAGCACAATATCCCCGATATCAATCTGCGCATTCAGAGAACCGGCTATGCCTGTGTTTATCACACAGTCTACCTGAAAGTCATCCGCAAGTATCTGGGTACAGATTCCCGCGTTTACCTTCCCGATTCCGCTGCGCACCACCACGGCCTCTTTTCCCTGAAGTTTCCCTTTATAGAAATCCATACCGGCCTTTTTCGAGATCTCCACATCCGTCATAACCTCTTTCAGCCTGCTTACTTCCTCATCCATTGCTCCAATGATACCAATCATATGTATGCCTCCTAATTTAGTTCCGCAGTTCCCCTCCCAAGCCCCGGGAGCTGCTGTTTTCATAGACTACTTGACACTTCCTTATCTCATTGTCTTTTTTCAATCGGCCCTTTTTGCCATACGGCACTACTCCTGATTTCTCCGCTGCCGTTTCATTCAGACCGTTCCTTCATTATTATATACAAAAACTTCAAGTTTTACAACTTGATTACACTTTCTGGCTGCGTTATAATAAGTAAATAGGAATCTGCTTGACCGCCGCACACATATTGCCCCGGCGAAACACTGTATTTTTATAGAGGTTCTTTCGAACCTGGTGTGAAAACTCACCCTTGTGGTGTGTTTTTTTCGGGCTTCGTGCAGGCAGTCCTTTTACCTTACCATATATAATAAGGTAAAAACAAAGATGAACGACCAGAATACGGGCGTACATGAAAGAATACAGGAGGTTAAACATATGATTTATAAGACCCAGGGCGTCTGCTCCAGTGAAATTGAATTTAACGTAGTGGACGGAAAGTTAAACGGCGTCACCTATTACGGCGGCTGTCATGGAAATCTTCAGGGAATCGGCCGTCTCGTAGAGGGAATGGATGTTCAGGAAGTCATCGCGAAGCTTGACGGAATCCGCTGCGGATATAAAGACACGTCCTGCCCCGACCAACTGGCCAGAGCGCTGAAACAGTATCTGGCAAACGGCTGACCCACATCATATTCAACGGATCGATCAAATGTAACTGCCATCGGAGGATTGTATGAAACGGATTATTCTGACAGGAGGCGGCACTGCGGGTCATGTGACTCCCAATCTGGCTCTGCTGCCCGGTTTAAAAGAAGCTGGATTTGACATCAGATATATCGGCTCCTATAAGGGGATCGAAAAAGAGCTGGCAAAACAGGCCGGCATCCCCTATGACGGAATTTCCTCAGGAAAGCTGCGCCGCTATTTCGATCTGAAAAACCTGACCGACCCTTTCCGGGTCATCAAAGGGTTTCTGGAAGCTGACATGCTGTTAAAAAAATATAAGCCGGACGTCATTTTCTCCAAAGGCGGTTTTGTCTCCGTCCCTGTGGTGATGGCCGCCAAAAAGCGGAAAATCCCCACGGTGCTCCATGAATCCGATATGACGCCCGGACTGGCGAATAAGCTGTGCCTGCCGGGCGCTTCCTTCATCTGCTGCAATTTCCCCGAAACCCTTAGCTGTCTGCCAAAGGAAAAGGCTGTGCTGACCGGCTGTCCGATCCGGGAAGAACTGCTGACCGGCGACCGGCTGACCGGGCTGAAAATGACCGGATTTTCCGCCTCAAAGCCCGTTCTTCTGATTATCGGCGGAAGCTCCGGCTCCGTGAAGGTGAACGAAGCGGTTCGTTCCATTCTTCCCCGGCTTCTGGACACGTTTCAGATCGTTCACCTGTGCGGCAAAGGAAATCTGGATCACACCCTGGACCATCTGGCAAACTATGTGCAGTATGAATATATGAACGAACCGCTGCGCCACCTGTTTGCGGCGGCAGACCTGGTGATCTCACGGGCCGGGGCCAACGCCATCTGCGAGCTTCTGGCACTGCGCAAGCCTGCCCTGCTGATCCCGCTGTCCACCGCCGCCAGCCGGGGCGACCAGATTTTAAACGCCCGCTCTTTTAAAAAACAGGGGTTTTCCGAGGTTCTGGAAGAAGAAGAAATGACTTCCGACAGACTGTATCAGGATGTCTTAAAGCTTTACGAGAACCGCAGCCAGTATATTCACGCCATGAAAAGCAGCCAGCTTTCCGACGCTTCGGGACAGATCACGACGCTGTTGAAAAAACTGGCCGGCTGCTGATATCGCTGCCGGAAGCATCCGGCAGACCTTAAATATTTGTTCTGATCTTCTCCGCCAGTTCCGCAAGCTTTTCACTGTCGGCTGTCCGGGGTTCCCATGCGGCGATGCCTTTGGGACCCCCGGCATATCTGGGGATGATATGCATATGAAAATGGTGCACCGTCTGCCCCGCCGCCTCACCGTTATTCTGAACCAGGTTAAAGCCGTCGCATCCAAGCCCCCGTTTCATGGCCTGTCCGATCTTCGCCGCCAAAGGCAGCACGCCGGCGCCGTATGCTTCATCCAGCCGGCATACGTCGGCAAAGTGTTCTTTCGGCAAAATCAGCGCATGTCCGTCCGTAGCCGGACCCAGATCCAGAATTACCCGAAACTTTTCGTCCTCATAGACCGTGGCGGACGGAATTTCGCCATTGGCAATTTTACAGAAAATACAGTTTTCATCTCTCATCGTTACAATCTCCTCATCTTTTTATGTTTCCATCTATTTTATACCTTATATCCCTAAAGCACAATTCAAATTTTTATGCATTTCCAGTCATATTTGTGCTATGATCTTCATAATCTGGTATACTGACATATTTATACGCGGGAGCTTCACCGGAGAATATCCGAAAACATGTGCCGTGCCGGGGGACGTACTCCCACAGCGGCAAATCCGACCGATATAACCGGACTGAGCTCTCAGAGATCGTATCAGACCGTTTTGAAATGAGGAACATCGCAATGAAAACCACTCCAAAATTTTTAATTGCCGGCCTTCCGGAGAAAACCCAAAATTATGAAGCGGCGCTGGAAGGGGCCGGCGCTGATTTTAAAATCGGATTTCTGGCCGAAGACGCCTCTGGAGAGAATTTCCCGACAGCTTCACCGCAGCAGTTTGACGCCCTGCTGCTGCCCGGCGGCGCGGATATCGACCCGGCGCTTTTCCATCAGCCGTTAAATGGCGCCAGAAATATAGACCGAACCACCGATCTGCGGCAATTGCAGACGCTGGATGCCTTTGTCAGAGCCGGAAAACCGGTTTTAGGCATCTGTAAGGGCATGCAGATCATCAATATCTATTTCGGCGGCACGCTGATCCAGCATATTAAAACGGCTGCGGCGCACCAGTCGGAGGAGGGCGACCTGATCCACCGGACCTGGACCGCAAAAAATTCCTTCCTTTATGAGATCTATGGTTCCTGTTTTGTCACCAACAGCGCCCACCACCAGGCAGTCGGCCGATTGGGACGGGGCCTGCACATCATTCAGGAAACCACCGATCATGTGCCGGAGGCCGTCATACATGAAAATCTGCCCGTCGCGGCGGTTCAGTGGCACCCGGAGCGCATGTGCATGGCCCACAGCCGTCCCGACACAGCGGATGGCATGCGGCTGTTTGATGCGTTTATAAGGAAATTTTTATGGTAAGCGTCGGAGCCGGAAGTGAAAAACTTTCCATACTCTCACAACTTCAACCGTTGACAAGTAATAATTGTAAAACACCTAAAAATTCGTTATACTTAAAACAATTGAGAGAAAGCCGGAAAAGGAGGGAGAGTCTGTGGCAAGAACCATAAGCATTGGATGTCAGAACTATGCGACACTCCGCAAAGACGGATACTTCTATATTGATAAAACATCCTTTATTAAGGAATGGTGGGAAAGCGGAGACAGCGTAACGCTGATTACACGGCCCAGAAGGTTCGGAAAAACACTGACAATGAGTATGACGGAACAGTTTTTCTCCGTAAAATATGCCGGGAGAAAAGATTTGTTTGAAGGACTTTCCATCTGGGAAGATGAGCGATTTCGCAAATTGCAGGGGACGTATCCGGTTATCAGTCTGTCCTTCGCCAATGTAAAAGAACAGCGCTATGAGACGGCCCGCAGGAAAATCTGCCAGATATTTTCCAATCTTTATTCCCAGTATGATTTTCTATTGAAGGGAAATCTGCTGAATGAGAAGGAAAAAAGATTCTTTGATTCCGTAACGGTGGATATGGATGATGTGACCGCTACTTTGTCCCTGTATCAGCTCTCCCTGTATTTGTCCCGCTATTATGAAAAAAATGTAATGATTCTGCTGGATGAATATGACACGCCGATGCAGGAAGCATATGTGGACGGATACTGGGAAGAAATGACAGCATTTACTCGAAGTCTTTTTAACGCAACGTTTAAGACGAATCCTTATTTGGAGCGCGCTGTTATGACAGGCATTACCAGAGTGAGCAGGGAATCTGTTTTTTCCGATTTGAATAACTTGGAGGTGGTAACAACCACTTCCGACAAATATGCCGACTGCTTCGGCTTTACAGAGGCAGAGGTCTTTGCGGCACTGGAGGAATTTGAGCTGCCTGACCGCAAACAGGAAGTAAAAAAATGGTATGACGGATTTACCTTTGGCAGCCTTTCCGATATCTACAATCCCTGGTCGATTTTAAATTATCTGGACAAAAAACGAATCGGCGTTTACTGGGCAAATTCCAGTTCCAACAGTCTGGCAGGAAAACTGATTCGGGAGGGAAATAAAGAAATTAAACTGGAATTCGAAAATCTGCTGAAAGGCGGTACACTCCAGGTAGAAATCGACGAACAGATTGTGTACGGGGAGCTTAACAGCAGGCGAAATTCCATCTGGAGCCTTCTGCTTGCAAGCGGTTATCTGAAACCCCTTAACGTAGCATTTACGGAAGAAAACGGACAGTGGATTTATACCCTGGCACTGACCAATAAAGAAGTAGGGATTATGTTTGCCAGTATCATCAGGGGATGGTTTGCCAGTTCTGACGGCAGCTACAACGAATTCATAAAGGCTTTGCTGAAAAATGATCTGAAAGCCATGAATGCCTATATAAACCGGGTATCCCTGTCAACTTTCAGCTATTTTGACACGGGAAAACGCCCCTCCGGCGCGGAACCCGAACGCTTTTATCATGGCTTTGTACTGGGGCTGATGGTAGAGCTTTCCGACCGCTATGTGCTGACCTCCAACCGGGAAAGCGGCTTTGGCAGATACGATGTAATGCTTGAACCGAAACATACGCAGGATGACGCAATGATTCTGGAGTTTAAAGTCCGGGATGAGGATGAGGAAAAAGAACTCTCCGACACCGTACAGGCAGCTTTAAAACAGATCGAAGATCAGAATTATAAAGCGGCATTGATCGCAAAAGGAATCCCAAAAGAACGCATCAGAAAATACGGCTTCGCGTTTCAAGGAAAAAAAGTATTGATCGGCCAATAAACCACAGGCATGACAATTGTAAGACACGTAAGACTCTTAAAATTTTTCCACACAATTTTTTATATTTAAGGAAAACAGAAAACATGACACCCCCTATCACAGACACCACCCTCCACACCTACCATACCCTGCTGATTCATCTGCGGGGCGGCTTTCCGGATGCCCTGTCCGCATTCGCACGGCAGCAAACGTTACAGGGAATCGCCGTCCGGTTTATAGTGCCTGCGGAAACGCTGGCCGGTTATCTTTCCCGGCATCCGGTTTCCCCAAACCACTGCCTGCTGCTCTCAGACGCGGAGGAAACACTGGCGGCTGCCAGGAACCTTTCCATAGCCGCCGCCGGTTTCCAGAGAGCCGGCGCGCCTTACCTGCCGGCCCCTTATTTATTTCAGGATTTTAGTGAAGATCTTGGCGATTATCTGCGGATGGCATACTGCCGCTTCCACGGCCTGCCTTTTACGGTCGCATGTACGCCCCGCCTGATTCTGCGGGAAACCTGTGAAGCGGACCTGCCGCAGCTTTTCGAAATCTACAAAGAAACAGAAACCAGTGCCGGCGGCAACACCGACAAATACACCGGCACTGCCGGCACAACCCACTGGTTTTTCCCCGCCGAAGATCCGGAAGCTTTCCTGAATGCCTATATACGAACCATGTACGGCTTTTATCAACTGGGTATGTACACAGTGGTTCGCCGCTCTGACAATGCCGTCATCGGTCACTGTGGTTTTGATTTAAAAACATCCCCCCTTTCTTCTTCTTTTGAGGAAGTTCCTTTTCTCGGATATATCCTCACCCGCGCCTGCCGCGGACAGGGCTACGGGCTGGAAGCCTGCCGGGCCTGCCTGGACTATATTTCTGATCACACGGACTTTCAGGAAGTTTTCTGCGCTGTCGCCGCCGACAATTCGGACTCTTTAAAGCTGGCCCGCCGCCTGGGGTTTCACTCACTGGTTATACTGACCGATCACAGACCACACGCCGCCGGTTTCCAGTCCCAGCTTCCAGCCGGCCACACCGGCCAGCTCATTCTGAGAAATCACCTTTAATTTCTCCTCCAGGGACTTTTCGTCTTCCAGCCAGATTCTCACTCTGCCCTGTTCGGTCTCGTATTCCCCATAATACTGCCCCAGCTCGGCATTCCACTCCGGTACGGCTTGATGTTCCTCCAGAATCCGGAATGCCCGTTCCATGCCGCAGGCTTCGGAATACAGCGCATATCTTCCGTAAACCGAATTTCCGTCCTCTCTGATCTCGGCTCCCGGTTCCGCCCGTTCTTCCGGCACTTCTGTCCAGATCCGGGTAAAAAAGGGTACGCCGCCGATCAGCTTTTCGGCCGGAACCATCTGCAGCGAGGTGGAAATCCCTCTGTCCACAAAGGAAATGGACGCGCCGGAACCAGCCTCAGAGCCTTTCCAGTGTTCATCATATCCCATCAGAATCACATAATCCGCGATCTTTCCCTGGGTTTCCATATCATAAAAAGCGTTTCCGCTGGTAGGCATATAATTGTCTACGGAAAGAACCAGAGACTCCCTGCGGCAGTCTGCGGACAGTTCTCTTAAAAACTGTATGAAATCGGCGCCGCAGGCCTGGGTTACATACTCGAAATCAATATTGATCCCGTCGGCACCCAGCTCTTTTACCTGACGCACCAGTTCCCTGCGCAGATGATCCCGTGAGGCTTTGGATGCCAGTACCTGCTGGATACTGATCTCACGGTCAAAATCGTTAATCAGCACCCATACGTCAATGCCCATGGCATGGGCCTGCTCCACATAGGAAGCATCGGCTATGGAGGAGAAGGTTCCGTCATTTTGATCCAGGGCAAACCAGGTGGGCGAGACGACAGTAACCCCCTGCGTCTGCCCGATCAGCTCTGACAGCTTTTCATTCTCCCCCGCCTCAAATACCTGATGCCAGACGAGGGTAATCTTATGATCGAAAGAAATACTGGTATACTCCGGCTCGCTGAAACTGCTTTCTCTTGGGGCTTTCGTATATCCCTCCAGAACTTTGTTCTGAATATATCCCATATATCCGTCATCCGTGCATACCTCCGACCAGTTCTCCATCTCATAGAGAACCGTTACCGGCGTCCCGGCGGGAACCTTACGGATAATCTCGCTTTTTATTCCTCCCAGCCGGCGGATTGCGGCTTCTTTGTCAACCGTGGCCCTGGTCCGCTCCTCTCTCCCCAGACCGATCACCAGACGGGCCGGTTCCTCATAAATGTTAAACTCCATGTCCGTGAACAGCGCCACATACTCGGCGGAAATATAAAGGGTTTCTCCGTCCTCATAAGCAATGGTATGCGCCATAACTTTAGGTTCCGACCCTTCTTCGCCGTAAGTATTCGTGCCGATCCCTGCGGCATAGGTATACAGTGCATTGGTATAAAGAAGCTGCCCGCTTTCTCTGTCCCAGTAAAAACCGGAATTCAGCAGGGTCCTGACCAAATCCAGGTCCAGATAAACGGTTCCGTCAGACAGCACGCCTTTGTAGAGGGACAGTTCACCGTTCACCACCAGCGCGGCCTGATTGCCGCTCACGTCGTAAACCTGGTTTAAATCCGCCATTTCTCCGGAAGGAGAAAATCTCTTGTACAGGGTAAATCCGCCAAACAGGCAGACAATCAGAATCACAATTAAAAATATGCGGGCCGCAGGCGCCGGTCTTCTTCTCATTTAGAAATTCCTCCTGTTGTAAAAAATACTGCCACGGCCCCTTCGCTTTGCTTCGGGCCGGTATCATGTCTGGCGACATTATACCACATTAACATTTTTCCTACAACCGGATGGAGAACAGTTAGACAGCGGCGTTTGAATCGGGAATTTAAGGCTCTGCTATTTTTAACGGTGTCATAAAAGCCCGGTGCGCACAGGGCTTCCTGAAGAATGGTGTTTGGAAAGGTCTCTCCCTTTTCAGAAGACTTTGAAGGTTTTGTGATATATTATCCTGACATTTCCTTGGTTCGAGCTCGATGACATTATTATATAGCAATATTTTCCATTTTGCAATACCTGCGCCGTGCCAGTTAACGCCAAATCCATGCCGGTTTTGTGCCAGTTTTATATGCAAAAAAACCTTTGGCAGAAATTCCCGGAAAAGCCTTTGAAAAAGCCTGAAAAACCGAAAATAGAGCTTTACATATCAAATCTATATAAGGTATAATGAATGGGTGAATTCTTTCCTTATAGAAGAATCCGGCCACATGCCAAAGCCGGATCGTACTTAGCGTAGAATGGGAGTGAGATCTTGGATATAGAAAAAATCAGTGATAACCAGATTCGCTGCACTCTGAACCGGGAGGATCTGAATACCCGTGAATTAAATTTAAGCGAGCTGGCTTACGGAAGTGAAAAAGCCCGTTCCCTGTTTCAGGAGATGATTCAGACAGCCTACGAGCAGTGCGGTTTTGAAGTCAATGATATGCCCCTTATGGTAGAAGCGATTCCCTTAGCCGGAGAGAAAATTATTTTAATTATCACAAAAATCGACGATCCCGACGAGTTAGACAGCCGATTTTCCAAATTTTCTCCCTCGCAGGCTTCTTCTGACGGCGCGGGCGGTTTCGGAAGATCAGACAAAGAAGCGCCGGAGGGAGCAGACGACATACTGGATATTTTCAACATGCTTTTGGAAAACCGGAAAAACCAGCAGAGCAAAGCGAAAGCCAGTACCGAGGTTGTGCAGGAACATGATCTGTTGCAGCCGGAATCCATTAAGGACAGCGTAGACCGGGTAAACCTGGTGCGCATCTATTCCTTTAAGAACCTGGAGGATATCACCCGCGCAGCGGCGGTACTGTCCGATACTTATTTTGGCCTGAACACTCTGTATCGTTCTCCTGACGGAGAATTTTTCCTGGTCATCAACAAGTCCTCCCACAGTCCGGAGGAGTTTAACCGGGTGTGCAATATTCTGCTGGAATACGGCAGGCGGGTCAAGAGCGCCTATGCAACTGATGCCTACTATGAAGAACACTACGAAAAGTTTATAGCCGATGTGGCATTGCAGCGGCTGGCACTGATCTGAAGAACGGATATAAAAAATGGGAGCGATGCTCCCATTTTTTATATCCACGTTTCTGTTTTTCAACCCTTTAACGCCAGATACTCATTGATCCGCGCAATCAGCGCTTCGCCGTCGATGCCGTGAACCGCGGCCGCCTCTGCCAGAGATTCGCCCTGGGCGGAGGGGCAACCGATACAGCCCATGCCCGCCGCCATCAGAATCGGAACGATGCCGGGGTCAACCTCCAGAAGCTCGCTGATCAGCATATCTTTTGAAACCTGTTTTGCCATGATAAAATACCTCCGTTATATAATCTGTTTTTCTGAATCTATGTGCTATTATAGTATAACTCCTATTGGTTGGCAAGCCTACTTTTACATTTGTCCGCCCTTTGAAAACTTTCCTGCGAAACAAAAAAATTCCACTTGAATTATACACTTTTCTGTATTACAATGTACCTAGGTATCAAGGAGGGCCTACCGCCCCCTGCGTACATAAAAAGTTTAAAAGGAGGATCAGACCAATGGCATATGTAATTAGTGATGAGTGTGTATCATGCGGTTCCTGCGCTGATGAGTGTCCTAACGATGCGATCACCGAAGGCGACGGCAAGTATGTGATCAACGCTGATGAGTGTGTAGATTGCGGTTCCTGCGCTGACGCATGTCCCAACGATGCAATCTCCGCTGGCGAATGAGACTGACTCCGAAAGGAGCATTTAAAATAGCCTGGCTGTTAAGCCGGGCTATTTTTCTGTCTGATCACTTTTTTGATGGCAAAAGAAATGATATCTTTCGGGTAATCTTCAGTAAGTTCGTGAACGCTAATCCAGACCTTTATTATGACAGTATGTCCGCAAACCGGGCTTTTCGATTCTCCTTTTCCGAATCCTTCCTGCCGCGCCCGAACAGTCCCCGTTTTTTCTTCATATGCACGATACGGTTCTGATCCGGCGTCTCTGCCTGCAGCTTGCGGTTCTTCTGCACGTTCCTGAGCGCTTCGTCCAGTTTTTTATATCGTTCTTCTTCCCGCTCTTCCCGCATGCGCATCTGGTAGTTCATCTCTTTCAGCACTCTCTGACTGACCTGTTCGCTGACCTGCTCTCCCAGACGCTGGTTGCTGGTTTCGATAGCCTGGGCCACCACATGAACCATCAGGTTCTGAAACTGCTCCAGCCTGTCCGCGGGCAGCGCTCTGGCGTCTGTCATAGCCACCTCGTCGCCCAGATCCCGGAACAGCGTTTCATTTCCCTCCTCTAACAGCTTCTGGCGGATTTCTTTTAGCTGGCACCCCAGCTCCTTCATCTCCTTGATTCTTTGAAATGTCTCAATATGTACATCGGTATAATAGCGATGGCCCATCTCATTTCGGGGAATATCCATCCCTAAATCTTCTTCCCAGTATCGTAAAACATGATCTTCTACATTCAGCTTCTTCGAAGCTTCCGAGATACGGTAATGGTTGTCCCCCATCCTCATGTCCCCTTTCTGGATAAGATATTCAGTTTTGCAACGTTTCCATGTCAAAGTTGCTTACCTCAATAGCTATTATACCACACAAACTTTCGTTTGCAATGATGTATATTCCATTTTATGGAATTTATTTCCGACTCTTTCCTTTCTTTTTCACGCTGTATCCAAAATTTCCGCGCCATTTCCCCAGCCCATAATAGTCTCCGTGAGAATATACCAGAGGTTCGCACCGATCCAGACGGAGCTTTCCCTTAGCATCCAGACAGGCCGTGTCTACCTGAACCGTCTCCACCTGAGCCAGAAACATATGGTGGGAACCCAGCTCCAGCACCTGTGTTACCCGGCACTCGATATTCACCGGGCTTTCCTCCACCACCGGCGCGGACACCGCTGACGGAGTTCCCCGGGTCAGACCGGTTTCCTTCCATTTATCCACATCCCGGCCGGATTTTACGCCGCACCAGTCCGTGGCCCTGGCCAGCCGTTCCGTGGTCAGATTAATCACAAATTCCCCGGTCTCTTTCACCATCTGCCAAGAATAACGGGAAGGACGCAGAGAAATATAGACCATAGGCGGATTGGTACACACCGTACCGGTCCAGGCTACCGTCACCAGATTGTCATTTCCCTTCCCGTCCGACACGCTTACCAGCACTGCCGGAAGGGGATACAGCATATTCCCGGGTTTCCAGATCTGTTTTGCCATCCTATGCCCTCTCCAGATTCGCGAATTTCGTGTAGTCAGGCAGCCATTTCAGCTCTACGGTCCCGATGGGGCCGTTTCTCTGTTTGGCGATAATAATCTCCGCCACATCTTTTTTATCGCTGTCATGGTTATAATAGTCGTCCCGGTAAATAAACATCACCACATCCGCATCCTGCTCGATGGCGCCGGACTCTCTTAAATCCGACAGCATCGGCCGGTGGTCCTGCCTAGACTCGCAGGCGCGGCTTAACTGAGACAGGGCAATCACCGGACATTCGATTTCCCTGGCCAACGCTTTTAAAGACCGGGAAATATCTGAGATTTCCTGCTGCCTGCTGTCTGAATTTCTTGCGCCGGAACCGGACATCAACTGCAGATAGTCAATAATCACCAGCTTGATGCCAAATTCCAGCTTAAACTTTCTGCATTTGCTGCGCAGCTCACTGACGGAAATACCCGGCGTATCGTCGATAATCAGGCCGGAATTTCCGATCAGCCCCACGCTTTCCACCAGTTTTTCCCAGTCCGAATCCGTCAGATTGCCGATACGAAGGGCCTGGGAATCCACCCTGGATTCCATGGCAAACAGACGGTTCATCAATTGTTCCTTCGACATCTCCAGACTGAATATGGCGCAGGGGTAATCTTTGCGCAGCGTGGTATACTGGGCAATATTCAGCACAAATGCCGTCTTTCCCATGGAAGGTCTGGCCGCCACAAGCACCAGATCCGAGGGCTGCAGCCCGGACAGCTTATAGTCCAAATCTAAAAATCCCGTCGGAATGCCCGTTACCGAGCTTTTATTCCGGGCCGCCTGCTCAATCCGCTCCAGCGTATTCAGGGCGATCTGAGACACCGGCACATAATCGGTGGCGGCGCGCTGTTTTAAAAGGTCGAAGATATTCTTCTCCGTCATTTCCAGAATATCCTCCACCTTTTCATTTCCCGCATAGCAGCTGTCCGCTATGGATTCATTGACCCGGATCAGCCTGCGCAGCAGAGACTTTTCATATACAATCCGGACATAATGCCCGATATTCGCCGAAGTCAGATGAAGGGCCATCAGTCCCCTGACAAAATCAAGGCTGCTGATCTCCGGCGGCACATCCTTTTCTTTTAAACGGTCCTGGAGAATGACCAGATCAATCGGCTTCCCCTCGTTATTCATCTCTACGACCGCATCAAATACCACACCCAGCTGGGGCTGGTAAAAATCATCTTTCCGCAGGGACTCCGCCGCAATCACGACAGCTTCCCTGTCCATCAGCATGGCGCCGATTACGGCCCGTTCCGCATCGGCATCATGGGGCTGTATCCGTTTAATCAGTGTTTCTTCCATCTTTTTATCTTCCCCAATTTAGTTCCGCTGCTGTTTTCATAAACCATTTGGCAGTCCCCCGCTATATTGATATTCCGCCGGCCTGCCCGGATCATTTCACCGAAACATTCCCTTTAGATCTCTGTCACCTTAACCGTCAGCTTTGCCGTCACTTCCCGATGCAGCTTGACAGGAATGATATGGTTTCCGCAGCTTTTGATGGGCTCCTCCAGCACCATCTTCTTCTTATCCAGATCAAAACCGCACTGCTCCTTCGCCGCCTGGGCAATCTCCTTAGTAGAAACGGATCCGAACACCTTTCCGCCCTCGCCGGTTTTCACCTTCATCACCACCATCGCCGCGTCGATCTTCTCCGCCAGGGCTTTTGCCTCCGCCAGCTGCTCCGCCGCCAGCTTGTCCTGATGCTGCTTCTGTAATTTCAGGTCGTTCAGATTCTTAGCCGTCGCTTCAATACCCTTTTTCTTCGGCAGAATAAAGTTCCTTGCATAGCCGTCGCTGACTTCCACCAGCTCGCCTTTTTTTCCCAGTGCCTTTACGTCTTCCAATAATACTACTTTCATCTTAAATTTCTCCCTCATCCAGCATTTGTTTAATCGTCACCTTTACATATTGCAGTGCTTCCTGAACGGTGCATCCGGTCAGCTGGGCGCCGGCCATCGTGCTGTGGCCTCCGCCTCCCAGCTTTTCCATCACCAGCTGCACATTGATCTCGCCGCCTGAGCGGGCGCTGACATAAATCTTATTCTGATAATCCGTAAGCACGATGGAAGCGTCCACGCCCACCACATTCAGCAGCTCGTTTGCCGCCTTGGCCCCCACAATCGTAGGGCTTTCCACCCCTTCCGCCGGGCAGGTGGTAATGGCAAATACATTTTCAAAAATCTCCGCGCTGCGCACCGCCTCGGCCTGGGCCTTATGATCCTCCATCTTATCCCGGAAAATCTTCCGCACTCTGGTCATATCGGCGCCGCTTCTTCTTAAAAATGCGGCCGCCTCGAACGTACGGACGCCTGTCCTGCTCAGAAAGCTGTCCGTATCCAGGATAATGCCGCCGTACATCACGTCCGCCTCAATTCCCCTGATTTTGATATCGTCGCTGATATACTGGAGAATCTCGGCCACCAGCTCACAGGTGGAGGAAGCATAGGGCTCCACATAGGACAGAACCGCACTGGCAATGCTGTCCCTGGTCTGTCTGTGATGATCCAGAACCACCACGTAATCCGACATCTCCAGAAGTTCCTGGCATTCCGTAACGCTGGGACGGTTCACATCCGCCACAATCACCACCGTATTGCGGGTAACGGCTTCCATGGCCTGACTGCTGTTTATAAACAGATCTTCCGGATACTCTACGTCGCTTTTAAACTTTTCCACCACCGGGCGCAGAGGCGCCGTGATATCATTGATTACAATGCGGGCTTTCCGGTCCAGCGTAGCGGCAGCCCGGTAAAGACCAATGGCCGCTCCCAGAGAATCCACATCTCCCAGCTTATGGCCCATAATCAGCACTTCTTCCTTGCTCAGCAGCAGCTCTTTCAGCGCATGGGCCTTTACGCGGGCTTTTACACGGGTATTCTTTTCCGTAGCCTGCGACTTTCCGCCGTGGTAGAAAATATTTTCTCCGTCCTTAATCACCGCCTGATCTCCGCCCCGGCCAAGGGCCATATCAATAGCGGTACGGGCATACTCATAATTTCCCTCATAGGTAGCGGCCCCGCAGCCAAGGCCGATACTGAGCGTAAACGCAATTTCCGTTCCCGTGTTCATGGTTCTCACATCTTCCAGAATCCGGAAGCGATCTTCCGTCATTACGGACAGATATTTTTGTTTTACCGCAACAAAATACCGGTCTTTCTCCAGCTTTTTGATGACGGCTCCCATCTGGGCAAAATAGCGGGTGATCTTCCTGTCCACCAGAGCGGAAATTACGGTGACACGCACCTCATCCACCATCGCCATGGCTTCCTCATAATTGTCCAGATAGATCAGACCGGCTACCATCTGTTCTTCTTCCATGGTTTTTTTCAGGCCGATGCTCTCCGTCTCATCAAAGACATAGAGTGCCAGCAGACGGGGAAATTCCTCGCCTTCCCCCACTCCTGAAAAGCCGCTGTCCGTAAATTCTCCGGGCAGAACCACATTCACCAGCTCAAGCCGCAGATAACGGTCGCCATGCCGCACATTCAGAATCTTGTGCTCATCATCCACCGGAATATCTTTTCGCTTCACCTCGGGAAACAGAGCCCTGAGATTTTTATTTTTTTCTTTTCCGATCTCCCGCTGAAACGCATAATTGATCCACAGAATCTTTCCTGCCTCGTCAATGATCGCATAGGGCATGGGCAGCGCCCGCAGAAGCTGGTTCTGCACCTGGGCATGTTCCATGGAAAAATTCACCAGTTCTTTCAGAAGAAGGGGCTTTCGGTAAAAATAAAGTGCGATGGAAAAGAACAGACAGATACAGCTGGCCGGTGCCATCACCGCCGCCGCCTTCCGGTCCACCGCCAGAACCGCCACATTCGCCACGATGATCACCACGGTAAATAAAAAAGGAGTCGTTAGATAGCTCTGCAGCCGATTGATGGATTGTTTGCCTTTTTTCATGTTTCATACCTCGCCGGGTTAATATACCATGTCCTTCGTGCCGGTATAATCCTCTGGCCAAATTATACCACTAATCCCGCCGCTTGAAAAGTATCCTTAAAACAAAGCTGCGTAATAATAGGGCGGAAACAGCCTTTGCAGGACAAAAACTGCCGGAATCCACTGTCCCAGATCAATCACAATCGGGCAGAGAACCAGACTGCCAAACAGCAGCGCCGGAATCAGGGCACACAGGATTTTCTCCCGGCGGACAAACAGCCACAACAAAACCGCTGTCAGC
>Ga0137306_101081_pt1 | contig 30265 bp, 23 predicted proteins | sample Inofroosms_March_FD_97187 | JGI IMG/M metagenome (GOLD analysis project Ga0137306, IMG submission 97187) | Mouse cecal microbial communities from Vienna, Austria - N-Acetylneuraminic and N-Acetylglucosamine D2O microcosms_March | ecosystem: Host-associated > Mammals > Digestive system > Large...
CATCTCGTCTTTTGACATATTCTGGTCAACGTGAGGCATCCCCTCCGGTAAGAGCGCCGCGAACTGTTCCGCCTTCGCAAGCGCGTCTTTGTATGGATTCACCTCCACAAAAGGCAGAAGATTATCTGTCGTCTTAAGCTCCGTGACTGCATTCTCAAGCTGCATCTCATACTTGGACAGATATTTCTCGCACACACGGTCTATATCAATCCTGGGACCGCTGATGCTCAAAAACTTCATCTTTACAATCATTGCATCACACCTCCTAAGTATCCTAACGTCTCTCTTGAAGATAAGCCGTAACGGATACATTCAAGGGCCGTTGTTAATTTGTAGATCTCTTCTTCCTTCAAAAACAGATATGTATTCACCGTCGCGATCGAATACGGATTCCGCCTTCTGTCACTGACATATAACCGCCTCATGTACTCCTTATATGTGGCTTCCAGCGTCTTCCCGCTGATGTCCGCATATTTGTCAGCATAATATGTCTCCTCCAGGCGTTTCTCATACTCTTCGACAGTCGGAGCCTCCACCAGACCCTTGAACTCGTCCACGCTGAGCCTGTACTGGATCGGTATCGTGAGCGAATAGATGTCCGGCGGCAGCATATTGTAATACTTCTTCGCACGGTAGATCCACTGGATATTCAGCAGATCGATCCTCGAACCGAAGTCCCGGATATACATCTCGCGTTCCTTTCCCTTAAGAAGCTGTCTGCTCTTCCTCCACATTTCAGAGAAATAATACAGATCCAGGGCCAGATCGTAATCAAACAGTGTCGCCCCTTCCGACTCGCGGATCGGCTGAAGCGGCGCGTAATATTCCGTATCCTTCAGATTATCGATCAGCTCTTCAACGTTCCTCGACGTGATCAGCTTATCGATCGAGATCTGAGAATATTTATCGAAGAATACCTTCTTATATTCTATATCAAACGGCATATCGTAATGATTGAACACAATCCGCAGACAGTAGTTGATCAGGTCGATCTCATATCTCTTCCAGTACAGCTTAAGGAACTTCTTCTGCTCCATCCCCGCAAACCGGAATATCCGCGTGTAATCATCGAACAATGACTGATACAGGATCTTCTCTATATTCCCCCTGTGATACAGGGATACGTCAATCTGTTCCATATATCTTACATAGGCAGGCTTATCCTTCAGGTATTCGATGGCTTCCGGCACGCTCCTTAAGTTCGCGATATTCTCAAAATCCCGTCCGTTCAGGAGCTTCGCCTGCATCGCCCGCACCTTCGTGGTTAAGCCGCTGTACGTCATCACATTACCCATGCCCTACACCTCTACTATATGCGCTAAGATCTCCCGGGCATACGCACTGTGGTTCTCCTCGAATTCCTTCTTAAGGTTATCGATCGTCGACCGGTTCTTCTCCTGCTGCTCCTTCAAGATCCGCTCCATCTTCGCATCCGCGTCCTTCCGGATCTGCTCTAACTGCTTCCTGGTCTCGTCCTCGATCGCCGCGTCAAAACGATCCCGCTGATTCTGGATCTTCTTCTCGATCTCGCTCTTCTGAGCCTGAGCATGTTCCACAATCGCCTCTGCAGTTTCCTCGATATCTGCTAATTTCTTAACAACTGTGTCCATTCAGATACCTCCATTTCCCGTCAATTTGCACACAATTATAATATACTCCGTTTTTTCCAAATTTCCATAGTAAAATTCAACAAAAAATGCTTTTTTTGTTACGTTTTTCACACACTTATATTCAATTGACTTTTTTACGCCTGCACGCTAAACTTAAGAAACATACTAAAATGCTTGAAAACAGGGGGAATCACGTATGCGCCTTAGAAATATTCCGCGCGCCGTAAGCGTGCTGAACGAGTGTAAAGAAGTTGTTAAGAATGAGAGCGGATACCGCGGCAGATGGCATGAGGTCTTCGGCAATTCTCATCCTATCCATATAGAGATCGGGATGGGGAAAGGCCAATTCCTGCTTACCCTCGCCCGGCAGAATCCGCAGATCAATTATATCGGGATCGAACGCTACTCCAGCGTCCTCCTCCGGGCCGTGGAGAAATTCCAGACGCTAAATCCCGAGCCGTCCTCTGCCGGCGCCGCTTTGCCAAATGCTACGGCCCTGCCTAACGTCCGCTTCATCTGCATGGATGCCAGCGATATTGCCGGCGTCTTCGCTCCGGGAGAGGTTGACCGCATCTATCTGAACTTCTCCGATCCCTGGCCCAAGGCACGGCATGCCGGACGGCGGCTTACCTCCCGGGAGTTCCTTGCCCGTTATGACAGAGTCCTTGCAGAAGACGGCACGATCGAATTCAAGACGGATAACCGGCTGCTCTTCGACTTCTCCGTCTCGGAGGTCAATGTCTCTTCCGCCTTCCATATGAGGGGCTGCACCTATGACCTCCACCATGACGATACAATGAATCATGGCAATATCATGACCGAGTATGAGGAGAAATTCTCCTCCCTTGGCAATCCGATCTGCAAGTTGGTTGTTGGGAGAAATTCTTAACATCAAAAGAGCTGACAATTTATTTCACAAAATTTTCATGTTTATATTTTCCAGTTCATGAACCTCAGCGCCGGTCCCCGCATATATATTTATTGAAGAATTTATGTCTGGATATATGCATATGGGACGCAAAAGGAAATGTAAGAAGAGTATCCGTCAGAAACTCTGTGAATTCACTTACCATAGAAAAGGTCTTCACAAGAAGCTGGTCTGCCTGAAAAAATCTATGGATGAAGTATACCGCACATTGAATCCCGGCTGCTGATCTCCGGGCCGAATACAGGAAAGGTGAACACTATGCTGCATTTGACAGAGAAAAATTTTACGGTTGAGACAAAACGCGGTCCGCTTCCTAACGTTGTCATGTTCTACGCCGTCTGGTGCGGAAAATGCGCCATGATGAAACCGCTTGTCGAAGAGATAGAGAAAAAGTACCGCAAGAAAATCCGGTTCTGCGAAGTAGATATCGATGAATCCCCCTTACTTACCGCGGACTATGAAGCAGATATCGTCCCGACCTTCGTCTTTTTCCAGAATGGCCAATTCCTTGGCAGTATGCAGGGAATCATAGACGAGAATGTATTTGAGCGCCGTCTACAAAAAATCTTTAGAAATTGTTAAGGCTTATTTTATTTGCAAATATTATGGAATATGTTATATTAGTGAAGACTTAAGACACACAACTGGTGTCCTTTTACATTTCACAGGACACCAGGCAAGAACAAAGGGGGTATAGGTGATTACACACCAGACATTATGAAGAACATGAAAAGAATTATACCTGTTATGATGGCGGCCGTGCTGACCTGCACAGGGCTTCCCTTAACAGCCAGAGCAGACAGCGCGAAGGTCGTCACTTTAGGCGCTAACCTGACCGCAGAGCAGAAGACTTCTATGTACAAATATTTCGGCACGACCGCCGACGCGGTAGATACCATAGAAGTTACGAACGCAGACGAGAGAAAATACATGGAAGGCATCGCTTCGGAGGCGCAGATCGGAACACGCACCTACAGTTGTTCTTACGTGGAGCCGACAACCAGCGGCGGCATTCAGGTTAAGGTCGGAAACCTTACCTTCGTGACCAGCTCTATGATCGCCAGCACATTATTAACCTCCGGCGTCGAGAACTGTAACGTCGTTGCGGCTTCTCCGATCGAAGTATCCGGCACCGGAGCGCTGACCGGTATCATGATGGCATACGAGAAGGCAAGCGGCAAGACCTTAAGCGAGGAACAGAAGGCTGCTGCCACAGAAGAACTCGTGACAACCGGCGAGCTTGCAGATTCCATCGGACAGAAGGACGCGGCGGATCTGATGAACGAGGTCAAGCAAGAGGTGATCAAGGATGGCCTGACGGATGAAGGCGAGATTCAAGACGCCATCAATGATGCGGCTAAGACCTACAACATCACGCTTACTGAGGATCAGATGTCGAAGATCTCATCCCTGATGCAGAACATTTCCCAATACGATTATGATGTCAATGCATTGAAGAAGACGCTGGAGAACTTAGAAGGCAAGGGCGGCAAGGAAGGCTTCTTCTCAAGTCTATGGTCCTCCATCAAGGGGATCTTTACCGGCGATTCTGACAGCGGAGACGGCGGCATCATCAATGACACCAATGATGATGTTCTTGGTGCAGACGCCATTATCGACAGTACCTTAGAGGCTCTGGATGAAGAGACCAAGAAGGAAGGCTTCTGGGATAAGGTGACTAATTTCTTCAAGGGACTCTTTGGCGGCAGCGATGACGACGCAGACGAGGAAGAGACCACTGATGAGGAAGATGCCGACAAGGAAGATTCCGAAGATACGGAGAATCCAGAAGACGCGGCGGATACCTCTGATGATGAGAGCCTGGACACTGGCAATCCGGACGGAACTGCGGATCCGGATGCGGCTTTGAATCCTGACGGCACAGACGGAACAGATCCGAATGCTGCCAATGACGGAGTTGATCCGAATGCACAGACAGTTGATCCCGCCTCTTCTGATGGTACAGGCAGCGGCGCTGCCGCGGACGGACTGAGCAGTGATAATGGGCAGACTGCAGATCCCGCTGCCGGGACAATTCAATAGAAGTTTTATTGCATATAGAGAGGCTGTCGAGAAACAACATTTCTCGGCAGCCTCTTTTTCTCACCTAAACATATATTGATACTTCCTTCTCTGCTGTAGAAGTATGGTATACACTCTCTGTTTTACCTCCTTAGAATACACGGAATCTGCCTCTAGCAATCCACGGATCTGCCTCTCCCCAAAATGAAACCACATCTGATCTCCGTACAAATCCTGCGCCGCATCCAACTGCTCATCAAAGGAACGGCAGAACGTCTTCGCCTCCGCCTTGGTCATCTGCATGATCACATCCTGCCCCAAAGGATAATCCATCATTGTATCCGCAAGCAGCGATGCTCCCTGGTCAAAAAACGGGCAATAAGCGTATCCCTCCCGTCCGTCCCACAGCACGGCAATATTATGCGTATGCCGGTCTTCATTCAGAAATAGCGCATCAATCGTCAGCAGCTTACACATATACACTCCACACCCCCTAAGCCCTGTCAGCTTCTCCATCTGCTCAACCAGGAATCTCAGGCGGTTCTCACAATCTCTGATCCGGAAGATACTGCGATACAGGCTCTCACCATAATTATGATAGAACAGTCTCTCCAGCGTGATCATCTGCCACTTCCCTTTCAAGCCCTTCGATGGGTCCGTCAGAAAATCCCGGCTCCTGCACCCTGTATAGCTCTGCGCGCCATAGTGTATCTCCTCCGGCTTATACAATACATACTCGCTCTGGTCCAAAGATGAATACTCAAGAAGTGATGAGACCATATACTCTGCCAAGCCTTCATATCCGGTATAATCCGCCTTATACCAGTAGTCGTCCTTCTTCCACTTCAACTGATTCCCTTTAGAGGACTGTCTTGCTTCTTCCCGTACATCCTGTTCAAATAGTTCAACCATACTGCCGCCTCCCTATTCATATAACTGACTCTCCCGGCCAACCATCGGTTACCTCTCTATCCGTATCCAGAAATCATCCTCCGCCATACGTCCTTCCGTCTTCTCAATGATCATCATCGAATCATAGAACGGCAGGTCATATTCTCTTAGCACAAGCTTCATCTTGTCCCGGGTAGGCGGAAAACAGCGGGATTCAAGGAACTCTTCATACTGCTGATAAGATGGCTTCTCGATCTTCCCAAATGCACGCTTCAGCAGTTGCTTCGTATAATTAATGACCTCGATATTATGATTCTTCTCATCTACATCTATCACCGTACATAATTCATCCCGGAACATATAGGACAATCTGAGGGGCGTCTTCCTCTCTGGAATCTTCTTCTCTTCCTCAATCTGAGGGTAATCTCTTAAGATATTAAGCAAAGTAACGATCGGCCCGGTAATCGGTGTCTTACTGTATTCCCATCTCTCCACCGTCTTCTTCGACACATTCGCGAATCTCGCGAATTCTTCCTGTGTAAGGCCAAGTCCTTTCCGGCACTGCCTGATCTCTTCACCTGTAACCTTCGCTTCTAATGCATATTTTTTCATTCTCTTCCCCTCCTCTCCTCTTTTTAAAGCTGCCCTGTTACATACAACAAGCCGCATGCCCTGTTATCAGACATGCAGCTTGTTCCTTCGTTATATTGCAGCCATACATCCCGTCAAATGTACATGCAAGCATACCCATTTGACTCGTTGCCCGCGAGAATTAAAACTCAAAAATCGCAACTCCATACGGCGGCAATTTATATGCAAATGAAAATGGTCTTCCGTCACATTCCTGCTTCACAGCCTTATATACAACCGGTCTCTCTTCTCCTTTTCCGCCGTACTTCACATCATCACTGTTCATGATCAGCTTATACTGCTTCTTCCTTGGCACGCCTACCCGGTAATCATCCCTTGGCATCGGCGTAAAGTTGCATACGAACAGCAGGTTCTTCTTCTTTCCCTTCGAATGTCTCACAAAACTGAAGATACTCCTGCTCGCATCATCCGCATTGATCCACTCGAAGCCTTCCCAACTGTCATCCATCTCATACATAGCTCGATTACGCTTATACAGATGCAGCAGATCCCTCACCCAGTTCTGTATCTGCTGATGCTCGTCTTCCGCCAACAGGAACCAGTCAAGCTCTCTCTCCTCGCTCCACTCCCGAAGCTGCGCGAATTCCTGCCCCATGAACAACAGCTTCTTGCCGGCATGTCCCATCATAAATGCATACCCGACCTTAAGATTGGCAAACTTATCAAATCCCAGCCCCGGCATCTTATTCAGCATGGAACATTTCAGATGCACCACCTCGTCATGGGACAATACCAGAATATAGCGCTCACTGTGCGCATAACTCATGGCAAATGTCATCTGATTATGATGATCCTTCCTGAAATACGGATCCAGCTTCATATATTCTGTAAAGTCATGCATCCAGCCCATGTTCCATTTCAGACTGAATCCAAGACCGTCATCCTCAACGTTTCCCGTTACCATCGGCCATGCCGTCGACTCCTCAGCGATCATAACTGCTCCCGGATTCCTGCCAAGCACCACAGAATTCAGATGCTTGAAGAAATCTATTGCCTCCAGGTTCTTATTGCCGCCGTATTTGTTGGCAATCCACTGTCCGTCCTGCTTGCCGTAATCCAGATACAACATGGACGCTACCGCGTCTACCCTGAGCCCGTCCACATGGAACTGTTCGATCCAGTACAGTGCGTTAGAGATCAGGAAATTGCGCACCTCATTCTTGCCATAGTCGAAGATCTTCGTGCCCCAGTCAGGATGCTCCCCCTTCTTCGGATCCGCATATTCATAAGTAGGTGTTCCGTCAAAATCCGCAAGGCCGTGAATATCCCTTGGGAAATGAGCCGGTACCCAGTCCAGGATAACACCGATCTTATTCCGGTGCAGATAATTGACCATCCACGCGAAGTCCTCCGGCGTCCCATACCTTGAAGTAGGCGCAAAATATCCGATAACCTGATATCCCCATGAACCGTCAAACGGATGCTCCGCAATGCCGATCAGCTCGACATGCGTATATCCCATATTCTTCAGATATACGGTGATCTCCTTCGCAAATTCCCGGTAATTATAGAAGCCCTCATCCTCTCTTCCCGGATGGCGCTTCCAGGAACCAATATGCGCCTCATAGATCGACATCGGCTGTTCCGTATGCTTCCAGGTCTTGCGGTTCTCCATCCATACATTGTCCGTCCACTTGATCTTCGTAAGATCTGCAACTCTGGATGCCGTGCCCGGTCTCAGCTCTGCATAGGCGCCAAAAGGATCTGCCTTGAATACAAACTCTCCCTGATAAGTCTCTACACAGAACTTGTACATATCATATTCCTTCACATCCGGAATAAAACACGTATATATGCCAAGAGGTTCGCCTCTCTCCATCGGATTCGCTTCCATATTCCACTCATTGAAATCGCCCACCACGGACACGGAACGCGCATGCGGCGCCCACACTGCAAAATATACACCTTCTTTTTTTCCTTTCTTCACCTTATGGGCGCCCAGCTTCTTATAGATCTCATAGTGATTACCCTGTCCGAAAAGATAATGATCCAGTTCTCCGACTTCATATGGTTTTGCTTTTCTTTGTGCCATATAATCATCCCTCACATTCTGTTGCGATATATTTCTATTATACTTTAGACTGACACAAAAAGAAAGAGTTTTGACCAATCTTACAGCCAAAACTCTTCTTTTATTGCATAAATCAATATCGTTCCCTTCAGAGCGGACATTATATCTTGAAATCCTCTTCTTTCAGAATGATCCGGTCAGATTCATCCGTACCTCTTCCGAATACTCTTCTGGCAAGATGCTTGACATTGGCCTTCTGTGAATGCTCGATCGCTTCATCCATGATATCCTTGACCTCCGCAACCGATACGGCATGATCCTCGCGCTGCATCACATCAATACGGCTGTACAGAGCCAGAATACCCATCTCATCCAACTTGTATCCATTCTCCTTCGCATATGTCTGGCCAAAAGTAACCAATTCATCATTGACGAATACCGGAAGCTCCAGCTTAGATGAGAACTTCTTCTTGAATTCCGGGTTCGCTGTCAGAATACGCTCCAGCGGCTTTCTCTGATCCTCCAGCACGAAGAGCATCTCTCCCGTCTTCCTCTCCATCAGGCGGTTCAGCTCCTTGATCGTCCTAGAATTCAACTTGCCTGCCTTCTCGACGATGATCGCTCCCCCGCGCAGCTTCTGGATAATGTTGGTCAGTTCCTTCTTATTCAGAGATTCTCCTGTTACAATCGCAACCTTTCCCTGCTTGAGATTCCGCTGCTTCTGGATCGCTTTGACGATATCTACCGCCAGCACCGTCTTACCGGAACCTTTGCGCCCGATCACCAGAAGATTTCCTGTCCTGGAAGTTCCTTCCTTGCGGGCTCTCCTGTCATTATCCAGCACTTCCACGATCTGCTCGCTCATTCCCCTTACCGGAACAAAATACGAGAACAGCTTCTTCTGCTCCTCAGTAAGCCCCGCTTTCAGACCGATCTCGCTGGTCGCGCTCAGATCATAACGTCCCGTTACAACGAATCCAGTATCGAATGGAACCCCGCTGCCCTTCGCTTTCTTGATCCTTGCCTGAATCTCTTCTTCGGACGGCTCTTCAATCTCAAGTTCCTCTTCTTCGTCAAATTCATCCTCTTCTTCGAAGTCTTCTTCTTCCTCTTCCTCAAAGTCCTCTTCGTCCAGATCCTCTTCCTCGTAGTCTTCCTCCTCAAAGTCCTCTTCGCCAAAGCCCTCTTCTTCAAAGTCTTCTTCAATGAAGTCCTCTTCGTAATCTTCCTCAAAGTCTTCTTCGTCCAGATCCTCTTCTTCTAGTTCCTCCTCGTAATCTTCCTCCTCGAAGCCGTCCTCATCTTCAAAATCTTCTTCTTCAAAGTCCTCTCCGAAGTCTTCTTCCTCTTCCTCAAAGTCCTCTTCTTCAAATTCCTCTCCGAAGTCTTCTTCCTCTTCCTCAAAGTCCTCTTCTTCAAATTCCTCTTCGAAGTCTTCTTCCTCTTCCTCAAAGTCCTCTTCTTCAAATTCTTCTCCGAAGTCTTCTTCCTCTTCCTCAAAGTCTTCTTCTTCAAATTCTTCTCCGAAGTCTTCTTCCTCTTCTTCAAAGTTATCTTCTTCAAAGTCTTCTCCTTCAAAGTCTTCTCCTTCAAGGTTTTCTCCGAAGTCTTCTTCCTCTTCTTCAAAGTCTTCCTCAGATTCTTCTCCAGTCTCCTCAGCGGCGGCTTCTTCGTAATCTTCCTCTTCCTCAAAGTCTTCTTCCAGATCTTCCTCGTCAAAATCTTCTTCTTCGTAATCTTCCTCGTCAAAGTCTTCTTCAAGTTGTTCGGCGCCGATATCTTCCTTTTCAGAATCAGAAGCATCTTCGCCCAATTCTTCCATGAGCCTTACAATATCATCCGGTATCCGCTGTGTCTTACCGTCGATGGCATCCGGCTTCTCTTCTGGTTTGTCCGCCGCAACCGTCTTCTTCGTAGTCTGTTTTACCTTACGCTTAACCGGCTTCTCTTCAGCTTCTTCATCCAGGCTTCCCTGCTCGCCTTCCACCATCAGATCTATATCCGGAATACTATCCATCAGGTCTGCCAGATCGATCTCCTTTTCCGGTTCCGTAACCGCCAAAGCTTCCGCCGGCTCTTGCACAATTGCCTCTTCTACTGCCGCTTTCGCCGCTTCCGCTGTATCCGCCTCCCCGGACACTTCTTCCGCTGCTTCTGCCTCCCCGGACGCTTCTTCCGCCGCTTCTGCCTTCCCGGACGCTTCTTCCGCCGCTTCCGCTGTATCTGCCTTCCCGGACGCTTCTTCCGCCGCTTCCGCTGCATCCGCCTTCCCGGCTGCGATCGCGCTTGCTTTGCGCAGCGCTTCTTCCGTAATCTTACGTGCTTCCTCTTCTGCCCTGCGCACCGCCTCTTCCGCTGCCGCCTTTCTCGCCGCCGCTTCCTCTTCCGCCTTGCGCGCAGCCTCTTCCGCCGCCGCCTTTCTCGCAAGCGCCGCTTCCTCTGCCTTGCGCGCGGCTTCTTCCGCTGCCGCCTTGCGCTCCTCCGCCGCTTTCAGAGCCGCCTTCTCCTTGGCTTCCTTCTCCTCAGCCGCCTTGCGCTCTGCTGCTTTGCGAAGCGCTTCCTTTTCTGCCAGCTTGTTTGCAGCCTCCATTTCCTCAGGAGTCATACCTTCTTCTTTCGCCTTACGCTCCGCGTCTCTGCGCGCAAGCTCTTTCTGCAGACCGATCTCATCCCGTTCTCTTCTTAGCTTCTCATCATCCTCTTCCCGTTGTCTCTCTATGGCTTCCGCATTCGCTCTCTGTTTTGCTTCCCATTCCTGAAGGATCTCTTCGATCCGCATCTGACCCGTTGCACGGAGCGCACTGGTCTTCCTGTCCGTCATAATCACGCCAGTCTTCTCCTTGCGTACCGGTTCCTCCGGCTGCGGCTCCTCCGGCTCCTCTATCTGCAAGGTTTCCTCTGCAGGAGCCGGCTCTTTTGCCTTCTCTTCATCCTTCTTACCATTAATAAGCGCCTCCATATGTATCTGACCGGTAACCTGGCGAATACCCTCCTTCACCCTGGCAACCGTCTTCTCTACGCTCCTCATACCGCTCGCGAATGCCATACCGTTCGCAAGCGCCTCCTGGAGCGTCGCACCCTTCACAACCTTCTTAATAGAAGAGCCCTCTCCCGCATCCGCTGGCAATTCCTGCGGCGCCTCTTCTCCATCCGGATCAGAAGTCTCAGGCTTCTCTCCCGCGTCAACAACAGGCTCCTGCGGCTCTCCCCTGCCGACAGGCGCACTTTCCCCGCCCAGTGAAACCGGCATCTTCGCCGAAGTATTCCTCTTCAACGGGCGCGGTTTCTTGGACGCACCGGGCCATGCGTCGTATTTCTCCTGCTGCAGAGGCGTCAGCGGCTTATACTGCATCTTAAGCTCCATAGCCTGATAAACATACTTGCCTTCACTGAACCACAGGATCAGATCGTCACACTCTTCCAGACATTCTGCCGTCATCCCTGCTTCATGATACAGCCTTGCCAGCTCAAATGCCCATTTCTCAATATATTCTGACTTCTTAAAATCCTCCAGGGCAGCAATCTGCTCACTGAGCGGCGCTCCCTGCGCACTCAGTATCCTGTATTTTAATATGAACTGATTCGGATCCTTCGGCGCCAGCTTCACAAATTCTTCATAACAATCCGCCGCCTCTTCCACATCATTGATCTTCAATGCCAGCAGCCCCAGTCGATACGCTATCTTCCTGCTCCCCGGAGAACGATCGAACGCTACAAACAAAATATCCCGGCTCTTCTGAAATTCGCCGTTATATTCATAAATCTCACTTACAGAATTCAGAGTTGCTACATTCTTGACCCTGCGCCAGTCAATCGTATCCGCGATCTCCATCGCTTTCTTGTACTGCTTCTTCTCCATGTACTCCTGCATCTGCTCTGTTTTCACCCTATATTCATATTTATCCAAACTTCTCACCTCAAAAATTTGTTAAAACTGCATCATTCTACATTTTTACGAATATAATTCTATCATACGCCATGAGTAATGTCAAAATATACGGCGCAAATTGCCAAAAAAAGGAGCATCCCTTCAACTATCAATTTAGTTATCCGGTAATGCTCCGTTATTTTTCTATATTAAGTTTTATCATATTCCTATATAAATCGGAGGATTCTTATTTAGATTCAGACGTTCCCTTCTGCCTTTTATCTTATACCTGTCCCGCTACTCTATACATCGTGTCCAAGGTAAATGTATAAAATAAGCTTGCCCCTCACTGGTATAGATCGTTATCCCTTCTATAAATCTTATGGACGCTCGCTACAGCTTGCACAAATCATATCCGTCCTGTTAGGTAATGTTCCTATGCACATCGTCTAATCACTTCGGATCTATGTGGTATAATTCTCAATATGTCTGCAAATCTTCATCTATCTCTTATATCCGGTCTCTTCTTCTCCGACTCTTCTTTTCATTCAATTTACCGGCTTATCTCTCTATGGTTAAGGCTTAGTCTGCGGGAACTTATATCTGCCATACCACTAACATATTGAATTGTTGAATTCTTTACATTGTCCAATGGATTAAGCCTCCTTCCTTTTATTATCTTTTGGATTGAGTTAATAATACCACTCCCTTGCATATTTGTCAATACTATTTTTAAATTTTCATCTTATAATTTTATAATAAATATATCTCACCAAAATATTCTGATTATTACATTCTTTTCTATCAATTCACACAATACTATACAATTCCATTTGTTAACCATTCTATATTTTGGGTTGACATTTTATCTGATCTCGCATATACTTAGTCACATACAACTATTCAATCCAGCCAAGAAAGGAATATTTCAATGAAAAACATTACGACAACCAACCAACCATCTGATAAGTCCGGGCGCCTGACCACGCACCGCCTGGTCCTGATCTCCATGGTGACTGCCATTACCTGTGTCCTTGCCCCATTCGCTATCCCGATCCCGGTCAGTCCTGTTCCGATCTCTCTTACGAATCTGGTACTGCTGATCAGCGTCTACATACTCGGATGGAAAGACGCCACAATCAGCTATTTTGTATATCTGCTGCTAGGCGCCGCCGGACTTCCGGTATTCTCCGGATTCGCCGGAGGTCCCGGCAAGATCGCCGGACCAACCGGCGGGTATCTGCTGGGCTTCATCTTCATGACCATACTGGCCGGAATCTTCGTAGAGCGGTTCTCTGACCGGCGTTCCCTTATCGTGATCGGAATGGCGCTCGCAACCGCCATCGCTTATGCCTTTGGTACGGCATGGCTGGCCTTCCAGATGGAGATTCCCTTCACGGCGGCTCTCTCGGTCGGCGTGATCCCCTACCTGCCCGGAGATACCCTGAAGATCATTCTCGCAGTCATCATCGGCCCGGCCTTGAAGATCCGCCTGCAAAAACTACGCTAACAGAATCCCTTTTTGATATCCGGTGCGGTCTGGTGTCCTGGTACACCAAACCGCACCGGTCACATTGTAACAGTGATCCCTTTACAGGATCAGATCATCTACTTTCTCATACTCCTTCAGGCTGTACGCTTCTATAATATTTCCCTGAACCACATACAGGGTATCTTCTATATAGAGACCTCTTGAATTCCTCATTCCATTTCCATTGATCTTCTCTTCCATATTACAGATGAATCCATTGTCCTCATCATACTCAAAGAGGAAATATTTCTGACCGCCTTCGGAATCCCCAGGGAATCCGATGATATTCCGTTCCGGGCTGATCAGCGCCGCCTTATAATCATAAGAAACCTCCGTGCTGTATACATTGTTCAGCACATGGGTATCTGACTCCTTCACATCCGTCTTGTCGGAAATGTCAAACATGGTAAGCTTCACGCCGTCTGTTACCAGCGTCTCCTCATCCACATTCATCCCGATTCCAAGAAGCCGGTCTTCCCCATAGAAATGAAGATACTCCGAGAATCCCGGTATCTTAAGCTCTCCGACGATCTTCGGCTTCTTCGGGTTTGACAGATCTGCACTGAACAGCGGGTCTGTCTCGCGGAAGGTCACGAAATACGCCGTATCTCCCATGAATCTCGCCGAATAGATCCTCTCATCCTTCGCAAGCCCCTCGATGGCCCCGACCTGCTCTAATTCTCCGTCCAGAATATACACGGCATTGGAATCTCCTCCCACTCTGTCTTGCTTGGTCACAACCACTCTCAAGCATCCGTCATACTCGTCGATGCAGAAGGAATCCTTCAGATATCCGTCAAACTGTCCCTGTGCCTTCGCCTTTAGCTGTCCGTCCTTGTACGCAACCTTACGAAGGGTTGTGACACACCCGCTGGCCGAAGATCCCCATTCCTCCTCGTAGTAGTAGATATTCTGATTGCTCACATACAGGCTTCCGCCTTTCGATAATATCGCCTTGCTGTCCTTCGCCTTATCCGGCTTCTTCAAATCTACCGCCGTGATAATTTCATACATATTAGCCTGAGAGACCGGAGGAAGATAGATATCATCCGCTCTCATCACATCTCCGCCGATCAGCGGAATGAATTCTCTTGGCTCATTCTGGCTTACTTCACTCCAGATATGGTACTCACTGAACAGATACAGATACCCGTTCGACATCCTAGAAGAATTATAATATCCGCTCTGGCTGACCCTTCCTTCCTCCACAGGATTCTTGGGATCCTCGATATCATAAGTCACAGCCACAACCGCCGAGCTGTCGCCTGTTCCCTGGTAAGAAGGGTCCGCCGAATATAACAGGTCTCCACCACCCTGGCTGCAAACTGCCACCAGCTTCTTCTGTTCCGGCACAACATAGAATTCCTCTATATAGCAATTACTGCCCGCCTCAATCGATGCCGCCTTCTTCATATCCTGGTTCCTGGAATCAACCACGGCGATCTTATCTCCATCATCTTCCAGAACGTAGAGATAAGTTCCGTCCGTCTTCACGATATCTCCCTCGTCTACGCCCTCCTGCCTTACATTCGTCTCCGAGTATCCGCCCGCTCCGCTTGTGTCCTGTGCTATCTCTGCAGGAGCGCTGTCTGTCGACGCCCTGTCTTCCGCAGTGCTCTCCATCATCTTGGTCTCCCCGTTCATACCTCCGTCAGCCGCCCCTGTTTCCGCCTCATACAGCTCCTCATGCTTTATAACGGACTCTTCCATCTCTCTTAGCCGCCTCTGATATTCCTCCAGGTAACCATAGACCTGATCATAGCTCTCTGCCTGGGCAATCATACGGCTGTCGTCAATCTGTATCTCATCTTGCATATCAATCCCCGATGCCCAGTTCCCAGGCCTTGAATCTGCCGTACCGCCCGCTCCCGAAGTCTTCCATGCAGCTATACCGATCACAGCCGCCGCGCACGCCGCCGCCAATGCACTGGTCTTCCGGACTCCCCATCTGGACTTTTTATTTTCTTTCTTTTCCTTCTCCCTCTCCTTCTCTTCCAGCATTCGGCGGATATTGTCCGGCTCAAGCTTCTCCGGGACCTTTATGTCCGCCGTCCTCTGCCTTACCTGATCTAATACATCCTGTTCTCTCTTATTCATACAGCCGCCTCCTTTCACTTATCTCAACACACATTCCATCTTCTGCAGCGCACGGCTCCTCTTGGAACGAACCGTATTAGGGTTCATCTTCAAGGCATCCCCGATCTCCTTGCTGTTATAGCCGCCGAAGACCGATAAACCCACGATCGTCTGCTCCTCCTCCTCCAAAAGGAAGAATGCCTTCCTGACGTCTACAGCCAGGCCAACATCTGGGTCCTCATAGGCCGCCTGCACATATGTCTCTTCCCCGAAGTAATCCCGCCTTGCCGCTTCTTTTTTCAGTCTCTTCTTGCATATGTTCGACACTATCGTAAATATCCAGCTTCTGAAAGCGTCTGGTTTCTTAAGCTTCCCTATGTTCTCATAAGCTGCAACCACCGCTTCGCTGACCGCGTCCTCCGCCTCCTGCTGATTCTGCATCATGCACAGGGCAAACCGGTACAGATCCACATAGACAGTCTCATACATCTGCGCAAATGTCTTCGCGTCGCATCTCATATCTTCTCCTCCCTGCAATAATCAATTTGCACCGTCTCATTTCCGTATATACATAAGAGTCAAAAAAAGAGGCTACTGTTGCAGCCTCTTTCGAAATATTGCATATTATCCTCTATAATAATTGATCAGGCATCCTTTTAATATAATCTCACGCTCCGCATCCGTCATATCTCCTGTCTTAAGCGTGATCTCCTTCCAGGCTTCTCCGGCCCCCACTACATAGGCCTTGATCTCGGCCTGCTTCTCTTCGACCGCTTTCCTGATCTTTGGCACGAAGATATAATCTCCGTTCTTAAAGCTTAAGCTCTCATGATCTTCTTCCGTGGTAAATGGAAGCATGCCCCAGTTGATCAGATTGGAGCGGTATCTCTTGGTCGCATACTCATTGGCAATATTCGCCCAGCCGCCAAGCACCTTCTGACATGATGCAGCCTGTTCCCTGGCAGAACCGTCTCCCGGCTTCACTGCGAAGATCGTGCTGCCGATCCCCAGATTCACACTTCCGATCTCCGGATATGTCTCATGGATCTTCACCATCACCGGCTTAAGCTCCTCAAGCACCTCCGCCGGACACTCACCTGCCTCGATCGCCTTCTCCGCCTTCTGTACCTCTTTGGCCCGGCCCACATACGCCGGATCCTTCCTTGACAGTGCGAACTCCGCCAGTCCCAGAGGATTGGAACGGTAAGAAGATGTCTCCCCGGACGGGATCAGCTCGTCTGTCGTCGTAACCGGGTCGTGGATCTCAGATACTACTTTCAGAAGCAGATTCTCCGGCAATGCCGCCATCTTCGGCCAATCCTTGATATTCGGGCCAAACTTGATCTCCACAGACGGATCCGCCTCCCCCTTGCTGTCGAATACACGGTTCGCGTAGATCTTCCGGTCGAAATGATACTTCCGCCCCTGATACTCCACATCCATAGCCGTCGCCGGAGTCAGGAAGCCCTTGTTCGCCGCCGTCGCCGCGATCGAACGCGCATCCATAAGAGCCACGGACGCGATCTGACCGCTCTGCAGCTTAGAGCCTTCACGGTTGGGGAAGTTCCTCGTTGAGTGACGGACGGAGAACGCATTGTTCGCCGGCGTATCTCCCGCACCGAAGCACGGTCCGCAGAACGCCGTCTTCACGATCGTCCCCGCCTGCATCAGATCCGCAACCGCGCCGTTCTTCACCAGTTCCATATAGATCGGCGTACTCGCCGGATACACACTGAAGGTGAATTCATCCGCACCGATATAGCGTCCGCGTATGATATCTGCCGCCGCGCAGATATTCTCGAATCCGCCGCCTGCACATCCCGCGATGATTCCCTGCTCCACGTACAACCTGCCGTCTACGATCTTGTCCTGCAGCGTATAGTCCACAGCCCCGTCAAGACTAACCTTAGCCTTCTCCTCCACATCATGAAGCACATCCTTAAGGTTCGCGTTGACCTCGTCGATCGTATATACATTAGACGGATGGAACGGCATCGCGATCATAGGCCTGATCTCACTTAAGTTCACGTATACCAGACCGTCATAATATGCCGCAGCTCCCGGATTCAGTTCCTTATATTCTGCTTCCCTTCCGTGAGTCTCATAGAACTCCCGGATCGTCTCGTCCGTCGTCCAGATGGAAGACAGGCAGGTGGTCTCCGTAGTCATAACGTCGACTCCGATACGGAAATCCGCACTTAAGCTCTTGACGCCGGGCCCTACGAATTCCATGACCTTATTATTCACATATCCGTTGCCGAATGTTGCGCCGATAATGGCAAGCGCCACGTCCTGCGGTCCCACGCCCTTAACAGGCTCTCCGTCAAGATAGATGGCTACCACTCCCGGCATCTTGATATCATAGGTCTTATTCAATAACTGCTTCACAAGCTCCGGTCCGCCTTCGCCCATCGCCATGGTTCCAAGAGCTCCATACCGTGTATGGCTGTCCGATCCCAGGATCATCTTACCGCCGCCTGCGAGCATCTCCCGCGCATACTGGTGAATGACCGCCTGATGCGGAGGTACATACACACCGCCGTATTTCTTCGCACAGGTAAGGCCGAACATGTGGTCATCCTCATTGATGGTTCCGCCCACCGCACACAGAGAATTGTGGCAGTTCGTCAGCACATACGGAATCGGGAACCGCTCAAGCCCTGATGCCCTTGCTGTCTGAATGATCCCGACAAACGTAATGTCATGGGAGGTCAGCTTGTCGAACTTGATCTGCAGCCGCTCCATATTCCCTGACGTATTGTGATCCGCCAATATCCGATATGCCATCGTCTCCTTCGCCGCTTCTGCCTGGGATACCTCTCTCCCGGTCTTCGTCCGGACCTCATTCACATCTTCCACGATCTCTGTTCCATTTAACAGATAAACACCTTTATCATATAATTTTACCATATCTTTGTCTTCTCCTGTTCTACTTATCCGCATTCCTGTATCCGTGTTACCCCAACAGCGCTCCTATCCGCCGATATACTTCATATGGTCGGCTACCATCATGGCGATCTTGAAGGTCAGCGCATCCTCGAACACTCTGACGTCAAGGCCTGTCCTCTTCTGTATCTTCTCAAGCCGGTACACCAGCGTATTGCGGTGCACGTACAACTGTCTCGCTGTCTCCGAGATATTCAGGTTATTGTCGAAAAATGTATAGACCGTGATCAATTCTTCTTCCTCGAACTGATCCGCTGTATTTCCTTCAAACACCTCATTCAGGAACATCGAACACAGAGATGCCGGCAGCTGATGGATCAGCCTGCCGATCCCAAGCTCATTGTAGGCAAGAATATTCTTATCCGCATAGAATACCCGCCCTACTTCCAGCGCCATATCTGCTTCCTTGTATGACTTGGACACATCCTTAAGCTCGCTTATGATCGTTCCGTAAGCAATCCGCACACTGACCATGGCTTCCATATTCAAGGTATCCACCAGTTCCCTGGCGATCTGGTCAAGCTGCAGATAATCATCCGTATTCTCCAGCGCCTTCACAAGGATCACGTGCCGCTCATCCACAGCCGTCACGAAATCCTTCGTGCCGGTAGCATACAACCCCTTCAAGGTCTCCAGGATCAGATTCTCCGCCTCATTCCTGGCTTCGATCAGGAACACCGTCCGCCTGAGCTCCACCGGGATCTTCATCTTCTTAGCCTGATTATACACATCGACCAACAGCATATTGTCCAGGATCAGATTTTGGATAAAACGATTCTTATCCATCTTCTCCTTGTACGCAAACAATAGATTCTCCAACTGGCTTACGCCAAGTCTCCCCGCCATCTCCATCTGCGGGCTGCCGCCCTTCAGCACAAGGCTGTAGCAAGGATCCTCGTCGTCATGCACAAGGAACATCCCTACATCCTTCTCTATCCGAAAAAGAAGTTCCTCCGCCGACACAGTCGGCGCCGCCCCGCAGAACTTTGCAACCGCCTGATCAAGGCTTGTCATACGCTCATTCGTCATGACTAAGCAGATTCCCTTCATATCCCATACGGCACATTCTAAACCGGTAATTCTCTTAATATCCTGTACTGCTTTATGTAGTATCTGATTTGATAACATTCGATTACCTCCCTGTTTTGTAACGTACATGTTTTATTCTACCACACAATACCGTATACGGACAAGAGTATACTCTAATTTTCACATATAAGAACGGCAGCCTTCTAGGCTGCCGTTCTTATCACTTATCAGATATTTCATTATCACCAAATTAATACAAAACAAACTAGTTCGTAATTGTGTTCTCTGTCTCTTTGTCGAATACGTGAATTCTGTCAGCATCCAGTGCGAACTTAACAGTATCGCCTGTTCTTGCAGCAGTTCTTGGATCAACTCTTGCTGTCATAGTAGATCCCTCGTAATCGAAGTGCAGGTATACTTCTGCACCAAGCATCTCGTATACACGGATTGTAGCTTCGATGATCGTATTAGGAGACTTAGCAAGGAAGTCTGGCTCATCATGTACATCCTCCGGACGGATACCAAGTACAACAGTCTTTCCGTTGTATCCGCCGTCGATCAGCTTCTTAGCCTTAGCTTCCGGAAGCTCGATAGATGCAGGTCCGGCAACGAGAGAAACCTTCTTGCCCTCTACCTTACACTTAGCATCTACGAAGTTCATCTGCGGCGATCCGATGAATCCTGCAACGAACAGGTTGCACGGACGATCGTACAATGTCTGAGGAGTATCTACCTGCTGAACGATACCAGCGCTCATAACTACGATTCTGGTACCAAGTGTCATAGCCTCTGTCTGGTCATGTGTTACATAGATGATAGTTGTACCCAATCTCTGATGAAGCTTGGAGATCTCAATACGCATCTGTCCACGCAGCTTAGCATCCAAGTTGGAAAGAGGCTCATCCATAAGGAATACCTTAGGATTACGAACGATCGCACGTCCCATAGCAACACGCTGTCTCTGACCACCGGAAAGAGCCTTCGGCTTACGGTCTAATAATGCTTCCAGGTCAAGGATCTTAGCAGCTTCGCGTACCATCTTGTCGATCTCATCCTTCGGTACTTTTCTCAGCTTAAGACCAAATGCCATGTTGTCATATACTGTCATATGCGGATACAGAGCGTAGTTCTGGAATACCATCGCAATATCTCTGTCCTTAGGCTCTACATCGTTAACCAGCTTGTCGCCGATCCATAACTCACCAGAAGAAATATCTTCCAGACCTGCTACCATACGAAGTGTTGTTGACTTACCACATCCTGAAGGTCCTACGAAGATGACGAATTCCTTATCTTCAATCTCAAGGTTGAAGTCCTTTACAGCTTCAAAACCATTTGGATATGTCTTATTAATGTGTTTTAATGATAAACTTGCCATTTTGGGTTTCCCTCCATAATTAAAAAAATTTGTATCTGTGATACCGTCTTGCTCTGTTAAAAAGTATATAAAAAAAGTCCAACTTCCGGTATACCCAAGTTGAACAATCTTTTTGTGAAATATTATACAAGTTGACTATAAATCTGTTACTATTCACGGTGCCTTGCACCTTGTTGCAAGGCATCCGGCCAGTAAAGTGGAGGTATCAGGCATCCAGCCCCTCGCCTTTAGGCGACTTTTCAATGGGCTGGATACGTTACAGTTCGCGGGCGGTTAGACCGTGAACTGTAACATAAATCTCTCTCTTACTGACTCCCCGATCCTTCGCCACCTGTTTCATGGCTTCTTTCTTCTCCATACCGCCCTTAAGATAGTGCTCCATGTGCTCTTCCACACTCATGCTCTCCCATCTGGCGATCTCCCCGGCGCGTATCTCCTCCCGGCTCTTTCCCTCGATCACAAGCACACATTCACCCCTGGGCGCGTTCACCTCATAATACGCAAGCGCCTCCTCAAGGCTTGCCGCATATACCGTCTCATGCTTCTTCGTCAGCTCCCGGCATACTCGGATCCTGCGGTTCCCAAGAGTCTCCAGCAATACCCCTAGCGTCCGGACAAGTCTGTGGGGCGCCTCGTATACCACCATGGTCCGAGTCTCTTCTTTCATTTCTTCAAGAACCGCCTGCCTCTCCTTCTTATCCGCCGGCAGAAATGCCTCGAAGGCAAACCTTCTGGTCGGAAGCCCGGAGACAGTAAGCGCCGTGATACACGCCGCCGCACCCGGCACTGCCGTTACTCCAACGCCTGCTTCCCGGCACATCTGCACCAGCTCTTCGCCGGGATCAGAGATCCCCGGAGTCCCGGCATCCGTGATCAGCGCGATATCTTCCCCTTGAAGAAGACGCTCTACAAGCCTGCGTCCCTTCTCCATCTTGTTATACTCGTGATAACTGGTCATAGGCGTCCGGATCTCGAAATGATTCAGCAGCTTGATACTGTTGCGGGTATCCTCCGCAGCAATCACATCCACTTCCTTCAGGATACGGATACACCGCAGCGTCATATCCTCGAGGTTGCCGATCGGCGTCGCGCACAAATATAATGTTCCTGATGTATTCCCATATTCTGACATATCTACCACCTTATCTGCACGGATAAGCCTGCCCGTTCCATCCGCTTCTGCCGCACGTCCTACCCACAGCCGTAGATCCGCCGCAGCTCATCCGTATAGCTTCCGTCCTTCTCATACACGATCAACGGCGGCTCCGCCTGCATCCTGGGATTGCCGCCCCGAAGCCCCTCGATCAGCACCATATTAGGCTCCCTGTCCACACGCGGATAGACCATGCGCATCCGCTTAGGCTCGATCCGGTATGCCGTCATCTTCGACAAGATCTCCGGCAGCCGGAAAGGCCGGTGCACCATATAGAACCTGCCCCTTGGCGGCAGGAGCCTTGCACTTTCCTTAAGAACATCCTCCAGCGTACACAGCGCCTCATGCCTTGCTATATACAGCGCCTCATTCTCATTCTTAAGCCCGTGCTCGCCGATCATATAGGGCGGGTTCACCGTGACCACCTGGAAAGAAGCCGGCCCGAAGATCCCCGATGCCTCTCTGATATCTCCTGTTATAATGTCGATCTTCTCCTCCAGGCCGTTGTATCTGACACTTCTTCTGGCCATATCCGCGCTCTCTTCCTGTATCTCAAGCCCGGTATAGTGAAGCCCTTCATTCTTCGCCTCCAGAAGAATCGGCAGGATCCCCGTTCCCGTCCCAAGATCCAGCGCTCTCTCATTCTTCTTTACATTTGCATAAGATGAGAGAAGAACCGCATCCATGCCAAAACAAAAACGCCCTGGACTCTGTATGATCTCATATCCTTTGATCTGCAGATCGTCCAGGCGTTCCCCTTCTCTCACTAATTCCCGCTTATTCATCATCTAATTTTGAAGCCGCATTCTTCTCTTCCAGCGCCTTAAGCTCCGCCATCTCTTCCCTGGACAGCCTCATATCCTTCTTCTTGCGCCTTGGCTTGAACTTAAGCTCCCTGGCCTTATACTCACGGATCTCTTTCTCGTCGTTATCCAGCGTCACAATCACCTTCACAAGCTGCCGCAGCACATTGACAGACTGCACGTCGCCCTTAAGCCCGTCAGGCGTCGTCACATGATCGCCGCCTGACGGCAATCTGCTGTTCAGTTCCTCATAAGTCTCTTCCTCATTGGTCAGGCAGCACATCAGCCTGCCGCACACACCCGAGATCTTGGACGGATTCAGAGACAGATTCTGCTCTTTCGCCATCTTGATAGATACGGGGGCAAATTCTGTCAGATACGTGTGACAGCACAGGGGACGCCCGCAGATCCCTATCCCCCCGCGGATCTTCGTCTCGTCCCGCACGCCGATCTGCCGAAGTTCAATCCTTGTACGGAAGACACTCGCCAGATCCTTGACCAGTTCACGGAAGTCGATCCTCCCGTCCGCCGTGAAATAAAAGAGAACCTTATTATTATCAAACGTATACTCCGCGTCGATCAGCTTCATCTCCAACCCATGCTTACGAATCTTCTCCAGGCAGATGTTGAAGGCTTCCTTCTCCTTCTCCCGGTTCTTCTCCTCCTTGCGGATATCATCCTGGGTCGCAATCCTGATCACAGACTTCAGCGGCTGGGTGATCTTGTCATCCTCCACTTCCTTAAGCCCCAGGACAACCGAGCCGAACTCCACACCTCTCGCCGTCTCAACGATGACCTTATCGCCGGTCTTGACATCATATTTCCCCGGTGAGAAGAAATAGATCTTCCCCGCCGGGCGGAACCTCACTCCAATCACTCTCGTCATACTATTAATTCTCCTTTATTGTCAGGAACAACAGCTCCATCGTCAGTTCAAAATTCACATTCGCCTTAAGCCTTGATTTGGCTCTCTCGAAACTGCTAAGAATCAGTTGGATCCCTTCATAAGAGCTGTTCTTCGCCTGCTCTTTGATATAGTTAATCTGATCCTTGAACACAACCGTCTCTATATCTCTCGTCGCTTTATATAATAAGACATCCCGATACCATACCATTACAATATCCAGATAATCACTGATCTCTACTTTATATACGGTGATCCTGTTCACCGTCTCAATAATCTCACTTAACTCCATCTCATGGATATTCCGAAGCATCTGGACCGCTTCCTCGCGTATCTCATTAAAATGCTCCGAGTTCGCCAGCATAATCGCATGTCCCATATTCCCCTGGGCAAATGCCGTACACAGATCGGCTTTATAATCCGGCACCTTCAGGTTCTCCATCAGATACTTCTTGATCAGCACATCCTTGATATAGCGAAGCCGTAACATCACACACCTGGAATTGATAGTAGGAAGCAGGATCTCCGCATTCTCCACCAACAGCATGATCACTGCGTACTGCGGCGGTTCCTCGATCGTCTTAAGCAATGCATTCTGCGCCTGCGGCGTCATCATGTCTGCATGATCGATGATGTAGACCTTATACGGACCCTGGTACGGCTTGATCATGATCGTATTATTGACTTGCTCACGAATGTCATCCACACTGATCGAATTCGGCTTCTCATGCGTCACCCTGATAATATCCGGATGGTTGCCGCTCTCCGCCTGCCTGCAGGAATGGCAATTGTTGCAAGGATCCGGCCCTCCCTTTTCACACTGCAGACTTGCAGCGAACAGATTCGCCAGCAGCTTCTTGCCGGCTCCGCGCTCTCCATTCAGAATATATGCATGCGATACCTGATCCTTCTCTACCGCACTCCTGATATAATTAATGATATCTTTGTGGCCTACCACATCCTTAAAGCTTCCCATTTTGTATTTCCCCTATAATCTCTTCTAAGCATCGTGTCCTGTCATAGTTCAAGTATCTCTTGCCAATTCCCGCTTTCGCAAGATTCTCTTCCGAATAATCAACCATATCCGCAAGATATCTTCTGCATAGCTCCGCGTATCCCGGAACTTTGCGTCCCTTCTCCCGTTCGAGGGCGCGTGTAAGCCGCTCTCCGTCTTCTACCTCTATATAGATCGGTCTGACATTATCCTCTCCATAATATTCCCTCATCCGATGATAAGACTCAAGCGTACCGATCACCAGATAATCTGCTTCCCGAAGCTCCACCTGCCCGTCGTCAACGGTCGCATATCTCCAGATCCCGTGCATGGTGTCATAAGCCCTCTCCTCAATGATCCTGCCCTGTCTCCCGTAAGCATTCAATGTATCCTCCGATACAAAAAAATATTCCACTCCGTTCCGCTCTCCGTCCCGGGGCGGCCGGGTCGTATAGAGCGTCATAGCCCGAAGCTCCGGCAGCGCTCTCCTAAGTTCTCTTAACAGTGTATCCTTCCCGGAAGAGCTCTTACCCATCATATAGTATATCTTACCCATGCATCAAAACCTCAATACATCCTTCCCGCTTTATGCCTTCCACAGAAAATCCTTTCTCATAATACCATTGTAACACATTCGCAGCCTCCTGAGATACCCTTTCTCCCGGTACGATCAATGGCTTCCCAGGCGGATACAGATACGCATACTCTGCCGCCACGCGTCCCACGCTGTCCTGCCATGGAAGAACTGCCGTCTGCCAACTCTTCTTCATTTCTTCTATATCAAAACTATTATATACCACATCTGGCCTGGGAAGGCAAGGAATATCGTATATTAATCCTGAATTTTGTCTGATAGTTTCACCGTCCGCAGCGCCGCACTTTCCACTGTACGGCATCTGGTCCGATAATGCGGCCGTCCCCGTCATACTGTCGATCTCTTCTAACGCCGTCATAAGCCGTTCCATCCCTTCGTCAGTATCCCCGACAGAAGTCATGGCAAGGACATAGGTCCCCGCCGCCATCTCCAACTGGAGATGGTATCTTTCCAACAGTATCCTGTACAGTTCTCTGCCCGTTAGTCCTGTATCCCCCGAGGAGACCACAAGCTTCGAACAGTCATAACACGCAGTCTCTTCGAGTCTCAGCCGGCGCAGCCCCGCAAGTCTCGTCCGCAGCTTCTCAAGCCGCTCTGTATACGAATCAAATAATTCCTCTCTCTGGTTCTCAAGGAGATCCACACAGGAATCAATACTTGCCATCAACACATAAGACGGACTGCTGCTCTGCAGCATATGCAGATATCTCCTGACCTTCTCCCGCCTGACAAGCCCTCCGTTCATGTGCAGGAGCGCCGTCTGCGTCAGGGAGGGAAGCGTCTTATGCAGACTGTGGATCACAATATCCGCGCCTGCCTGATTGCTATTCTCCGGGAAATAAGGGTGAAAACCAAAATGCGCTCCATGGGCTTCATCAACAATGAGTGGAATACCTTTTTCATGGACCGCTTCCGATATTGCTTCTACATCAGATACAACGCCGTCATACGTCGGCGACACGATAATGACCGCACGGATTCCGGGAACCCTTTCAAGAGCCCTTCTCACATCCTTTGCAGAAACTTCTGTATTAAACTGAACCGACGGATTCACTCCCGGCGACAGATACACCGGATTCAACCCGTTCATCTCGATAGCGTGATACACGGACTTGTGGCAATTTCTTGCCACAAGCACGGTATCGCCTCTATTCGTCACACCGATAACAGCACTTAAGATCCCTACACTGCTTCCGTTGATGAGAAAATGTGTCTCATCCGCATGATAAACCCTCGCCGCACGGGCCTGGGCTTCCTCAAGAATTCCATCCGCATGATGAAGGTCGTCAAAACCGTCGATCTCTGTAATATCGATCTCATACGGCGCCGCCGCCCCCATCATGTTCATCTGCCGCTTGTGCCCCGGCATATGGAATCCATAGTAATCCGAACTGCTGTACTCTATCAATCTGTCATATAGCGTGCACATTATAATCTCTTCAACAACTCTTCTCTTTCCTTCTCGAATCCAGGCTTGCCAAGAAGTGCGAACATATTCTTCTTATAGCTCTCAACCCCCGGCTGATTAAACGGATTCACACCAAGGATATATCCGCTTACGCCGCAGGCAAACTCGAAGAAATAGAACAGCTGGCCAAGGCTGAACTCGTCCTGCTTAGGAATATTGACAACCAGATTCGGAACATTACCGTCCGTATGTGCAAGCATCGTTCCGTTCATAGCGCTCTTGTTGACAAAATCAACATTCTTGCCCGCCAGGTAATTCAGACCGTCCAGATCAACCGGCTCTTCCCCGATCACGATCTCTTCCGTGGATTCTTCTACGTTCAGAACCGTCTCATACATAATACGGCTTCCGTCCTGGATAAACTGACCCATAGAATGAAGATCTGTGGTAAGGTCAACGGACGCCGGGAAGATTCCCTTCTGGTCCTTCCCCTCGCTCTCTCCGTAGAGCTGCTTCCACCACTCAGATACATAGTGGAGGCTTGGCTCATAGTTGGCAAGGATCTCAACGGCTTTGCCCTTCCTAAGAAGAATATTGCGGATCGCCGCATACATAACCGGATCATTCTCCTCATAAGAATCGTTCAGCGCATGCTCTCTTGCATCTGCAGCGCCTTCCATCAGCTTGTCTATATCTGCACCGCTTACTGCGATCGGAAGAAGCCCTACCGCCGTCAATACGGAGAAACGTCCGCCTACGTCATCCGGAACTACGAAGCTCTCATAACCTTCCTCTGTCGCCAGATTCTTAAGCGCTCCTCTTGCCTTATCTGTCGTCGCATAGATCCTCTTCGCAGCTTCCGCCTTGCCATACCTCTTCTCAAGCATACTCTTGAAGATACGGAACGCGATAGCCGGCTCAGTCGTCGTTCCCGACTTGGAGATAATATTTACCGAGAAATCCCTCTCTCCGATCACATCTGTCAGATGCTTCAGATAGGTACTGCTGATACTGTTGCCTACGAAATATATCTCAGGAGTCTTGCGGATCTCCTTGGATACCATATTGTAGAAATTATGGCGCAGGAACTCAATCGCCGCCCTTGCACCCAGGTACGAGCCTCCAATACCGATCACAAGAAGAACCTCTGAATCTCCCTGGATCTTCTTCGCTGCATCCTTGATCCGCGCGAATTCTTCCTTGTCATAATCTACCGGAAGATCGATCCAGCCAAGGAAATCATTCCCGGCGCCTTCTCTTCCCAGAAGTTCGGCCTTCGCATTCTCTGCGATCTTCTTCATAGATGCGATCTCATGATCTGAGATAAATGTCTTTGCTTTTGAATAATCAAACGTTACTTTGCTCATATTAGGGCTCCTTCCTTCTATTAAAAGTATAATAGATATTTTACCAAATCAGGAAGATTTCGTCAACTGCCCCAACATCCGGTTTATGCCCAGTTTACGCCATAAACTCTTCTAATATCCGCCGGATCACAACATCCCTGTCTGCCTCCTCCGCCGGGCGTTCCCTTCTTGGCTTCTTCTCCTTCGCCATAGCCGGGCGCTGTACGGCGCTTCTGGTCTGACCGGCATAATCTCCCGAATCCGATACGGCCGCTGCCAGCGCCTCCCTGACAGGTTCTCTGACCTTCTCTGGTTTGGGAAGCTCGACGATATTCTCTTCCGGCGCTGACTCTGCGACGCGAAAAGCGCTGGCGACCTCGCCTGCCTCCAACTCTGCGGAATGATATATCTCGGCAGTCTTACCCGTACCCGACTTCACCGCCCGGTATGTATCCTGCTCTTCCTCCCGTTCCGCCTCCTCTGCCTTCAGCTCCGCTGCAAGAAATGCACTCACGGCGCTCTGGCCCTTTATTGGTTCACGCTTCCTCGTAGCATAGACCTCTTCGTCCGGTTCCCGGGTCTTTGCCGCAAAAAGCGGCTCAGCTTCTTCCTGCGTCCGGTTCTCATATATCTTGCCGGCAGTCTCCTGACTCTTCCCCCCATACGCCTTGCCCGCATATTCCGGGATATTCTCCTGGTCATCCGCCGGCATACTGGTAAAATCTGCCGCCGTTCCTTCCTGTGCCAGAATCTTGATCTCCTTCTGATTCGTCTTCTCATACTTATGGCGGCATACATTCTCCAGATAGTCCACCATATAATTTCTTACGGCTTCCATCTGATACTTCTCGTCCGTCGTCAGGTGGATCAGAAATACGATCGCGGCAAGTCCGCCTCCGACCGCTCCGGTCTTCCACACCGTGCTACTCATTCCATTTACGCTGTATTCAATCCACGCCCCCGCTGCGCCCGCCAGCAGACACAGGCCCGCTGCTGTTTTCTCCATCCGTCTCCAACTGTGAAGCCTCACCCCAAGCACCTTATATTCATACAGATACTTGTCCACAAATACGCTCACATTCTCCACCTTGTCGCTGATCATACTGACATGCTCGAATTTGGCACGTACCAGGCGCATCAGCGGGTGGGTGCTCTTATTCATATTTCCCGCTGCCCGAATCAGCCGTTTCAATGCGACATTCGCAATACACTTACTCATAATCCCTACGGCTGTCAGGATTCCCATAAACACGAATATGATGTGCCTGTCCAACATTGTCTCTAACATAAAAAACCCTCCTTTTGATTAGAATTATAACCGAAATTCAAAAGGAGAGCACAAAAACCGTTCTACAGATTCCGCATCCTTCCATGGGATAATCTGTCATTTCCGAAAATATCATGGAAGGTCTTTCTTCTATATTGCAGGCAGCAATTCCTTCACAAGCCTTACACTGTGGGCAATTGCCTGCCGTTCAAAGGCGGGGTAATCCATGGTCGCACTATTGTCAGCTTTGTCCGAAATGGCACGTATTATGACATACGAAACTTTATTCAAGTACGCTGCCTGGGCAATCCCCGCCCCTTCCATCTCAACGCAGAGCGGTTGGAAATTCTTCACAATATTCTCCTTAACCTCTTTGGATGCGATAAACTGATCGCCGCTTGCGACCCGCCCTGTAAATGTATGGATATCAGGGTTCGCCTTCTCGTTGGCCTCCACCGCCTTCTTCACCAGATCCTCGTCCGCCGCAAAGGACAGAACTTCCATCCTTGGAACCTGGCCGATCGGATAGCCAAACTGAGTCGCATCCATATCGTGATGCAGTGCATCCGCAGAGATCACCATATCCCCGATATCAATCCTCGCATCCAGTGAACCGGCAATCCCTGTATTGATCAGCACGTCCGCATGAAATCTATCCACAAGAATCTGCGCACAGATCCCCGCGTTCACCTTGCCGATCCCGCTTCTCACTACGACTGCCTCTTTGCCGCACAGAATCCCCCTGCAGAAGACCATAGACGCCTGTTCTACCGTCTCCTGAACCTCCATAACCTCCTTCAATGCTGCAACCTCTTCTTCCATTGCTCCGATAATTCCTATCATTGTCTTCATTT
>Ga0137306_101084_pt1 | contig 30217 bp, 35 predicted proteins | sample Inofroosms_March_FD_97187 | JGI IMG/M metagenome (GOLD analysis project Ga0137306, IMG submission 97187) | Mouse cecal microbial communities from Vienna, Austria - N-Acetylneuraminic and N-Acetylglucosamine D2O microcosms_March | ecosystem: Host-associated > Mammals > Digestive system > Large...
CGAGACCACAAAGAAACACGGCAACTCGCCCTACAACGCAATCCTCGCCCTTTTCTAAATGGCGACTACATCGGCGCGTCCGCTGAATAGTTACTGTCCGGTCGAAAAAATCTTAAAAATTCCTTTGTCATGTCGCGAATTATGCTTAATTTTGCGACATTAAGGTATCTCTTATTCAGAGATGCCTTGTACTGCAAACGGAAAATAGTAATGCCAGACATCGTGACATATACCGACCAAGAGATAGTCAAGGCCATTCTAAATAGGGACACTGTCATCACGAAAGAGTTCCTATACGGGAAATGCTATCCCTTGTTCAAATCGGTTTTCGACAAATACTATACCGATTGCGGCAACTGTTTTGAGTTCATCAACGAAATCTACGTCTATATCATGTATCCCCACAAGGATACTCATGTTTCAAAACTCGCCGGTTTCGGATTTCGATGCACTCTAACCATGTGGCTGAAGATTGTTAGCGAAAACTATTGTCACCAACTTTACACCCGCAAAATTGAGACAACAGACTCAAATGAAATCGGTGGTGATAGAAAACTGCCAGATGACAACTCATTAGTGTCAGAAACAAGAAATCTCGACATGCACGATTTGAATAAAATACTCATTTCAATGCCTAATGAACGCTATCGCAAGCTCATTGAGTACCGCTATGTCGATGAAAAAACCAACGAAGAGACAGCAGCCCTCCTCGGCTTGACTATGGCCAACTACTACAACACCCACAAGAGAGCCAAGGAACAATTCTGTAACATTCTCAGAAAGGAGGGTCTGATATGATTAATGAAGAACTACTAAGTAAATTAGACCGCATCGAAGACCTCCCCGTCTCTGAAGAAATGCTTGGCGCCTATATGGAAGGCAACCTTGACTTCTTTGAGGAAGCTAACATTTCATCGATCATTCAAACTGATGCTTATCTATCCCATCTCATTTATGATGCTCGTTCATTACCAGCAGATTGTCCATTAGCCACAGTTCCCACATTACAGGAATTTGATTTGCCAATAAATAATCCTGCATTTGAATCTCTTTCTGATTCCGAGAATATGTCTTGGGGTGAAGAAACAGAAAATTTGGTCGCTTGCATTGAAACGTCAATGTGGGAAGATTCAGAAGAACCATCCTCCGAGCTGGACGAATTCAATAATCCAGAAAGATTTTCTATTGTTGATAGAAATGATCCATCAGAGGACTCTATAGATTTAGATTCGTCAATCAACGACGATCTTGAAGATATTGACAATCTAAATTTTTAGTTATGAATACTCAGAATGCAAATAAATTCTTTGGCCTTCCGACCTTAAATGAGGTTTCTGAAGCTATACATCAAGGTTATGCGGATTCCTGTGCAATTAAATCACAAGAAATCGTTCTAAATTCAATAGGAATCGAGGTTGACGAAGCCGTTTTGCGTGATGAAGCGATTGAAAACGGATGGTACACACCTGAACTTGGGACGCCATCCGATAAAGTGGGGAGTTTACTAGAACTTCATGGACTTTCTGTTCATCAACAACTTCACGGATCTCCATATAATCTAGTCAGCGAGCTTTCAAAAGGCCATCCTGTAATAGTTGGAGTTGATTCTGGCGAATTATGGAATCCCGGCCCTGATGAAATATTCGAGGATTTAATCAGCGGCCCCCGAGCTGACCATGCTCTAATTGTAGGAGGTATCGAGTTTAACGATGATTTTTCGTCTGGCTGGGTTAATTTGATTGACCCTGGGACTGGAGAATTAGGAGTGCCCTATGACCTCGATCAATTTGCAGATGCTTGGGCTGACTCGGATAACTTTATGATAACATTTGATTGATTGTATTATGGGCGCGATAGTAAGTTTACTCCTCGGAGGTATGATAGGCCGAGTTGCCGGCCCTATTGCTCAGGATTATTTTGAGAATGAGACAAAGATAGGGCGTCGAATAATGTCCCGAAAAGAGGAACGAGATATACGGAAGGAGGAAAGAAATCTTGAGCAAAAACTTAAGATTTCTGAGGCCGAACATCAAAGGCGTATCTCCGAAATGCGCATACAGAATGAGGCCCGCAGAAAAGATGCTGAAAGTCTATATTTCCGGGCATGCACCGATGCAAATATGCGTACATTCTTAAGAGACTGCTGGCCGCTTAGAAATCCTTTTGACTCTCCGTTAGCTATCGAACCAATTTATCAGGAAACTTCTCAGATGTTGGAGGGATGCAAACTGAAGACCATTATTTCCCCGAACAAAATGGAAATAGTGCCTCTTCGTTTCATCTCCGCCTTGAAAGATAACGCTCACCCGGAGGCTGCTTCTATAAATTGTGAGTTGTCCATGTTCTTGGTTAACAACTATTCTTCCAACGGTGAACACGCAGTTGTATCTGAGATAGGAGCATGGCGTGAAGATATTCCAGTCAATGATGCTTCTATAAATTACTTATTTAAAGGCATGAAGGGCCAACCTGTCATGGTGTTTGTCCCCGAATTCCAACACAATGGGAACGTCGTTCGCTTTAAAATCTGGTCCTGGGGATTAGGTGAAAGCCTAACATACCCAGTAGGTTTTGATTTTGGGTGGTTAGATTTAACAGGGTTATATAACCGTCTTTTGGCATCCGAAAATCGCAAATTAGCCAATACGTTAAAAAAGGTTGATCTTCCTCCCAGTAGTGAAGCAATTAAGAAAAATGAAAAAATAATATCATTGTTGTCTGAAAAGTCTGGGAAATTAAGCAACAATGAAAAGGAATACCTCCTTTCAATGCTTGATACTCCATTCGAGATAAACGTTGCCGTCCGAAAACGTTTTACTCAAGTGGTGTCTGAAGTCTTTTCAATTGTGGCGGCGATGTACTCTGATGGCTATCATCTTATGGAATACGGGACAAAGCCTATGCTGCCCACGCTAATTAGTGCCTATCGAGATATTCCGTTTATGCTTCCATATTTAACCTCTTTTTACCAGACGATAACTAATTCTGCATTGTCAAAAGCAATCATAAGCCTAAAGGATGCCCTTGATATAGAATTAACATTGGCCGGTAATCTTAGGCTTGCCTATCCTAATTCAGAAGAATCAAGTGAACTTATTGACCATATTCGTATGCTTAATGGTAATACCGAAGGAGACTTGCATAAGGCTACAATACTTCGTTTAAGAGAGATAAATAACATACAAAAACAACTCAGGCAATGAACGAAAGAGAACTACTCAAACTTCAGAAGCAACTTGCTTTTTATGAGCAGTTGACCGCTCTTCTCAACGGCGTTGTGAAAGAGAAAGGTGAGGACATCCAGAATAACGAACAGTATTGTGATGCTCTTAAGTGGAAGATTACCCGAATGATTGAAGAAGTCTATAAACTAGATATCCTCAATGACGATTTCGACCTTGGATCTTTCGTGGCGCAAAACATCGATGCTACAATTGAACGCATGAAGGTTCAAATGGATAAGCCTTGGTTGAGGGACAAACTCACTCTTGGTCTCATGGGCCATTTTAACTCAGGCAAAACCACTGCTCTAAACCTCATTTTTGATGAAAATTTCGCTACGCGAAATAGAGAGAATACTGCTCTCGCAACATATTTGGTTTACGGTAACAACACCGATAAACTGACTGTGGTTGACAAAGGGGGTAAATCTCAAGTCATCAGTCTCAAGGACGGAGAACTCTTCGACTACGCAAAAGGCATTCGCAACTTCCCGTTTGCTCGCATTTTTGATTATCTTGTAAAAGAGAGTCAAAATAAAGTTCTCTCGAACTTGACGTTCATTGACACTCCGGGTCTTTCTTCAACGAATGAGCACTCTGAGCCTACAATGAAAGCCGTTTCCTCATGTGATGCTATATTTTGGTTTATTAACTTGACAGAATCCGTCACGAAAGAGGATCTGAATTTCATTAAAAAGAATTTAGCTGACAAGCCCATATATGTCGTTCTCTCCTTTGCAGACGATGTAGAATCTCTTGATGGCTCTAAAAAGGTAGTCTGTGATATTTTCCGTAAGGAAAATGTAGATGTCAAAGCCTATTTCCTCTTAGGAAGAGATAAAGAGATGCAAGCCAGCTTCAAAAAGCTGGTTACATCCAAACTCAATGAAGTGATTAAGGAATATGAGGTATATAATCCCTATGCTCATATATATGCCCTTGTACTCAAGTTCGAGGAAGTAGTATTAGGATTCCAGAAAGCGCTCACAGAAGCACACAATGAGTTGGATCACGCAACAGACCAAATTGCCGATACATACAAGAATTCGCAGAATCAATATGGCTCCGCCTGCAATAGCTGTGTCAGCAGGCTAAATAACATGGCAGACACGTTCAACAATCGTTGTAGCGGTGCAACGTTCTGCGGTGGAGCTTCTGGCGCAATGGCAAGCGACTTTAACGGAGTCGTAAGTGCATTGCAAAGGATGGGAGAAGCATACGACAGGATTGACTTTCAGAAACTAGTTGAATATGGTCAGAAAATAGGTCAGATGGGTGAATTACAAAGTAAAATCAACCGTGCTTCTGAAGTACTTGCCGAAATCAAGGAGATAAAATCTATATTTGAGGACTAATGATAGAGAAAGCGAAAATAAGATGCATCGTGGATTCTGCCTTGCTCAAGTTAACTGAGCACGACCGACTCTCCGATGCGGAGAAAACCGATTTTCTCCAGAACTTCGATGAATCCAATTTGAGAATTGGCATCGTAGGAAAGATGAAGGCGGGGAAATCTTCGCTAGTCAACGCCTTCGTCTTTAACGATAATATCCTTCCTTCTGGAAGTGAGCCCATTACTGTTACTCTGACCGAAATCACATATGGGGAAGAGAATGCAGCTGAGGTTGAACTTTTGACAAAGGAAGACATTGACGCACTTAGAGTCTTGGCTTCGCGGGTGGCTTCTGATGAATCTGAAACTCAGTTAATAGAAAGTGCAAAAGGAGTTCTTGAATCTCTTCCCAACAATTACGAGCAGTTGATGACCAAAGGTAAAATAACGGTGCCCATTTCTGAGCTTACCGAATTTGTTTCGACTTCTGGGAAATTAAGTGGCTTGGCAAAATGTGTTAGGATTTCACTCAATGCTGATGCCCTAAAGGGAATCACCATTATTGACACTCCTGGATTCAACGACCCAATATCTTCTCGTGGAGATACAACTAAGAAATGCTTAGCCAATTGCAATGTGCTGATTTTCGTGCATTCGCATAATGGATATGATCAAGTTGATGCCTCTCTACTGAGCAGTCAAATTGAATATGCTGGCATTTCAGAGTTAATCGATGTATACAACAAAGTTGACCTGCTTCATTTACCTCTATCTGAATGGGACGACCAACTGGATTATTTCATCGAAAGAAGAGACGAATATCTAAAAAAGATACCGCAAAACTCTAATGTGGCTACCATAATGTCGAAATCAGCGTCTTTGATGACAAGTTCGCTGATGGCTTTATGTGGCCAAATTCCATCAAAAAATCAATCTCCTTTCTTCAAATCCAATAAATCTAAATTTGAGGAGGAATACGAGGAGTTGACATCCTTAGACGATGGAGAAACAATCGATAAAAAGCTTATAGAGATAAGCAATATCGAAGAGGTCGTCTCGCATATCGATAGAATTTCAAAATCTAGTGCGAGCTACCTAATGGAAGCTCCTCTTATCACATTAAAAGGGAAACTCGAAGCAGTTATACGTACAATTCAAGAAGAAATATCCACGTCGGAAAGCAAGATTAAAACTCTATCAGAAAAGGTCGAATCCGCAGAAAGAGAGAAGGATGCTGTTGCTGCCTTCTTTGACGGTATAAAAGCTAATATCCTGGTAAACAATTTATCTTCGGAATTATCCTCAGAGGTCTCTTCTTCCTTTAGGACTCTTTGCAATACAAGGTCTTCAAAGGCTAAGGACCAGTTTAACGAGTCAAATTATCCCGATCCGTCGTTCTTTTCTTCCGGGGTGACAAAACACAATCTCGGACAATATAATCTGCTCGTTTCGGATTATGAAAATGATATCAGGAATGCATTAGATGCATTAAAAAGCTCCCTTAGGACGAGATCTATCGCCTATGTCAACAAGCTGCGTCTTTCTTTAGTAAGTAGCCATATTACCAAAAGTCAAGGTGACTATTTTGTAAATAGTCTTACTACGACAATGAACTCAACAATTGATGAGTTAAACGTCCTGATAAGTTCTCATTCAATAACAGAACTTCCCGACGGGAATCTCAATCATTGGGCTATCCTAAAGAAAAAATTTGAGGATGATTTCAATGATGAATATATCTCTGAGCTACTTGCTCCTTATCAGGAGAGAGCTAATTCGCTTGGGACTCCTTCTACAATGTTGCCGACTTTATCATCGCTAAGGTCGGAACTTTTAAATGCCTTGTCTGCAACTCCTGCAGAACGCGAGAGAGAGAAAAAGGCAGAAGAAGAGCACCTAACCAATTTGAAGAAAGAGGAAGGCGTATATAAGGCGCTCCTATCTGAAATCAAGAATCTAATGAAATGAACGATATGATCCAGATAATCATAAGCGTCGCTCTGGGTTTTGCCGCTGGATTTGGATTTAAGGAAATTATTTCTAAACCCAAATCGAAAGCGGGTGTTGACTCTCGCAAGTCAGCATCCGCTCATAAGGCGACATTCTCCAAACCGATGATGACAACACCTTCAAGCTCATCTTGTCCACCGAGAGAAAACCTCACTCAAGGTTATAACCTTATGGCTATCGAAAGTTTGTTTAAGCAATTCGAGACCCCCTTGCACGATGCAAATTCGTTTTCAAATCTCCTCAAAAATATTGAATTACGAACATATACAGAAACGCTTCAATATTTCGCAGACAAGGCTGTTGATTCGGCCGCACTCTACAATCTGGTCGAAACCGAATCAAGCAATGATATTGTGTTAACTCCACAACCGACCTCTAAAGAAGTCATACTTCCAGATGGTATGATTGGGCAGCTCCTTTCATCTAGAAAGTTGGATGTTCCAGCAGGCACTTCAAGAGAAGAAAAAATCCAAATCCTGGTTTCCTATTCTGTAACCAAAGGGCTCAAAACTTTTACTGATTCTTTAGGCCGGTCTCTAAGCGCATTTATGGAGCGCTATTCTAAAGGAGAAGATACCGAATCCCTCTATAAGGAAATCATGGGCAATATTCAAGAAACCTTATCATATCTAACTCACTAAATTCCAACGATTATGGAAGAAGAATTTGACGAATGGGACGAATCTGAAGAACCCACATTCGAAGAAAACATAGAGGATGACGACTTCCTATGGAGAGATGCGGATTTTGATGAGCAAGAGACTTGTCAGTCTGTTTCACAGTCTCAATATGAATCTTCTGAATGGACTTCAGAAGAAACGATGGAGAACGAGGCTGAAGAGCTTCATAAACGCGCCGAAGGTATTGAGAGACCGAAATCTGTAAGTCAAATACCATTTGGACATAAATGGTGCCCAACAAGACATGGATGTCAAGGGGCTACAGATTGCGACTATTGTATGGGGAGCGCAAAATAAGATGGATACACCCTCTCGAAAAGAGATTAGTGATCGTTCAATCGGGTTATTGATGACTTATCGTTGTAATCTGGATTGTAAATATTGCTATATTCATACAAAGCGGGAAAAAGATATGACATTAGAGATGGCTCAGTCTATTCTAGAGCCATTTTTATTAGATGCAGGTGGTCTGTTGGATATAAAGTTCATGGGAGGAGAAACACTTCTTGCATCTAATGTCATTATTCCTTTGGTTGAATGGATTCAGAAAAAAGAATGGCAACGACCTTACAGATTTTTTGGGAGTACGAATGGGACACTCCTCACAAAAGAATTGAAGGAATGGTTGTTCGCCCATCGTAAGATACTTACTCTTGGATTGAGCTATGATGGGATCCCCTATGCACAAAAGATTAATAGGACTACAGCTCCAATAGATCTTGATTATTTTGTTAAGACTTGGCCGAATCAGCCAATTCAAATGACTATCAATCAAGAGTCTGTTGGATATATGGCGGAAGGCATTAAATATCTTTTGAAGAAAAAGGCTCTTGTTCATCCAAATGTAGCCTTTGAAGAAGATGAATGGTCGGAGGAAAGTATTTCGCTTTATAAACAGCAGTTACATGAGTTGCTCTCTTTCTATGAATCCAACCCCCATATGCCTCTGATTACCCAATTCCAACATGACCTCAATGAATATGCTGAGAATTTAAAAAATCCGCCAAAGGAAATACAAATTTGTGGAGTTGGGAATGGTTCATTAATTTTTGATACTGATGGGAAGTCATACAACTGCCATATCTTATCGCCTTTGGTTTTAAGCAAGCAAAAATTAGAAATTTTAAACACATGTGTTTTAGAAGGGAATCAAGATATTTTTGAAACGGAATGTTATGGTTGTCCTTATGTTTCATCATGCCCTACTTGTATTGCGTGTAATTATACCTACAGAGGGAACTTGCTTAAAAGAGATCATACTCACTGTGCAATAATGAGGGTGGAAGTAGAAGTATTTTTAAGAAAAGAGATTAAACGATTAAAGGGGACGGAAACTCTATCCTCGGAGGATGCTGCGGAGATTGATTCCATAATGGCTTTAATAGGTTACAATAAATCAAAACGAAAATAATCCTTAGTTATCATGGGCTTATTTGATAAAATAGGAAAGAGCATTATTGGCACTCCGTTATTCTTCCCAATAAATCCTTCAATCTTGATACGACAGAGCTAAATGAGATAACTTACAACATAATACCTGATGAGGAACATTCAGTACACTCAGTTCAGATAAACGGTAACGACCAGCCTATTGAAGCTGACGGGACTAAAATTTCTCTTCCGGGGCTTCAAGAGAGTACCGTAGTAAATGCTGTATTTGTCAGCAATGGCATTACAAGCTCGATTGAAACACTGGAGAGCTATAATGCAATTAAAGTATCAATCAGAACATAGTTTCAGTGATAGGTAGGGCACACAATGGTAAACGTCACATAAAGCGCATGATTTTCTTAAGTGTCCGAAGTTTCGGGCACTCTAATTTTTTATGGGACGTTTACCGCAAAACGTAAATTGGTCGGATTTACGATACAAACGGAGTCCTGATTACGACAATTCATAATCAAGACATAACGCTCAACCATAAAGGAATATACATCCTACACATAGCGAACTGAATATATAAATTCGCAATCTGATTATTAAACCCATATCGCGGATGGGCAGTGACACATTTCATTGCCCATCCGCTAGTTTTGACAAATAGACAACAAAAATGTTTATTGCCGGGATAGAAAGGAAAAGCAGAGCACTCTCTATCTATAAAGATACAAAACCAACGATATCATGTCACAAAAAATAATCACTTTCAAGCAATGGCTTGCAAACCTTTGGCAAGGTGTTTGGCAGGCAATCTGTTGGGTTGGGCGTTGTCTTAACCCTAAGTACAAAACTCCGTTCTGGCGTGTCATATGGGCTGTAATAACTGTGTGCATCGTTGCCTTTACTTGTATGATAGGTTACGCCTTCTATGATGAGGTCATCAGACGTAGCTATAACCGATTATCATGGGAAGAACGCTATGATTCAAACCTCAGTCCCAATTTCAAATACCGTAACAACGGCTACAACGAGGGTAAGTCATATATCTATGACTCCCGAACCAAAGCTAAGATAATCAAAGGCATTGACTGGATTGCTGTGTCTGAAGACGGTGACAGCCTGATTATTGTCGCCAAAGACGGCAAACGCGGATTTGTCAACCGTTATACGGCAGAGACTGTCATTCCCTTCAAGTATGACGCGGCGTGGTCGTTCACGGACGGTGTTGCCGGAGTCTGCGAGGGTGATTCCGTATACTTCATAGATCATTCGGGTAAGCCGATACATAACCGTAAGTTTGCAAGGGAACGCGGATATGACCGCTACGTCTATCATGGAAATTATGCCGCTATTCCGGTGAACGGAAAGTATGGGCTTCTTGACCGAAATGGCAAATGGGCATTCCAACCGGAACATGAAGATATTCATATCGGAGCTAAGAATATGTGGTACGCCATGGATAATGACAACTGGGGTGTCATCGGTACAAACGGACACTTTGTAATCCCTATGGAGTATAAGAATGTATTTATTCATTCCGACAACGGTATCACAGTTGTGAAAGCTGACAACTCTCAGAGCCGACATGATTACGATGGGGCTATCCTTGACGATTTCGTGTTCGATGAAGTGTACCATCTTGCATACTATATCAATGAATTTGACGAAGAGGGAAACCAGAAGAAAGCGGTTGACAATATGATGAGCTATTCGGCCAACAACTACTACGGACTTATTAACCGTGCCGGAATTCCTGTCACTCCACCTCTGTACTCAAGTATAGAATCGGTAGCCCCGGGAGTTTATCAGTGTCAGATCCCTGAAACCGGCGAATGTATCATGGTAAATGCAAAAGGAGAAAAAATAAACGAATAAAAATACAACGTTATGAAACAAAGAGTATTCAATCTGATTATCCTTGATGAGAGTGGCTCAATGAGCAGCATCGAGAAGCAGGCAATCGACGGAGTGAATGAAACCGTTCAGACCATACGTGCTGCCCATAAGAAGCATCCCGAGCAGGAACACCTTGTGTCACTGGTGTCGTTCAACTCGGATGAAGTCAAGACAATCTACGACAAAGTGGAGGCGGAGCGTGTCGAGGAACTGACCGACAAGCAGTATGTTCCCTCATGTTGCACACCTCTCTATGATGCCATGGGGAACGCAATCAACGCCCTCCGCAAGAGTGTGGCCGATGACGACGCGGTCCTCGTCACAATCATCACCGACGGCTACGAAAATGCGTCAACGGAATATAACGGCCCGGCAATCAAGAAACTGGTGGAGACAATGAAATCCAAGGGCTGGATTTTCACCTACATAGGAGCCAATCAGGATGTGGAGGCCGTCGCAGCCACAATATCCATCACGAACACACTCTCATTTTCAGCTGATGCGGTGGGCACTTCAGCCATGTTTGCCCGTGAACATAAGGCAAGGGGGCGCTTGTTTGACCGTCTCGCAAACAACATTGCTCCTTCAATGATGGCTGACGACTACTTCGATGATGGCGATGACAAATGACATTCTCCTCTCTTCGGTGAAAAAGATTGAAACTTAATCTAATGCTCAACCACTATCACTAACTTCGTAGTCTGAACGGCAATTCTGTCGTTCAGACTACTTCCAATCATTTCATTATGGCAACAAATATCATACAACATCACCAACAGTTTGACTTCGCGGCGTTCTTTGAGAATATCAAGTCCCAATATATCGGACTTGACTATAATGACTATCTGAATTTTCTGCACACCGACGGAGAAAAACACTCATTCATAGGGCGCGCCGAATGGAAAGACCGAGTGAAAAATGCTCTCGAAAATGCCATCGCATCCGATGAGGCTGTTGAGATAATCAATCGTGCCACATCTGTCATGATTAACGTAATGCGTTCTTCAGGGGCTGAGCGTCCGCTGACAGTTTATGAGGTGCAATATCTCAACGAATTCATTTCGGGATTTCCTGAGAACTGCGATGTGACATGGGGTCTTTCTGAAGATTCCACTCTTGGGAATGCAGTAAAGGCAATCATACTTGTAAACGTAAAAGATTAGATTATGGGATTCAACATTGAAATCAGAGACAAGAACGACTTGATTGTCGATTGGCCTCGGCTCGACAAGGAAGTCTGTGAACTTTGGTGTATCGAACAGGATGCCGAGCATTGGGCTGTGCCTCCGGGGAAAAGCCGCAGACATAACTGGCATGAGTTCCTGGGGAGAGCGATCATGCTGACGAGGTCTTACAAGGAGACCGGTATATTCCTGCCATCCGACCTTCTGCAAGGTCTTTGCTCTTTCGGCGGTCTGTATCCTTCCTTGGATAGAATTGAATCATACAAGTATGAACTCCAACTTATATTCGACTGGATTCGCAAGGAATACAAAATAATTGTAGAAAACAGATGGTAACGAAAAAGAAGATAGTATTTTTCACAGGAGCCGGAATGAGCCGGGAAAGCGGGTTGCCCACATTTCGAGGCGAAGGAGGTGTGTGGAACAATATTGACTATGAGAAGGTGGCGACTCTCAAATCATGGTATGGGCAGCAACGCAGGGATGTGAAGGAACGGCGTCAAGCAATGCTTGATTTCTTCAATCCGTTGCGCCAGGCCATACTGGAGCATGAGCCAAATAAGGGACACAGAATCATCGCCGCTCTTGAAAATGATTTTGATGTGACAGTCATTACCCAGAACGGTGATGACTATCATACACGTGCCGGCTCGACAAAAGTAATCTATCTTCACGGCGAGGCACTGAAAAATGCGTCTTCTGCCAATCCATCTCTATCTTTCCCCATTGACAGAGACAATCCTGACATTCATATAGGAGACAAAGCACCCGACGGCTCGCAACTGCGGCCATACGTCGTTTACTTTGACGAGGATATAGACAGCGGGCTATGGCGAGAAGCTATAAAAGCTACGAAGGAAGCCGACTGGTTTGTGGTCGTTGGTTCTTCCATACTCGTATATCCTGCGGCTTCATTACTCGCCGCCATACCAGACTCTTGCCACATGGTTGTTATCGACCCGGAGGAAGTCTCGCTGCCGGAAGAATTTAATCATGGCTATACATATATCCCGGAAGGCGCAAGCCAAGGACTATTTTCCTTTATGGAAATGCTTGCTAAATATGAACGGAGCAGAAAGTTTCTTGAAAATTATCTGAGATATGGAAGAACGGAACCAAGTGTTGATTGACCGACCTTTGACAAGGTTTGAGACATTCATTTTCAGGAAGAACCGAGATATGCTGAAACCGGAGCTTGTGCCCGGAAGCAGTCAAGGCACCATGCTTGAAAATGACCCGGATGTGGAGATTGTAAAACGAAATCCCACAAAACTAAACTGGTACCTCTTCCTTACCAAGAAAGGTTTTCGTGATGACGGCTACAGGCTCATCAATATTGATAATAATGATTGGCCGATAAGATATGCTCTCGCAAGAACCTTCTCAGGCAAGAATGTCGCTTATGACCTTAAAGTGACTGCCGGCATGTTCAGTCAAGAAAGCTTTCTGTGTTTCCTGGAGGCGATGAATCATATCATCAAAAATGGCACACTTGACAGCACAATCAGCTGGAGTCAGACCGACTATCTTGATATTCGGGCCACTCTCGACTATCGGGAACACTATCCCGACCGTAATGCGGACGGCATGAGTGTTTTCTACTGGTATGGTCAACTTGATCGTAACGGCATATTGAGAGGCAAACCTCAACTAAGAAAAGACGATGAAGAAACTTATTGAGATGAAAATATATCACGGATTATTTAGTGAATGTGGTCCACGTAGTATGAACGAGGATTATATAGCAGTAAGAGAGATGCCGGAGCAAGAACGGTCGGTATTCGTACTTTGCGACGGCATGGGTGGACACCATTTGGGAGAAGTCGCCAGTAAGCTCGTAGCAGAGCATATCTGTGACTACTGGACAAAAAATCCCAAGCGCAAGGACAGCGAGAAGAAAATCATTGATGCCTGCAACGAGACAATGATTGCCTATAACAACAAATCCCGAGTTGAGATGGGTACGACTATGGCAATGGCAGCTATTGAGGGTAACAAAGCGTTGCTGGCTCATTGTGGAGACAGCAGAATCTATGTTGTACGTAATCATGAAATCATTTATCAGTCAACTGACCATGTAGCATTGACTCCCGAGGGATGGCCAATAATCACACGAGCCTTCTTCACTGGTCGCAACAGCTATATCCCGGACATTAAAGGAATTGAGGTGAAGATCGGCGATATGATATTCATCTGTTCAGACGGTGTTTATGGCTGTGGGAGATGGAATGACGTTAAAGATGCCCTCATTGATGGAGACACCCTTGATTCCTTGGATCAAATAAAAGAGATTACAAGAAAGAATGCCAATGACAATTATTCGGCAATTCTCATCCATTTGCAATTTTAGAAAAAAGCACAGACCATTGATATATTTAACCTATCCATGTATCTCTATATATGTAAGAACAATTAACATATAATCATCATGGCAATATTCAATCTTGACTACAACGCTCTCTGGGAGAGCATCTGCAACTGGAGCCGCAAGGCAGGTCGCGCCGCAACCCGTCCCGTTCTTCTAATGTGGTATGTGATGCGGAGCAAAGACACTCCGCGAAAAGACAAGTGGGCAATCTTTGGTTCATTGGCTTACCTCATTCTCCCGATCGACATTCTCGATTCCAAACGTATACCGATTATCGGCTGGCTTGACGAAGTTGCCTCTCTCACCGTCCTCGTTCAGAAGATGTCGAAATATATCACTCCTGAAATGGAGGCCAAAGCCGATGACCAACTCGACAAATGGTTCCCTGAATATGTGGAGTTTGAAATGATTGAGGGATAACAGGGATGGGACTATTATGGACGGCTATCATCGCATACATCCTCTTTCGTAACCGAGAGAAGATAATTGACTTTTTCCGGAATATCTTTCGGAAGTAAACTGAAAGATTATATGGGATTTTTCCTATACATCAGTATAATTTAGTAACTTTGATAACTTAAAGACAACCATTATCATGCAGAACGAATACAACCGAATCATTCAGGAGCGAGCCGACCGCGTTTTCGAGGTCATGGCAAAGCGTGTATCGTCTGAGGATATGCTCCGAATCCGTGCCGCATTTGAACTGGCACGGGAGGCACACGCTCCCCAGAAGCGTAAAACCGGTGAACCGTATATATTACATCCCATAGCGGTGGCGAATATCGCGGCGGAGGAGCTCATGCTCGGTGCGAATCCGGTCATAGCCTGTTTTCTGCATGATGTGGTAGAGGATACCGACTACACCATCGACTACATCCGCAATCGCTTCGGCGACGACGTAGCGTTCCTGGTCCGCGTGGTGACCAAGAAGCCCACACATGACTATGAGCTGTCTAAGCAACTCGACAACTACCGCCAGTTGCTCAACTCCATGCAGTATGACATCCGTGCCATACTCGTAAAGCTCGCTGACCGCCTGCACAATATGCGCACTTTGGCATCCATGAAGCCGGAAAAGCAGATGAAGATTGCCGGTGAGACCGATTATTTCTATGCGCCGCTTGCCAACCGCCTCGGACTATACAACATCAAGACCGAGTTGGAAAATCTCTCGTTCCGGTTCCGCTGCCCTGATGAATATGAGGAAATTTCAACGCTCATCGCCCGTCATGTGGAGGCGAACAAGGAGAATCTTGAAACTTTCCGCAGTCAGATTGAAGAGACACTCTCAGCTGCTGGGATTAAAGCCCGTGTCTATGTCGATTACCGCCGTCCGTTCAGTCTGTGGCGCAAGATGAAGAAATATGGCGATGATTTCAACCATCTGAAATACCGTCACTTTGTAGAAGTGGTATTTGATGAGACACAGACCGCACTCAGCGAGAAGGAGATGGCGATGAAAATTTACTGCATCCTAACCGACCGATTCAAGGAGAAGCATTGCAGTATGAGCAACTATATCGACGCACCCAAAGAGAACGGCTATCAGAGCATCCATGTCAAACTACTCCCTGACTTCGGCCGCTGGCAGGAGGTGCATATCAGTAGCGAAGCTATGATTCGTCAGTCACAGTTAGGATGTGTCGCAGAACGCAACGAGAGCAACATCCAGATGTGGATTGAGAAGTTCCGTAAGGTACTGCATGACACTATCAGCGGAGCGATGCGTGATGACCGCTACATGGAGGATATTATCACCGCTTTTTATAACGATGACATACAGGTTTTCACGCCTACAGGCAAGAAAATCATCCTTCCTCAGAACGCCACTGCGATTGATTTCGCATACGAGGTACATACTGATTTGGGAGACCATGCCAAATACGTACGTATCAACAGCCGTTTGGAGCCTGTCAACACGGAGCTGAGACGTGGTGACGTAGTTGAAATATTCACCGAAAAGGATTCACATCCTGAACAGGACTGGCAGAACTTCGCCCACACTTTCAAGGCGCGTAAGGCAATCCGCCGTTATCTGGAGTCAATTCCGAAAGCACCGTATTGTCGATGCTCTGTCTGTAATCCCATTCCCGGAGAGGAGGTAATCGGTATCCGGAATCATTTTGACCCGGAACTCATAACGGTACATAAACGCGACTGTCCCCATGCCATAAGTATGGCATCCTCGTATGGCGATGATGTCGTGTCTGTTGACTACAAGGCTGACGAAACTCTATATCCATTGACTCTGAAGGTAAAGGCAGTTGACCGCAGTCACCTCTTCGTTGACCTTGTGGATTGTATCACCAACACTTTCCATCTCTCGATGGAATCGTTCAACACCAGGACCGACCGCAACATTGTTGTCTGCAAAATCCGTTTCGGTGTCCATTCATATGCAGAACTGAAGACTATTATCAACCATATCTCTACCATTGACGGCGTTGATGAAGTGCGACGCCTCGATGAAGATGATGAACTATTCGACGTTTGAATATGAAAATAGTATTTGTTTGCACAGGCAATGCGAGCCGCTCGGCTGCTGCCGAGGTTGTGTTGAAAAAGATGGTTGCCAACAACGATATTGACGGCATTGAAGTCGCTTCCTGCGGAACGAAAGTGCCTGATGGGCTCGACCGCGAGGATGTGATGTGTCGTATCGCCTATGAACATGGTTATCAAATGGGTGGGAAAGCCATACCTATGAACGAGGAACTACTCAATTCAGCCGATTTGATAATCGTAATGACCGAACACCATCGCAATGAAGTAACCTGTCTGCTGAAATACGACCATTGGGACAGGATTGTCCGATTCAACGATTACTGCTTTGGAGAGTCCATAGACCTCCCGGATCCTCACTATCAGACAGAATACGTGTATCGCACAAGCTTCGATACTATTGAGCGAGGCTGTGCTGAAATCATAAAAAAATTACAACAATGACAAGAGAACAGTTACAAGATAAATGTCGAGGCTCTCTCGTCGGGGGTGCCGTTGGGGACGCTCTCGGCTATGAGGTCGAGTTTATGAATCTTGCGGCAATCCGAAAACGGTTTGGCAAGAAAGGAATCACATGTTATGTTCTTCATGACGGTGTGGCTCAATTCTCCGATGATACTCAGATGACACTTTTCACTCTCGAAGGGCTGATGAGTGGCGTCATCGACACGAAAGCGGGAAAGCTGGAGGAAATTCTACCGTATATTGAGAAAGGCTATCTCAACTGGCATAAGACCCAGACCGGAATACCCGAACCACAGGCTGACAGTTGGATGAGCCATATACGGGCATTATGGAACCGCCGCGCGCCGGGCATGACCTGCATGGGGGCTTTGGATAACATAGCTCAAGGAATGGAAGTGCGTAACAACTCAAAAGGGTGCGGCGGGGTGATGCGTGTCGCCCCGATCGGAATATTCAATGCCGCTCATTCCAATCTATACAAATACGATGACACGGCACATCTTGCGGGATGGGCTGCGGAAATCACCCACAAGCATATCGCAAGCACTTTCGCCTCGGCACTTCTGGCGACTACCGTGGAGAACTGCATACACGACGAGACGGTTGACCGCATGACGTTCTCATGGATTGTTGACGGAGGCCTGACAATGATGCCGAAGTATTTCCATGGACACGACGAGGAGTTAGATCGGTTTTCGCGTCTCATCCACCGAGCTTTGGCCCTTGGCCAGGATTCCATACCGGAAGACTCTGCAATACGCGAATTAGGAGAAGGTTGGGTCGGTGACGAGGCCATAGCCATAGCAGTGTTCTCTGTGATGCGACATATCAACAGTTTCGAGGATTGTATTGTCTGCGCTGTCAACCATGACGGTGACAGCGATTCGACCGGGGCAATAGCCGGAAATATCATCGGTGCTATACTCGGTTACTCCGCCATACCGTCGTATTATCTTGAAAACCTCGAAATTGAGCCCGTACTTGTATCAGCTGCCGACGACCTGTGTGCTGACGTGAAGATACCCGAAGTCAACCGGCGCATCGGAGATCGCTATATAAAGCATATTCCAACTGGTATTGATAAAGATTTCTTGTTATGAGGAAGGTTATTTTCATGCTGGTTGTCACGTTGGCCGGTATATTTGCTGCGTTTGCGACAGACAAAAATCTTACATTAGATGAATTGTTCGACAAAGTATCACATATCGACCGCTTTGAAGTCATGGATTTCAATGGCGGAGATATGGGCTTTCCTGACAATCTTGGAAAAGGAGTATTGGCGATACATCCCAATGCCGAACCCCGAGAAGAGATAGTAGCATTGCTGAATCAAATTCCGCGAGAGTCTCTTGTATATGACAACACAGACGAAGAAGGCAGGTTTGACCGTTTCTTTAAGGAGGGCGATTCCACATTGCTGTATGTCCATGTCGGACATGGCTCAGGAGACACTGCTGTCATTCTTTTCAAAGGTGGCAAAGCGGAGGATGTCAATGACTTCATAAGCCGTATCAATAGAGAACTGTCCGAACTCAATTCTGAAGAGTAAAACAATGATTTCATAGATTATAAAACAAAACTGACAATGACCCGAATAAGCATATATCATCGTTTGTTTATTACCTTGACCGCAATGATGTCTGCCGTCACAACATTGGCGGACAACGCCATTGACTTCAATGAAACCATCACGGGAAAATCTGCGGAGGTTGTTGTGTCAGACACGCTTCCGGTATCAGAATCCACTGCTGCACATGGAGACACGTTTGTTTCGCTCACGAATTTGATTGAAAGGGTAAGACAGGGCGACAAGCAAGCATACGAGACTTTGGCCTACTGCTATCGGTATGGTAAAGGCGGTGTTGAAAAATGTATGTTTAACGCTATCATCTGCTATCAGCTTGCAGGACAGAAACCGGTCGATGTGGCGGAGGCGGCTTTCAACGCCAATCCAAATGACGAACTTGGTCTTATGAACCATCTTATGGTAATTATGGACAAGCATGGGCTGGACAGTCTCGTTGTCGCGATGGAATCAGTGGATATCCCCGACTATAAGTGGGCAAACCTGTTGAAGAATATAGTCGCCAATGCCGGTTCAGACAATTCACGGGACTATATTCTGTCTATGGTTGATGGAAACTCAACCGGTGACGAGTTTCTTATGGCGTTCGCGAGCCTGCATATTCTGACCCGTCATCTCCCTGATTTGGAATCAACACCTAAAGCACTGCTTATGGCAGAAAAAGTTCCGTTCATGTATAATCATGCCGGAGAAAAGCAATGGGACAGGTACAAAGAGGATGAGTCCGCGAATAAAGAGAATCTCGATAGTGCCATAATGTATTTCCAAAAGGCGGATACCAATGGGTTCCTGTCACCCCGGAATGCACGAAGGATACTGTCGATTAATGCACGAAAGTGTGCGGACATATCAAGATACTTCGACAAGAATGATATTCAAAGACTTATCCGTATAGGAGGGCCTGATGAAGATTATGATGAAGCGGAAGTGGTGGAAATGGATATGAATCCGGTTGAAAAGATTGAAGACACCGAATTCAATCAAGTTCCGACTATATAAATCATCATCGAGCAGTCTATGAACATGAAATATCTTTTAGTGGCAATAGCTGTTGCGATAATGGCGACTATAGCCGTGGTCATGCTCGCCGATAGCAGTATTGAATCAGTTAATGCCCCAATGATAGCCGATACTGAAGATTCCTCCGAAGAATCCGGCGACAGCCGATACTATGGAGATACTCTTTGCAGTTATGACGGAAAAACTGTAGTCTGTGACTGGACAGAAGAAGATGATCCGGAAATGACCTCTTTACAGACACCATTGATAATCACATATGCCGGAAAAACACCGGTTGATTCATGTAGGGTAATGGGATGTGTGTCTTTTTTTGCAGACGGATTACAGATGAAATTCGCTGTCGGAATTGATACGGTCGTTTACAATGTCAAGAATCTGCCAGACAGTATAAACCCGGTTGAGCGTTTGCTGCCTCAGGGAACTGTAAGGCATCATTACAGTCGTAGTTTTTCTCTGTCTGACTCCTCATGGAATTGCGATTTCAAATTCACGGCCTATCTTTCGGAGCATCATCCCTTATGGCTAAGGCAGTTTATCGCGACCATCATGCGCAATGATATTCAGGGTCTTTATCTTGACAATAAAGGTGCTGACCGTATCCTGAAGGAATATTACTCCATAAAAGCCACTCCGAGAAAAATCGGGGGAATTAATGCTACCTCCATGTCGCCGGAACAGGTAGCCGTGCATTTTTCTAAGGAACACGAGAGGCTTTACCGCAAAGATTTCACGGAAGAGGATTTCGGGCCGAAATACGACTACATGATGGAGGCTGCTCCTGCATGGGAGAGTAAGAACGGACAATATGTGACCTATCGCTTCTATACCTACTATTACACAATGGGGGCGCATGGATTTATGGAGGAATACTATCTGACTTTCGATAATGAAAACGGTCGCATCCTTGGGTATAATGACATCTTTGGGGCAAACGACTTCAAAAAAGTATTGGATTTGCTTGAACAAGAAATTACGACCCAGAAAAAGGAATTCATGAATTTTGATGGGATATATCCGGCATCTCTTGAAAAGGACGAACTGGAATCCAATGCGTCAGAGATTCTGAAAGAAGTATATGACGGTGCTTATTATCCTAGACCAGCTCTGACCAATCAAGGTGTCGTATTCTCATACCAACCATATGAAAAAGGCTCTTTTGCCGAGGGAATCCTCCATTTCGTCATTCCGTATTCCAACCTGGATGTGAAAGTTCCTCGCTAAGTATGTGCGATATTTGCTTTTGGATTAGAGCATAAACGATAATTTAATAAACTGAATATGAACTATAAATTTACGCCTGAGAATATAACCTCACTCGGAAGAGATGAAGTATTTGTGTTCGGCAGCAATCTCGCCGGTAATCATGCCGGAGGAGCCGCACGAGTTGCCCGTGAACGTTTCGGTGCAATAATGGGCCAAGGAGTGGGAATGCAGGGACAGTCCTACGCCATACCGACAATGCAGGGCGGTGTGGACACAATCAAACCCTATGTTGATGACTTTATCAAGTTTGCACAAAAACATTCCGATATGACCTTCTATGTGCCCCGTATCGGATGTGGAATCGCAGGATTCAAAGATGAGGAAATTGCACCGCTATTTGATGTGGCATTTGATTTACCAAATGTTGTACTTCCTAAAGCATTCTGGAATATTATTAATCATGCTCGACAACTTGCAAGCGAAACATCCGGTATGGTTTTTCATTCCGTGCCAATAGAGTTTTTCCCGGAAGACATAGAGAAGACCCAGAACATGAACCAAAAGGAGAAAACGGATTTTATTATCTCACTAAAACAGTATGGAAGATATAAAATCAAACATGAGTCACCAACTTCAGCCGAGTATATCCTTAATGCCGATGATATGGGACATCATAAAATTGCTCTGACAGAGAATGAATTTGCTATCGCCGCAGGCAAGAAACTATATTCCAAGAATTGGAGCTGGGGGCTTGACTTTGATTATGATATCCTATCAGTAATTCCCATTGAAAAGAAAAATGAGGATACACTAACCAAAAACTATGGTAATTTCGCGGTCTTACTTTCTAATGGACAGATATTCTATGTATGGAGCGAGGCGTGCCTTAAACCACTTTTTCCAACAAGTGATTTCATCGCAGTAGAATCAGGATGTGGAGGTCTAATCTTTGGTTTACACCAAGATGGAACAATTTCGGTTGCTTTTGAAGAAAATAATCCTTCAGTAGCAACTGAAGTGAAAACATGGGAAAGTATAATACAAATTTCTTCGTCTGAACATCATATCATAGGACTTCTTCGGAATGGGACTGTAATAGTTGGTGGAGACAAACAACATTTTGAAGATGCTCGCAATTGGAAAAATATTAAGAAGATATATGCATTTGATGCTTATCCATTTGCGCATTTAGATTATGATCAGTTATTCGGAATAGATGAAGATGGATGGCTTTATGTGACTGGTTGTCCTTGGCGAAAGGAAGCCCGCCAGTATTGGAGAAAACTCCGCGGGCAATATGATGTCAGCGACATAATTAACAACAATGATGCAACCTTTATTAGATATACTGATGGAAGTCATAAACTCATAACACCTCACGCAATGCACAACTTTGAAAAGGACATGGAATTTATACATAAGTATGACAATTTCCAATTCCTCGCTGCACGTGGTGATATGGTGGTTATTATCGACGTTGAGGGAGAATTTCGCGTTGACATGAACAAAGAGGAACGAAAATGGTGGGAATAAATTTGTTTAGGAAGCGTCCCAATCTCTTTCCAAGAGTTACCTATTACAAATGCAAATTTAGTCAAAATCCTGTAAACTAGCACTATTAGGATCCATATAAATTTATCTACAAGTAAGAGAAACACGACATTGTTTAGCAAACAGTCCCGGTGTTCCTCGTTTTGTCATTGATTCTTTGCAAGATAGCAGCCATCCCAATCTCTTGGAAAGAGATATGGCTAACAAGAATCTCAATAAGGCTAAGGAAGCCAAGAAAGATGAGTTTTACACTCAGCTTGAAGACATAAATAATGAGCTGCGTCATTACCGCGAACACTTCCGTGGTAAGACGGTGCTGTGCAATTGCGATGACCCTCGCGTCAGCAACTTTTTCAAATATTTCGCTTATAACTTCGAGTTTCTCGGTTTGAAGAAACTGATTGCAACCTGCTATAAGAGTCAGGATGTCAATCTCTTTTCAGAGGGCACAAGCGAAGAGGCCGTTTACCTCGTATATGAGGGCGATAAGAATGGGAACAACATCCCTGATGAAGATGAGATAGAGGTCTTGCCACTCAAAGGAGATGGAGATTTTCGCTCCGCTGAGTGCATTGAGTTTCTAAAAGAAGCGAATATTGTTGTAACCAATCCTCCTTTCTCGCTGTTCCGCGAATATGTTGCCCAACTTATCAAATATGATAAGAAGTTCTTGATAATTGGCAATGTAAACGCCGTCACTTACAAAGAGATATTTCCACTTATAATGAGTAATCAAATTTGGTTTGGAGCCAGTATTCATAGTGGAGATAGGAAATTTTGGGTGCCAGACGATTATAAACTTGAAGCAGCAGGATGTGGAATAGATGAAACAGGTCGAAAATTTATCCGTGTCAAAGGTGTTAGATGGTTTACGAATTTAGATTATAAAGAACGTCATGAGGATATTATTCTTTTTAAACAATATAATCCTGATGAATATCCATCATATATAAACTGCGATGCTATAGAAGTTAGTAAGACTTCGGATATTCCTATGGATTATGATGGAAAGATGGGAGTGCCTATCACATTTCTTGATAAATATAACCCAGAACAATTTGAAATTCTTGGCAAAAGTTCAGATGTGGCCGATATGACAGAGATTCGTAAAATGGACAATGTTCAAGGTGGTGGTCCTCGATTTTATGTCATGAAAAACGGAGTGCCTACAAGAATGTATGAACGTATTCTTATCCGTAGAAAGGAATGAACTATGAATATTGAACCGAAAAGAATCAAGATAGCTGACCTTATAGAAGGCTATTCCAATGACCCGGATACAGGTGTAAAGGGTTATGGTGGCAAACTGGATATTCGCCCGCCATATCAGAGGGAATTTCGTTATGATGTGAAGCAACAACAAGCGGTAGTTGATACAATCCTCAAAGGGTTTCCGCTAAACATCATGTATTGGAGTGTTGGCGAAGATGGTAATTATGAGATGATTGACGGCCAGCAGCGCACTCTCTCGATATGTGAGTTCCGGACTCATGGATTCAATATCGAAGACCCCGACCGAGGTACTCTATATTTCTCAACGCTCACGAAAGATGAGCAAGAGAAATTTCTGAACTATGAGTTAACGGTATATTTCTGTGAGGGTACAGACAAGGAGAAACTTGATTGGTTCAGGGTGATCAATATCGCCGGAGAGAAACTTCTCGATCAAGAGTTGCTCAATGCCGTTTATACCGGTCCGTTTGTTTCCGATGCCCGCCGTCACTTCTCCAAGAACGGGTGTCCTGCATACAAACTCGGTGCGGATTATCTGAATGGCAATGCAATTGAACAGGCTTACCTATCGACAATTCTCAGATGGACGTCTCGTCATGACGGAATTGCAAAGGTCGATGAGTATATGGCACTCCATCAGTTTGACCCCAACGCTAATAAGCTTTGGGCATACTTTGTGGCTATTATAACTTGGATACGCTCAACTTTCCCGAAATATCGCCGTGAGATGAAAGGTCTGGACTGGGGAGCAATGTATGACGAGTTCCATGAGAACACTTACGACACCGTAGCGCTCGAAAAGCAGATACACGACCTGATGGAAGATGACGAGATAATGAAGAAGGCAGGCATTTATCGCTATGTACTAAGCGGCGACTTGCGAGACCTGTCTTTCCGGACTTTCGACAAGAAGCAGAAGCGGGAGGCATACGAGCGTCAAAAAGGTATATGCGTTCACTGCCACAAACACTTCGAGTTGGAAGAAATGGAGGCAGACCACATCAAGCCATGGAAAGAGGGAGGCACAACAGTTGCTGACAACTGCCAAATGTTATGCCGCAACTGCAACCGCATCAAGGGAGCAAATTGAAAAATGAGGCATTATCTTATTTTTCGGCGAAAAAGTCTCCTATGTGGAGGATATTTATAGACATATGGTTATTGAAACCCTTGGCTACAAAGATATTATCATCCAGCAGATAAGGAATATCCTTCAATGTTGCATAAGTGGACCGCTTCATATAATCCTTTGGATAACGCTCCGGATGTCTCTTCGGCCATGAGTCTTCATCAGATGAATAAACAAGATGGCACACGGCTGATGTGTTCGGATTTCTCATTGCTTCCAGCATATCTTTCTCAACCATCGCGATAAAAATCTTTGGCGCCACATTGTCGAAAGGAGTGCCGAGTTGAACGCCGGCTTTTTCCATGAAACCGTTAGGATTTTCAAGAAATGCGGATGTATCGTTTGGCGTGTTATGTTCACTTAGATACAGGAATGCCTTGTAGTTGGCAATGAACATCTGTATGAATCCCAGTTTTATGGGAATAGCGGTAGGATTATATTCATAATCATGAGAATTTACGGCGGACAATACAATGTCTGCCGGATAATCGCAATATTTGCCTTCCGCGTAATGTCTCGCAATAGTTCGTGGTTGCGGAATCTTGTTTAACCTATCCTTATACATCAGATAAAGAAAATCTTTTTTGCCCAATCATCGTAGTGTTCGCGAAGAAACGGGATAATCTTGGGGTTCTCAAAAACCTCGATACATGCCTCGCAGCCGTTTCCGCTTTGGTGGAATTTTATGTCTGAATTGTCATAGACATACTGGAGAATGGCCTGTGCTCCATCCGTGCCTATCCACACTTTCAATATATCCTCGTAAGTCCGTTCATAAATTGTTTTTACCGGCTCTTTCCAGACATTCCCCAGACGCATATGGGGGTTGCGGCTGTTGCCTATGCCGCAACAGGCAAGTACATCTCCATATGGGGTTATTACTATATTCTTGAACAACAGGTCGCACGGTTTGCTCTCTTCATAAGGTCTCCAATGCCATGGATAGCCGCGCCCATGACGAACATCGTTATTATACTTCCTCCACATCCAAAAAACAATGTCAATCTTACCGGCATTGACCAGTCTCATGAAAGCGGAATCCTCTTTCAGCTTTTCATAAACCGAGCATTGCCCATATCTTGTCTCCATACGGAATTCAACTTTATATCCTGCACGTGCGGAGGCAACGGCCGCATTACGGCATCCTTTTAGCGGCAGGATATGCTGATGGTCATCTCCGACAGAGAAGGCAATCTCATTAAGTCCGGAGGCTCTCAACTGGAGAATCCTTTCGAGTGCGGCTGTATATGATTTACCCCAGTACCCATTTGAGACAAGTGCCACCAACAAACCTCTATCCTTGCCATACCTGATGATTTCGTCCAGATCACTTCCAAGTAAAAAGCATTCTCCTCCGGTTAAATCAAGTTGTCTAATCGAGTCAGGATAAGCGTCCATACAAATATCGACATAATGCTTCATCTCGTCAATGGTCATGGTCTTTCCCCGGTCCGGACGGCATCCGAAACAACAATCCACACACGCCGCATTGCAGCGGAATGTTGTGATTAGCACTATCTTATATGGCTTTCGAGGTCTGAACGATGGCATTGATTATTTCTCATTATGAATTATACCAGAATTGATATACATATTAGGGTTCAAGGGATTTTGGTCGAGGAGTTGCAAGGATTTTACCATGTGGAGTGTCCCCTGTTTGTATTTCTGGAAATGTGGACTGGATATATGGCTCTTGTAAGCATCCTGCGATGAGTAGATTTCCAAAATTGTGACTTTGCAGGAATCCTCCTTTGATACGGTAGGATACATGGCGAGGACACCCGGCTCTGTCTTCATGGATATTTCCCCAACCTCAAGCGCGAACGGCAGATATTCATCAAGATAGTCCGGAATTATCTCGATAACAGAGTAACGGAGTATACCGTCCTCTGCCATCGGTAACTTTTCACACAAGGTCTGCGCGTTAGCAGTCAGCAGAATGATAATTGCGATTATTGATGTTAGAAATCTCATGAGCACTTCTTATTTCAGGGCCTTGCCGTCGGAGAAGGCGTTGCCGACTTTCACACCGAGAGCAATGTAGCCGTTGTGGACGGGGTCGAAGGTTATTAGTTGCATCTTCTCTACATCTGGTTTGCCGTCCTCTGCCAGATATTTCTCGTTGCATAATATGTTTACGATTTCAGCGATAATGTAGTAGCCGGATTCAGACTCATAGAGTTTCTCTTTGATACGGCATTCCATTGTCATTGGGAAGCAGTCGAAAACCGGGGCGTTGACGTTTTCCGCTTTGACGGCTTTCCACCCCGTCTTTTCGATTTTGTCATGATTCGTCTTACCGCTGACAATACCCACGTAGTCCGCAGCCACGAGCGTATCGACCGTGGCAAACGCTACGGTGAACTCTCCGTTGCTGTTCAAATTTTCGGTGGTGGCGTGTGCGCCCATCGAAATCATAATCTCGTCCATGTCCCATTGTCCTCCCCATGCGGCGTTCATGGCATTGGGAATACCGTCGATATCGTATGTGCCGATGATAAGTACAGGCTGTGGCAGCAGCCATGCTTTGGGTCTGAAATTCTTCATATTATTGTTTCTCTGTGTTTTGTAAATTCTTTTAGTCTCCGCAACTGTCAAGTCCGAGCTGCATTGTTGCGTCCTCTTCATTGGCGGCAGAGCACTCGTGACGAGGCGGGATGCGCTTGATGAATTTTGCAGGGTTGCCGGCCACGATTGTGTTGGCCGGAACATCCTTGGTTACGACGCTGGCTGCTCCTACCACGGCATTGTCGCCAATGGTAACGCCGGGGAGGATTGTGGCTCCGGCTCCAATCCATGCATTCTTTCCGATGTAGACGGGTTTGCAGGTTATAACCTGACGCTCGAAAAGGTCATGGTTGTTGGAGATGAGCTGCACATTGGCGGCTATCATAGCCCCGTCATCAATCGTTATTCCTCCTGCCGACATTATAAGACATCCGGGCATTACAACTACGTTTCTGCCAATCTTGACCATGTGTGGTCTTACGGCTGTCAGCGGTGTGTTTACAATGCTCCCTTCACCCATCGAGGGGAAGATGCGGTGCATCAGCTCATCATACCCGGCTGTGCCGGGCATTGTATGGTTGAACTTGAATATATGTTTAGCCTGTTCATTGGCAAGTGCCAATTCCTCAGGAGTCTGCTTTGTTACGTCTATTCTGATTTCTTCCATCATTTTCTTATTTTGTTGATGATTGCGATAGCGAAATGGGCGAATATGCCATAGACAAGGGTTGCCAACAGAGCCATGCCCTCATTGATTATTATAGTATATGACAGAGGCATAGGCCATTCCGGTCTTGACTGCTGAAAAGCAGCAACAATGGCGCATACCGAGAGGACGATGAAAACAACTATCATCGAAAGCGGTGCGAATCCCCAATTATATCTGCCTATCTGTATCATTTGAACACCTTGACACGACCAAAGAGATTGCCTCGTTTGACCTGCTTTCGATAACACATATAGAAATGCTCGCAAATGGTAAACAGAGCAATTGCCACAAGCAGAGTCCACCAATGGGTAGTGCCATTGACTACACGCGCACATCTGTCAGGAATCATTAGAAATGACAAAATGGTCAACGTCAGCCATATATTTCGTTTTACTCTATTGCTCAGCATAATATTTCAATATTGGGATTGATAGATTTAAGCTGTGTCATGAATCCATCACGGTCTTTCGGAGAGATTTCAATCGGAGCATAGCTTTTCAACACCGAGCGGTCTGTGAAACTTATCGAGACTCGCAGGTGTGACATACCGGCTGTAGCGAGATAACCGGAGGTTTTCTTAACGTCCTTGATTTTGGATATTGGCAGACGTGTAGGTCTGAAGAACTGATAAATCACGATGTCTTCACCGTCTATTTCATACCAGCAACCGAACAAGCCAATGAAACATAATGCAGTCAGACCACCACATATAAACACGGCATACCACCATGGCATATCAAAAGCAGTGAACCACATCAATACCGGAACGACAAGCAAACATAGCCATGCCCACCAGTCTATTTTTGAACGATACACAGTCTTTCCCATAGAGAGATAGAGCTACGACTTACAATAATTCTCGACAACATATAAATCAACGGAAATATGTTGTGCCGCGACCTTTTCCAATGTTTGTCTAACATCTTCCCAAAGAAGACCACCCAATCCGGCACCTATCGCAGGAAGAGCGATCTTGTCAACATCGACACTTTCCGCAATTTCCATCATTTTGTCTATCGCGCTCTCGATATATTCGAGTTTTGCCTTAGTTCGCCATGTGACTTGAGTCCCGAGGTTAAACACATACCCTGAGCCATAATTATAGGCATAGACATCTCCGGGATTAAACTCCCCGTTATCGCATAGTCGTTTGTATTCAAAATACATTTCCGGGAATTTAGCCTTAAACTGTAATGCAATTCCTTTGCCCATGGCTCCGGCACAATTACATCCGTGGGCGTAACTCGTCACACCGGGAATCTTAAATATGTCACCGTATTCAATGTAATGTATCATAAATGTTTATCTGACTTGAAATTCAACATATGCCGTATCGCTCTTCTGAATCGGATATGGCGGATAACTGAATGTCTTGACAAGGCGGTAAGTGGCAGACTTATCACTCAGATCATAAAGCCATGGCTTTACTGTCATTCTAAATGAGCCGTCGGGTTTCAATGAATATCCTATATCATTGAAGCATACCTCAGTTCCTTTTGCCAAGAGGTCAAGATACTTTTTTGAGTACGGTGCCTGAATCCAGCTTCCTTCATCAGATTTGGTGTCTATTCGATACCATTCTCCGGTAGTCAAATCTGCGTCACGACTGTTTGTAAATTCCACTATCATAGAATCCACCGGAGTTTTGACCGGGTCAGGGCTGACAATTCTCATTGTCATGCCCTCAACCGTGGCATAGCTCTTCTGAGGCATCACATACGGAGGCTCAATTTTATCACAGTCGAGAGAATTGTATATTTCAAGTATGAGCCGTTTGTCGAAACTGTTGATTGAGAAACTTCCACTTTCTATACGGCAGTTTACGGAGGGGGCCATTATTACAGAATCCTTGTAAACAAACCCGATACGTTTGCCGATCCTTTGTTCTGTTGCATCGGCCCAGACGGGAATCTTATCCTGCTTCAAAACGCCTTGGATAAAGGCAATGTCATGATCTGTCACTGTATCAAGAGATACTCTTTCAAAATCATTTATCGTAACGATTGCTTCCCCCTCGATATTGTCGGAATTATCCACCGGATACCAACCATTGTCGCGATGTGTAGTCGAGCACGCATAGAGTGTCAGCGATGTGATTGCGAGTGCAATCAGGTTCTTAACTTTTCCCATAAACTATTTGCTATCTATCAATGATTTGAAAACGATTTCCGATATGTCAGCTATAATCTTCGATGTTTCCGTCATATCGTAGCCAGAATCAGCGACAAAGACGGCTA
>Ga0137306_101085_pt1 | contig 30197 bp, 24 predicted proteins | sample Inofroosms_March_FD_97187 | JGI IMG/M metagenome (GOLD analysis project Ga0137306, IMG submission 97187) | Mouse cecal microbial communities from Vienna, Austria - N-Acetylneuraminic and N-Acetylglucosamine D2O microcosms_March | ecosystem: Host-associated > Mammals > Digestive system > Large...
TTTTATCAGTAATCGGCTTCCTTGTGATCAGGGAAGCCTTGAATCAGGCATAAGGTAGTGTAAAGTATCGTATGAAAAAATGATACGGGTATTGCCGCATTAAAAATCTGCTTCGCAGATGGCGGGCAAACAATCACTTGCAAAAAGGCTTTCAGGATGACAAATGTGTTCTGTACGTATACCGGTGCGCGGTGTATTTTGCGGAGCACGAGCAGCATGAAGCGGAAAAATTAAAATGGTGGTACTGGAAAGACAAGGGCTATCTGGAATAATGGGATGCCCTTCTATATTAAAACTGCGGAGCGGAGGAAAATTTCAAGATGAAACCACTTTTTAAAATGGATATCAAAAACTATGCAGACTCTGACATCCACATCCGTAGACCGTCGGCCCGGGCGGTCATTCGGGCCGAGGATGGCAGGCTTGCAATGGTTTACAGCAGAAAATACCAATATTACAAATTCCCGGGCGGCGGAATCCGGAACGGCGAAGATAATACGGAAGCGCTGGCAAGAGAGGTGCTGGAGGAAACCGGCCTTTATATAAAAAAGGATTCCATCCGGGAATACGGCAGTGTGCTCCGTCTCCAAAAAAGCGGCATGCACAAAAATACAGTATTTGAGCAGGAAAATTTTTACTATATCTGCTCGGCAGAGACGTCTGTGGAACAACAGGATCTGGATGATTACGAAAAGGAATCCGGATTTGAACTGCAGTATATATGCGCCCTGGATGCGGCAGCAGTAAACAAGGCATGCACGGTCCAGGATGATTTTGATCTGGTCATGATTGCCCGGGACACGGCAGTGCTGGAGATTTACAGCGGCAAGATCCCGGAACCTTCTGTTTCTATGGCAGAATTTCTTCTGAAAGCTGCGGTGAGATCCAATCCGGGACCATGGGAACAGCACAGCAGGTATACGGCAGAAAGCGCCGGACGGATTGCCGGACGCTGTCCGGAACTGGATCCGGAACGGGCGTATATTTACGGCCTGCTCCATGATATCGGGCGTAAATTTGGAATCAGCGGATTGGCCCATGTCTACGATGGCTATCATTATCTGGCGGATATGGGATATACCAATGCCGCCCGGATTGCATTGACACATTCGTTCAATCGGAAAGATATCAGGGATTATATTGGAAAATTTGATATTCCTCAGTATGCGCAGGATGAGATTAGTGTGCTTTTGGCAGATATAGAATACGATGACTATGACTGCCTGATCCAGCTGTGCGATGCCATTGCAAAGGCCGACGGAATTGTACCACTGGAAGAAAGAATGAACGATGTGAAAAAAAGACATGGATATTATCCGCAGAAAAAATGGGACAGGAACCTTTGGCTGAAAGAATATTTTGAAGAAAAGATGCAGGAAGAGTTATACCGGGCTGCAGGGACTGCTGAGAAACCAGAAGCTACAGGTCACGCCTGATAAAGGCGTGGCCTGTAACGGCGGAGACAGAAGAAATCTGTCTCCCCTATTTTTTTCTACCGAAAATCGGTGACTTGTGTTATAATAAATTGCGCTGATATGCAAGCAGGTCATCAATTTCCTGGCGGAAATCGGTGACAGGATATAGTGAATTGCTGTAAAAAGATGAAACGCCCCATTCATGAGAGGAGTTAGCCATGTTTAGGAAAAGCCATGAAGATCATACAGAGCCGGTGAAACTGCGGCACAGGGTTCGGAATAAGCTGGAAGTAGCGGTATTTTTCGGACTTTGCTGTCTGGGAATATCAGGTTGCAGCCGCAGGGCAAACGCCGAGATCAGGCAGGTCCCGGACGAGGCGTCTGTCCAGAGCGTCGGGAATAACGATAGCGGCCACATGGCGGAGATTGTGCGTTTTGACGACGAGTTGGACAGCTACCGGCCTGCAAAGAAAAATTATAATTTTTATTTTACATATAAAGTGGACCACCCATGGTGGGATGCGGTGGCCATCGGAATCGAGGACGCGGCAAAGCAATATGAGGAAAAAGGGATTACCATAGATTATGAATACCTTGCGCCTGACGCCGCTTCTGCCCAGGATCAGATCCAGAGGCTGTCCGACGCTTCCCTGCGTGATTTTGACGTGATCGGCGTGGATGTAGCGGACGTGGACATCGTGACGCCGGTCATCAACGAGCTGATTAAAGACGGCCGGAAAGTCATGACATTTTCCAGTTCGGACGCGGCAAAAGAGGATGGCTGCGACCGGATCGCCTATGTAGGAAATACCCACAACTATGAAGACGGATCCGACCTCACAGAAGCCCTCTGCGAAAAGCTTGGATACAAAGGAAAGGTTGCGGTCCTGGTAGGTACAAAAGGCGCCCCGTGCCATGAGGACAGAGCCTTAGGCGTGCAGAATGTGATCGCAAAATACCAGGATATGAAGATCGCAGAAATAGAGTATGACGATGATTCTGTGGAAAAATCATACCGGTTGGCACAGAAGATCCTTGCGGACCATCCGGATCTTGACGGATTCATCTGCTGCAATATGAGCAATCCGGTGGGGACTGCAAGGGCGGTGATAGAGACCGGACGGGAGGAGGAAATCTCCATCGTGGGAATGGACCACGACCAGGAAGCGCTAGAATACCTCAGAGACGGGATCATTTACGCGCTGGGGGTGCAGGACTGCTACTCGATCGGCTTTGATACTGTACAGGTAGCGGTCAAGATAGCGGACGGACATCTCCCCGGAGACGTCTATCCTGAAAAAACGGAAGAGATCACAAAGATCATTTACCAGGACAGCGCCCAGGCCATGCTGCAGACGCTGTATGGAGAGACTGATTAAAGGAAAAGCTTGAAGCAGGACAGCGCGCAAATCCGCGCCGGTCTGCGAAGGACGGAAGAGAGATGAGATTTAAGGAGCAAAAGGATGGAACAACAGCGTAAAAGAATGAAGGTTAGACAGACAATTACATTTGCTGTATGGGGAGGCATGTTTATTGCGGCGCTTCTTCTTGTTACGACGATCTGGGTGTCAAACGGCGCGAGAGTGGGCACAAACCAGGCCGTAAACCGGGTCAGTGAATTTTACCTGGAAGAGTTGGCCGGACGGAGGGCCCAGGTGGTTTCTGAGGAGCTGAAAAATAATGTGGCCTATATGGAAAATACGCTCAATATTATGGAGGCTTCTGATCTGGAATCCCAGGAGTCACTGCGCACATTTTTAGGAAAGGTCAAAAAGCTTTACGATGTGGATAAATTTGCCCTGGTCGATGAAAATGGGATCGTCTATACACAGCACAGTACCACTTCCGGCCTCAGCAGGTACCACTTTCTTTCCGAGGAACTGACAGAGCCGGTGATCAGCACATTGAACCTCTATGGCGCAAGAAAGCAGGTGGTCCTTGCGATCCCTGCGGAGGGAATTTCATTTCAGGGAACGGAGATAAAGGCCTGCTTTATCCAGATCAATATTGATGAAATGCTAAGCTCCCTGACCTTGCAGGCCAACGGCAACGAGACCTACTGCAACCTGTATCACCGCAGCGGAGAGAGCCTGACAAACGAAGAGTTTGGAAATGTGAGGGCAGGAGATAACCTTTTTTCCGTGGTCATAGATGCAGATACAGCAGCGGAAGCCGGGTATAAACAGCTTCGGGAGGATTTTGAAAACGGCAGGCAGGGGCAGATCACATTTAAGTATCAGGGCTACCAAGAGGACCTCTGCTATGTTCCGGTAGAGGGGACGAACTGGATGCTGGCGATTCTGATTCGGGATAACGTTCTCAGTGAGCAGATCAGTTCCATCAGCTCTGGAATGATGACGCGGGGCGTGATCCAGATCGTCATTACGGTTCTCGCGATGCTGGTGCTGTTTCATGTGCTGGCCAAGCAGTCCAGGAAGCATGCAAGGATCCTCTTAGAGCAGGAAAAGGAAGACGGAAACCGGATCCGGGCAGCCTATGCCCAGATCGAGAGGGAACAGGCTGCTATGAGAAATATCCAGGCTGCCATGGGGTCCGGAATGTGGGGGATAGAGTTTAACGAACAGGCAGAGATCACTTCCTGCAACTGGTCGGAGACTTTCCGGAGTATGCTGGGATATCACAGCGAAGCGGAGTTCCCGAACAGACTGGAATCCTGGTCAGACCTGCTTCATGAGGAAGATAAGGAGCGGTCGGTAGAGGAATTTTGGGCTACCGTGAAAGATTATACCGGCGAAAAGACTTATGACGTGGAGTACCGTCTGCTGACCCGCGATGCCGGGTGGAGATGGTTCCATGCGGCCGGCCGGCTATCCCGGCGGGAGGACGGCTCACCGGTTTCGTTTGTGGGACTTTTTCTGGATATTGATGATGAGAAAAAAATGGAAGCACGGCTGGAGAAGCAGACCATTAACCTCCAGGACGCGCTTGCCGCAGCCCAGCATGCCAACCGGGCAAAGACCACATTTCTCAATAATATGTCCCACGACATCCGGACGCCGATGAACGCAATCATCGGATTTACGTCCCTTGCCGCGGCGCATATCGACAATACCGAGCAGGTCCAGGATTATCTGTCCAAGATCACCACATCCAGCAACCATTTGCTGAGCCTGATCAATGATGTTCTGGACATGAGCCGGATTGAGAGCGGAAAGGTCAAGATCGAGGAAAAGGAGACCTCCCTTCCAGAGATCATGCATGACCTGAAAACAATTGTCCAGGCGGATATCACATCCAAGCAGCTGGAATTTTACATAGATACCGCCGACGTAGTCAATGAGCATGTCCTGTGCGACAAGCTGCGGCTGAACCAGGTACTTTTGAACCTTCTGAGCAATGCTATGAAATTCACGAAACCCGGCGGAATCGTGAGCGTCCGGATCCTGCAGAAGGGAAATGCGCCGGAAGGCTGCGCGTCCTATGAATTTCAGGTGAAGGACACCGGAATCGGGATGAGCAAGGAATTTCTGGAGCACGTATTTGAGCCGTTTGAACGGGAGCAGACGAGTACGGTCAGTGGAATCCAGGGCACCGGCCTGGGCATGGCTATCACCAAAAATATCGTGGACATGATGGGAGGCAAAATCTCCGTTGACAGTGAGATAGGAAAAGGTTCCACCTTCCACGTAGAGCTGCAGTTCAAGACCTGTTCAGGCTCCGTCAGACAGGAAGTCATTCCGGAGCTGAACGGCCTGCGTGCACTTGTGGCTGACGATGATTTCAACACTTGCTCCAGCGTGACCAAGATGCTGTCCACCATCGGTATGCGTCCGGACTGGACTACCTCCGGCAAGGAGGCAGTGCTGCGCACCCGGCTTGCAGAGGAGCAGAACGATTTGTACTCCGCCTATATCATCGACTGGCTGATGCCGGACATGAATGGCATCGAAGTCGTGCGCAGGATCCGCGGCATTATCGGTGAGGAGACGCCGATCATCATCCTTACCGCCTACGACTGGTCGGACATTGAGGAAGAAGCAAGAAATGCGGGCGTTACCGCCTTCTGCTCCAAACCAATCTTCCTGTCCGAACTTCGGGAGGTTCTGGAGTCGCCGTTCACGAACCTGGGTGTCGAAAAAGATGCTCTGGAGGAAAGTATTTCCTTTGAGGGAAAGAAAATCCTGTTGGTAGAGGACAACGAGCTGAATCAGGAGATTGCTGTGGAGATCCTGCAGGAAGCAGGCTTTGTCCTGGACGTGGCCGACGACGGTGCAGTGGCGGTAGAAAAGATGAAGTCAGCAAAACCCGGCCAGTACGACCTGATCCTGATGGATATCCAGATGCCGATCATGGACGGCTATGAGGCGACCGGGCAGATCCGGGGACTGGAAGATCCGGAGATTGCCGGGATTCCGATCATTGCAATGACGGCGAATGCATTTGAGGAAGATAAGAAAGCAGCGGCGGATGCAGGAATGAACGGACATATCGCGAAGCCGATCGATGTTTCGATCCTGCTGGACGTGCTGGGGGAGATATTGAAGTAGAAGATGGGGAGGAGGATATCTTTCTCCTCTTTTTTTCATTTTTTTGGATATTTGTTTTTCGGTTAAAAAGATTGACAGGGGGAATAAATAATGTTATGATTAATTTACGTTACGTGCACGAGCACGAAAAAGCGCTTTTTTTTATTCTTTTGAACGTGCACGAGCACGAAATAAGGCCAGTAACAAGTTGACAATGATATTATGAAAAAGAGGAGGATGTTTATGCGAAAACGAATGAAAAAAATGGGTTTATTGTGTTGCGTAGTTTTACTGATAGGATGTATGACTGGCTGCTCGACTGAAGACACAAAAACGGAGAATGCGGATCAAACAAAGATACCATCAGAAGAAAAAAAGGGGGAGAATGGGTTTATAGGAATTACCACTTCCATGTATACAAACGAAGCAATTGGAGAAATGTGTGATATTATTGCCGAAAATCTGGAAAGGGAAGGATATGAGGTACAGATCAGCGACGCAAATTTTGACCAGGCATTGCAGACAAGCCAGATTGAAGATTTTATCAACCAGGATGCCGCACTTGTTATCATAGAAGCGTGTGATTCTGTAGGAGTAAAATCTGCTTATCAGAAGTGCAGGGACGCCGGAATCCCGACATTAAGTGTCAGTCAGGTACTGGATGAATCAGTAGCGGATCTGCCGACAGGAATATTAACACTTGACAATTATAAAGGCGGGTGGATTGTAGGCGAAGAAGTAGCCAAACAAATGGATTATGAAGGCAATGTATGCGTGATCACATATGATGTGGCGTATGTTTGCCGTGAGCGAAGCGATGGTTTTAAGGATGCGCTGGGCCAGTATGAAGGGATTGATATTTTAGAATCATTTGACGGAATCTGTACCGAAGATGAAGCAATGAAAAAAACAGAGGACTGGCTCCAGCAGTATAAAGAGATTGACGCAATCTATGGAAGCAATACCAATGCGGCGACAGGAATCTCAGCGGCATTGAGGACGGCAGGACTTCAGGAAGACATTATTGTATGTGATGTAGACGGCCAGCCTGCAGATTTGCGTAATATGGAGAGCGGTGCGGTAGATGTCATAGCAGTAGGTCCGATACTGGAACTGGCAGAAGAATCTTCGAAAGCTGCAATTCAGATTATAGATACCGGGGAATGTTTTGAGGATCCGCAGCTGCAATTTTCACTATGTACAAAAGAAAATCTGGATAAATGGAAAAACTATTGGGGAATGGATTAAAAGATAGCGTGAGGGCATTGTGCCCTCACAAACAAAAATTTGACTTTGGAGATGAAAAATGGGTGCATCGGAAAAATTAGTCATGCAGAAAATAAACAAGAGCTTTTCTGGCATTTCTGTTTTAAAAGATGTTGACTTTTCCGTGAACGCGGGGGAAATACGGGCATTAATAGGTGAAAATGGCGCCGGAAAATCAACATTGATGAAAATTTTATGCGGAATTTATGAAATGGATTCGGGAAAAATTTCTATAGACGGTTCTGACGTGACGTCTAAATATACCATTCAGGAAGCAGGAAGACAGGGAGTTGTCATGATACATCAGGAAATTGTATTGGTACAGGGGATGTCAATCTGTGAAAATATTTTTATGGGTATGGAACCGAAAACGGCGTTTCAGACAGTAAGTTTTTCGAAAATGATTAATGAAACAAAAAAGTTGTTAGAGCAGTTAGATATGGAGGACATATCTCCGGACCGTTTAGTTGAGACGCTTAGCATATCTCAGCAGCAAATGGTGGAGATTGCCCGTGCGCTTGCCAAAAATGCCAGAATTATTATCATGGATGAACCGACTTCTTCCCTTTCTGACAGGGAAGTCAGCCTGCTGTTTAAACAGATAAGGCGTTTAAAATCCCAGGGAGTCGCCGTAATATATATTTCCCATAAAATGGAAGAAATTTTTGAAATTGCTGACAGCGTTACCGTTATGCGCGATGGCTGCCATATAGTGAGTGACAATATAGAGAAAATTAGTTATGAAGAAATTATCCGTCATATGGTAGGAAGAGAAATCTCAGAATACTATCCTCCTCATGTTCCATGCTTTGGTGAAGAAGTATTAAAAGCAGAGAATATTACGACAGACAAAGTCAGAGATATTAGTTTTACACTCCATAAAGGAGAAATATTTGGTCTGGCCGGATTGGTAGGGGCAGGAAGAACGGAATTTATCAATGCGATTTTTGGAGTGGAGGCTGTCAGGTCAGGGCAAATATTATATTGCGGAAGAACATTTCATGCAAAATCGCCCAGAGAAGCGGTAAAGAACGGTATAGCGTTAGTACCAGAAGACAGGAAACTAAACGGCCTGTTTTTGGAAAATTCAATTGCCTATAATATGACGATCACGGTTTTGGATCGGTTTATCCACTGGATGTTTCCGAACAGGAAGAAGGAAAAAGAAATCATAGCTCAGTATGCGGACAAGTTATCTATAAAAATGGCAGGAACGGAGCAGCTTGCTGTAGAACTAAGCGGAGGAAACCAACAGAAAATTGTCTTTTCAAAATGGCTGGCTTCTGAACCGAAAGTGTTAATTTTAGACGAACCTACCAGAGGAATCGACGTAGGTGCAAAAGCGGAAATTTATCGTTTGATGCATGAGATTGCAAGATCTGGAGTTGCAATCATCATGATCTCGTCAGAATTGCCGGAAGTGTTGAATTTAAGTACAAGAATTGGCGTGATGTGTGAAGGGAGGCTTGTCCAGATATTTGATTTACGGGAAGAAGAGGTTTCACAGGAAAAAATTATGTATTATGCGACAGGAGGGCACGCAGGTGGACATGAAAAATAAAAGCACTTTTTATGATAATTTCCTGACCAGATTTATAAAGAAAAACTTAATGATTTTAATAGCGCTCTTACTGATGTTTTTGATTCTGGCGATCGGTACGGATTCTTTTCTGACAAGTAAAAATATTATGTCGGTATTGCGCCAGATCAGTATTAATGGAATACTGGCTTTCGGTATGGCAATAACACTGATAGTGGGAGGGATCGATCTGTCGGTGGGAAGTGTAATGGCGCTGTCAGGATGCTTTTGCGTTGCTTCTATTAATAGAGGCGTTCCGGCAATCCAGGCTATTTTTCTTACGTTATTACTGGGAGCAGTCTGCGGGCTGATTAACGGTATGATTGCCGCATTTACAGAAATACCTTCATTTATCATTACGCTAGCAACGCAGCAGTGCTTCCGGGGAGCCGCTTATTTGATGACTCAGGGAAAAGCGATCAGCTGCTATGATGAGGTCTTTTGCTCTATAGGAACAATTTCTGCAGGGCCGGTTCCATTTTTGGTAATATTAACGATACTCGTTTTGGCTGTTACGATTCTGATACTCAGCCAGACGAAATTTGGGAGGGGGATGTATGCAATAGGAGGAAATAAAAATGCTGCGGTTTACGCGGGCCTCCATGTCAGAAAGATCATACTGGGAGCATACCTGATTCCGGGAATTTATTCGGCATTATCCGGGATCGTTTTAGCAGCAAGGGTATATTCCGCACAGCCTGGCGCAGGAGAAGGGTACGAGGGAGATGCGATTGCGGCAGCTGTACTGGGAGGCGTAAGCTTCAGTGGAGGGATTGGAAGTGCAGGAGGTGTGATGCTGGGGGCGCTTGTGATAGGCTTTATGAATAATGGGTTGAATATGCTTCAAGTCTCTTCTTATTGGCAGATGTTAGCAAAGGGATTGGTGATCTTGCTGGCGGTATATCTGGATACTTTAAAAAAATCAAAGAGACTCAAGATTAAAAACTGAGGAGGACAATATGGAATTAAAAATACAGTTTCCTGTTAAGGGAGAGCAATATTCAGCTTTGGTCACAGAGGAAAAGAAGGGGCTTCAGCTTCTTATGGAATATCCGGTTGTAATTACAGAGCTGAATAAGAGAAATAAAAAGTTCCGATATGATTCGATTCATCGGGAGGACGGGAAAGTCTGCGCAAAATGTATGGCAGAAATGGAAAACAGCAGGTTTGAAATAACAGATATCTATGAAGTAAAGACACATAGTATCCAGATTTGCCGGAGCATGGTATGTATTGAAGCTGAACAGAAAACCGCAGTGCGCTGGACCATGGAGTGGAGGGGAAGAGATAAAAAGGCTTCGGGGTTCGATGACTATCAGTTTATTATACCAGGCGCTTTTTATAATAAAAATGATACGGATCTCGATGGAAGGGATGATTATCTGGGAACATTCTGTCAAGATTACAGAGACGATAGAAATCCATCCCTTTCCATTATGGAGTATTGCCCCCAAAGTAATCAATTTATGGCATGGATCCGGGGAGATATACCGAAAAAGGATACAACGGTTTCCCGTGAACAAATAAAAAGAAGACATTTTACTCATGATACGGATATCGGATCACTCGGGATGAATGTCTCGGAATATCACAGCAAAGAATTTGTTTTCCGATGCGATTATCCATTTTATGAGCGGGCTTCTTTTTGCCTGAACGTAGATGGATCTGAGTGGGCGGCCTATAAAGAAGTAGAAACAGGAACACAATTTCAGGCTTCGTATTCTTTTTATATGGGAGAAGCCAAAGACCTTACGGAAGCGGGATGGAAGGTAACAGAATTTCAGATGGAAAAAATCTTGAATCCAGAAATAAGTCTTCCGTTTACCCTTGCAGAGGCAAGGAAATACAGGCGGGAAATGACATTTAACAGTTTTCGGGAATTTCCGGATAAAAAGGGCAGACCTGCAGGATTTTTTGTGCATTTTTCGCCGAGAAAAACGTATAGTCAGCAAAATTTGCTGGAATATGGATTTTGCGGACAGCAGGCGCTGATCTCGTATGCGATGCTGGGAGAGGCCGAGGAATGCAGAGAAAAGGAGTACCGGATTAGAGCGATAAAAACACTGGATTTTTTTGCAGATTACTGTATAGAAAAATCGGGACTGCCAAATGCAATGTATCATGTAGATACGGATCGCTTTGTGTACTGGTGGACGGGAATCCTTTATCCGTTTCAGTATGCGAAAGACAGGGAAAGACTAGAACAGTATTTAGGGAAACAGCTTGTCAGTTCTCTTATGCCGGTTGCAGAGGAACTGAAAAAAGTTAAAGGTAATTACTGCAGGACAATGATTGACGCAATGTATTATCTGTTCCTGAGTTATCTGAAAGAGAAGGAGACGGGAACCACACATAAAAACTGGTGCAACGCAGTGATGAAATTTTGTGATAAAATGTTGGAGATACAGAATGAGAATGGTTCCTGGAACCGTGCTTATACGATGGATGGTAAGCCTTTGACAAAGCCGAAAGAATGGTTTGGATCCAATGAAAAAGAAACCGGATCCGGAGCAATTTTCCCGGCTGAGTTACTTGTAAAGGTGTATCAGTATACAAAAGATAAAAGATATCTTACCGCTGCAGAAAGGGCCGCAGAATTTGTGAGAAGCAGTTATGTAGATGATATAACTTATATTGGCGGCCTGAATGATACGACTCATGTTAAATCCGTAAAAATTGATGCCGTTGGCGTAATGTTTGCGATGAGAACCATGCTGACGGTATATGAACAAAATAAAAAAACTGCACTATTGGAAGGCGCAAGAAATGCGGCCAGAGTGCTGGCTACATGGACATATCTCTGGGACATCCCATTTGACCCAGCTACGCCCCTTGGAAAATATGGATTTAAGACCACAGGATGGGCAGGCTGCGATGTGATTCCGGCATGCAGCTATGTGGATGATGAGTTTGTAGAATTTGTTCCGGATTTGTTAAAAATAGCAGAATACTGCAAAGATGAAAAATTGGCAGTTCTGGCTAAAATCGTGACCAGAGGAATGCAGCATGGATTGTCAATGCCGCAGAATATGTATGGATATTCTATGCCAGGAGTCCAATGTGAGGGATACATGACATCATTATGGCTGGCAGATACAGAAAGTACAGACTTTTCAGGGGCGTCAGCGAAAAATAAAGGAGATGATAATGATACCTGCAACGGATTGGTAAATGGTCAGGCTATTTTAAATCTGGCGTATATCATGAACCGCTATAATACATATGACTTTAATAAAATTATTGCGCAGATTGTAAAGGGGGGACATGGTGATGGAAAAGATTCATAATCCTGTTTTACGCGGGTTCAATCCGGATCCTTCTATTTTAAGAGTGGGTGAAAATTATTACATTGCCACTTCAACGTTTCAATGGTTCCCCGGGGTCCAGATTCATTGCAGCAAAGACCTCGTACATTGGAAATTTCTCTGCAGACCGCTAGACTGCAAGAGACTGTTAGATTTGACAGGCGTTCCGGATTCAGGCGGCGTATGGGCTCCGTGCCTGACCTATGATGGTGGGATTTTTTATCTTGTATATTCTATTGTACGTACATTTAAAAATTATTACAAAGATGTTGACAATTATCTGACTACGGCGGAAAATATAGAAGGCCCATGGAGCAATCCCGTCTATTTAAACAGCAGCGGTTTCGACGCATCCATGTTTCACGATACAGACGGCAGAAAATATTTGGTGAATCAATTATTTAATCACAGGGATAAAAAAAATCAGTTTCTTGGAATCGTGCTGCAGGAATATGACAGTGTCAGTAAATGCCTGAAGGGAAAACCAGAGATTATATTCAGGGGTTCAAAACTGGGGATTACCGAAGGCCCTCATATTTATAAAGTGGATCAATATTACTATCTGATATGTGCAGAGGGAGGAACATTTTATAAGCATGCGGTAACCTTAGCAAGATCTAGACAATTGCGCGGACCCTATGAGATATACCCGGATAATCCAATATTGACTTCTTATGGAAATCCGGAGCTGGAATTACAAAAAAGCGGGCATGGAAGCCTTGTGCAAACAGAAGACGGACAGTTTTATATGGCGCATCTGTGCGCAAGACCCGGCGACAACCGTCGATGTATGCTGGGGCGGGAGACTGCAATACAAAAATTGGAAAGGACAGATGATGGCTGGTTCCGCCTGGAAGGAGGAGGCAATGCCCCGCGCATGGAAGTGCCGGGGCTACCCTACCAGAAGCAAATGGAAAGCCGGCCTAAAATCCGCAAAAATTTTGAAAATGGACTTCCAGAAGAATTTCAGTCTTTGCGTGAGCCAATGAATTCGAATTGGATTTATTTTAAGCGGAAAAATAAATCAATGGTCCTGATAGGAAGAACATCCATGGAATCCATGCATTATCAAAGTCTAGTTGGCAGGAGAAGAGAGGACTTTTATTTTGAAGCAGAAACAGCGTTGGTATTTGAGCCGGACAATTTTCAGCAAATGGCGGGAATTGCTGTGTATTATGATACGATGAACTATGCATATCTGAATCTTTCCTTTGATGAAAAAGAAGGAAGGTTCCTTCAGCTACTGGAATGTGATCAAGGCATCATTACGCAGAAAGGATATGCGGCCATGGAACAAAATATGGTGCGGATGAGGATAAAGGCAAATAAGGACCAGGCAGAGTTTTTTTGGTCCACGGATGGAAAAGCTTTTTGCAGAATAGGGCCGGAACTGGATATTACACATATGTCAGATGATTATTACATTGAAGAAATAATGGGGTTAAGATTTACCGGTACTTTTATAGCATTGTGCTGTCAGGATATATCAGGTCAGAAAAAAGAGGCAGAATTTATGTACTTTGATTATCAAGGTTATGATACAATATGATTGTATTAAAAACATGGAAACAGATAAGAAAGGTAACAGAAGATGGTAACAATAAAGCAAATTGCTGATGAGGCGGGAGTATCGAGAGGCACAGTGGACCGTGTGATTAACCACAGAGCAGGGGTAAATCCGGATACGGAGAAGAAAGTAAGAAAAATTGCGGAGCAGCTGGGATATCAGCCAAGTGTTCCGGGAAAAATGTTGGCTGCCAAGAAAAAAAAGATAGAAATCGGGTTCATTATTTATGATACGCCAGTAGCGCTCTTTTTTCAGGATATTTATGCTGCAGCAAAGGAAAAGGCCATGGAACTGGAACACTTAGGAGTGAAAGTCCGGTTTTACAGAGCCGAGAGCCTGGAGCATGATTATATGGTTTCTTTTTTGGAGAAAGTAGAGAGGGAGCCTCTGGATGGATTGATTATTTCGCCGCTTCATTTGCCTGCCATTACTTCATTTTTGAAAAAGATGGAGAAGATTAATATGCCGATGGTCTTTTATAATCTGGACGAAGAGGAATCAAATTGTCTGTGCTATGTGGGATGTGATTACAAAAAAGCAGGCAGAGTTGCCGCAGGATTGGTTGCATTAAGCATAGGAAATTGCGGAAAAGTCGGAATCGCGACCGTTTTGGACAAAAAGTCACCGAGTTCTTATGAACGGATGACAGGATTCAAGCAGGAGATACGTAAGAACTATCCTGACATTGAAATTATAAACGATGAAGAACATGTTCTGTTTGGTGAAAATGATTATTCAGAAATAATAAATACGGTAAGATTACATAAAGATTTAAAAGCAATGTACATTATTAATCCTGGCGACTGTAATATATATTCTGTCGTACTGGAGGCGTCCGAAAACAAGGGATTGAAAATTGTAACGAATGATTTGTTAAAGCGGCAGAGGGAACTTCTCGGACAAGGGGTTATCACTGCTACGATTGATCAGCAGCCTGACGTACAGGGAACGCTGCCGCTTCAGATACTGTATGATTATCTGGTATTTAATAAAAAAATGGAAAAAAATAAAATATTTACAGAACTGCATATATATATTCAGCAGAACTTATAAATTTGCAAATGAAAGGAGAGATTACTCAAAATGAACCAGGACATCCTGCAATTTTTCGATACCCACCCAAACGCCCTGCCTCTGTACGAACTTTTCGAGCAGAGGCTCCTGTCCGAGATTGAAAACGTAACCATAAAAGTACAAAAAACACAAATATCTTTTTCTAATAAGCACAACTTTGCTTTCGTTTCCTTCCTCGCCGTCCGGAAGGCAAAGGAACGCCCCGAAAACTATATCGTGATCACATTCGGCCTGGGGTATCATGCAGGATCACCGCGTATCGACGTTGCTTCGGAGCCGTATCCGAACCGCTGGACGCATCACGTTCTCATTTCTGAGCCGGAGGAGATTGACGATGAGCTGATGGGCTGGGTGAAGGAAGCAGCCGTATTTTCTGCCGGTAAGCGCCGCTGAAAATATCGGAAAAGCGAAAATAAAAAGCTGGCAAAGTTTTGTAAGACAGAAAGGGGATCTGACTTTGAAATCAGTAAAAAACTGCGGACTGAACCGCGACACGATCAAGTATATTGCGATGTTTACGATGCTGCTGAACCACATTTCATCAATCTTTTTAGAACGCGGAACATTTCTTTCGGAACTGTTCCAGGACGTAGGCTTTTTTACGGCGCCTGTTATGTGCTGGTTTTTGGTAGAGGGATATCAATACACCCGCTCCAAAAAGAACTATGCCGTCCGGCTCTTTCTATTTGCTGTTTTGTCTGAACTTCCATTCTGCCTTGCGTTTTCGCATGGGGGTGAGATTCGTTTCATAGGATTGAATATGTTGTTTACATTATTTTTCTGCTTTTTGATCCTGGCGGCAGAAGAGAAAATATCAAACGGTTTTTTCAGAGTGCTCACACAGATCCTGCTTGTTCTGGTTACCGTGATATGCGACTGGCCTCTCATAGCTGCAATCTGTACGATCATGTTTTCGCATACGAGTCAGTCCAGAAAAAAGGCTGCAGTTTCCTTTGGGGCTGCAGCATTGCTCTTTGCATTTTTGATGTATGGAAACAACAGCTATGTATATCCGGCTGACGAGGCGGTTTGGCGGACATTTTGCGCAAGCCTTGGTGTGATCGCAGCCGGTGTTGTACTGCTGTGTTTTTACAACGGAAAACGTGCGGAACGCGGACGTACATTTTCGAAATGGTTCTTTTACCTGTTTTATCCCGTTCACTTACTGATTTTGGCGCTGATCAATATCTGCCTGGTTCAGTGAGTGTAAAATCCGCAAATATGTTAGGAAATCGATCCTTGTTCCGATATATAAGTATACGAATACTTTTTGTGCCGTCGGCCGGGCGGTGGAAGGGAGATTATTATGCAGAGAACGATTGACTATACTTATTTGCTGCAGCATATGCTGGGGATGCCCAAAACAAATCTGGTAAATAATATCCAGCTTTCCCAGATCAACAGCAAGCCGGTGCAGGCACAGCTGAAGGCCGCCGGTATTGATACGAACAGCAAACAGTACAAAGCCGTGATGAACCAGATGATGAAGGACGGAAACGGCGCAATGTTTACCAATGTCCATGCGATCAAGAACCTGATGCGCCAGTATGACAAGAATGGCGACTGGATCAATCCGACTAACGGCCTGACCGGACTGCTTCTGACTGATGAAAATATAAACAGCCGGAAGCGCATCATCCCCATACCGGAGAGCAGCCGGGAGGAGATGTTTGAATCCACAAAGCGGGAATTTCTCAGGGAAAACGGTGTGCATAACGGAGACACTACAAGGCGCTCAGAGGTGTATACGAACCTGTACCGGAAGATGAAAAAGGATGACCGCCTGGCAGCAGGCTGGACGATGCAGCAGTTCGAACGTCAGTGCAACCGGGTGTTTGTCGATGCGGTAAAGGCAGTCGACCCCACCTGGACGACCGGCAAACAGATTCCGGCCGGTGCGCTGGATGGCATCACAAGGCAGGATGTAGAGAATGCCTTGAGATCTGTGGACAGGAAGGCGTAGGGTGAGCGAACCTATGGAACAGATGATAAATATCGGTTTTGGAAATTATGCAAATCGTATGAAGATTGTCGCAATTGTCACGCCGGATTCGGCGCCTGCAAAAAGGATGATACAAAGTGGTAAGGATAACGGCACTGTAATAGACGCTACCCAGGGCCGAAAGACAAGAGCGGCAATTATTATGGAGAATCATGTTATCTGGATGAACATTTCCGCGCAATAAGGGCAGATAAACAGATTTCAGATCATTTTAAGATAGAAGAGAGTGATCCAATCTCATATGTAAAGCGTATTGCGTATGATATGAATCATGTTCCAATTGAATATGGAAAAAATTATGAAAGTTCGGATGTCAATGGGGCCTGGGTCAGATCGATCAGTATTTAGGGCTTTCGTAATGTAAGAACAGGAGTGAGGAGCTTGCTGTGGCTTTGAACTCCTGTTTTTTTATTGCACAATAAATAGAAGTAAAAGCATACAAAAACGGAGGGATTTTCCAATGATCCGGATTGCAATCTGTGAGGACGAGCAGACGCTGTCAGCCCAACTGTCCGGCTGGGTATCGTCGATATTAGACAAATATTCCATACCGCATAACATAGAAACCTATCAAAACGGCAGCGCCGTTCTGGCGCGGGACCCCTATGACATCCTGCTGCTGGATATTGAGATGGAACCCATGAACGGCCTGGAGCTGGCAGGGAAGCTGCGTGCGCGGGGGGATGAAAGCCGTCTGATATTCATCACGGCGTATACAAAGTACGCAGTTGATGCATACGACGCACATCCATTTCATTATCTGTTAAAACCTGTGGACATTGAAAAGCTGGAAAAGGTTCTTCTGCAGCTTTACGCATCTCTGCGTGAAGAACGCAGCCGCGCGGTCATTGTCCGGCAGGGAACGGCAGTCCGGCGGGTTCCTCTTGAGCAGATTCTGTATCTGGAAGTCCTAGACCGAAAAATTTATCTGCACACTGCAGAAGAGACGGTTCCCTTTTATGGAAAGATGGAGGATCTGGAGCCTGCACTGACCAGGCCGGAGTCTGCGCCCGTTGCCGGTTTTGAGCCGCCGCGCGGCCTTTCGCAGCACTCCGCCGACACTCCACTCCCCGGCACATTTTTCCGATGTCATCGCAGCTACATTGTCAATCTGCGTCATGTCCGGTATTATGACAAAAATGAGATCCGCCTGGAGAATGAGGAGCGGATCCCACTTTCCAAACGCAGATACAAAACCTTCGGCCTGGCGTTTATGCACTATTTAAAAGAAAGCGGTGATGTACTTTGAGCGCATGGATCTGGACAGCCATCTGGACATACTCCATGGGCGTCCTGGACATTTTTTTTGAATACCGTTTTCTGAAAGAAATGTTCGGCGCGAAATACCGATTTACTTTTTTATGGCTTTATCTGGGAACGTTCTTTTACGGGCATGTAAACCGGATCTTTTTACTAGCGGGCACCACACTGGGAAATTTTATTTATCTTTCCCTCTGTGGGCTTGTGCTCAATATGCTGCTGTTTCATGGGAATGCGGTCAAAAAGATTTTTTTCACGATATGGATGTACTGCGCGCCGGAGCTGGCGTTCTGTACGATCTTCCCGTTGTTTCATGCAGCGGCGGCAGCAAACGGAACGGGGCATTGTTCAGGCGCGGCATTGGAATTTGTAAGCATTTCCGCCCGTCTGGTGCAGTATGTGATGATGGAAATCTTACTGCGGAGGATCCGCCTGCTCCGGCGGGATTTTTCGGAGCGGGATGCATTTTATCTCATGTATATCATCGTATTTATCTACGCTGCGGTGAACATGATGATGAATATCTTTGTCGGAATCGGGGAGTGGATGGAGGGGACGCTGATACCCACAGCAATCTGCTGCAGCCTCATCGCGGCTGCCGGGACGGGGCTTCATCTGTTCTGCGTCATTATGCTGGAACGCCGCCTTCTGGAACGGCTGGCACAGCAGCAATATGAAATGCTGAGCCGGCATCTGGAGACCTCCGGGGAACAATACGACCAGATGATCAAAATGAGACACGATATGAAAAATCATGGATTATGCCTTGCACAGCTGTTGGAAGACGGAAAATCAGAAGAAGCGCTGCACTACCTTGCTGAGCTGGACATCCGGATGGAGGAGGGAGAAGCCCTTGTGCGGACCGGATCCGTTTATGCGGATGCTCTGCTGAATCCAAAATACCGGCAGGCACGGAAGCTGGGAATCGACATCTCTATCCGGATGTCCGTGCCGGGAGAGGAGCAGATACGGGCTGCGGACCTTTGCTGTATTCTGGCAAATGCACTGGATAATGCAGTGGAAGCCTGCCAGCGGGGAATCCGGTCGGGAGCGCCTGCCGGATGGATCCGGATGCGATCACAGATACACCGCAGCTACTGGGTGCTGGAGATCTGCAACAGCATTCATGAGCCGGTATCTGTGGAGCACGGGAAAATACGGTCCTCCAAGCGGCGGCATTTTACACATAGACCGGTGTATGGAGTGGGACTGCAGAATATCAGGGAGGCCGTAGAGCGATACGAGGGCGTGATGGAAATAGACAGCGGCACGGAATTTTCGCTGAATATCATGCTTCCCATTCCAGGAAATGATAGAGACGGGCGGCGGGAAACGAGCCGGTAAAGGGCGGGTTTGCCTCATCGCCCCGCTACTCCGTTCAGAAATGTCTGCACAAACGGCAGTGCTGCCCCGATCGTAATATTATGCCGGGGCATCTTGCTGATCCTGAGAAAGTCCTGCTCCTCTGCAAACGGCGTCAGATCCCGGATCCTCTCATACAGCGATTCCAGGTCTTCCACGCACAGATACTGCGCGAGATATCCCCCCAGGATAAAATCTGTATCATAGATTAGGTGGAGAAGGTTTATGGCCTCTGCCAGATTGTCAAGAAATCTGGCCCACCGTTCCAGACAGGAAGCCTCCTTCCCGCGGACCTTTTCAAAAAACTCTTCTGGATTTTCCCGATCTTCCAAAAGCGCGCTCAGAGAACAGAGCGTGTCCATACACCCCCGTCTGCCGCAGTAGCAGAGCGCTCCGCCGGAGGAGAGCCGGATGTGCTCGATGGTGGAACTGTGCCCGTGTTTTCCGGTCAGGATCTCCCCCCTGGAAATGACCGCCGCGCCGAGATGCCTGCTCAGGGACAGGTAAAACGCGTCCGTCAGATTCGGCGACACCCACATTTCCGAGACGGCAGCGCTGTCCGCATCGTGGATAAATGCGCAGGGATAAGGAAGGTATCTGGTGAACTTTTCAATGGAAAGTCCGGTGCAGGAGAGAATCTCGCCGTACAAGACGGTCTGCCGGTCCGGAGAGATCAATGCCTGCATGGCAAATCCGATCCCAAGGAGCTGCTCGTCCGCTGCGCCGAGAGAATCTTTAAACTCCAGTATTTTTTCACATACCGTCCTAAAATAAGACTCTTCATATTCATATGTGATCTCACAGACGGTCCGGTCAAGCTTTTCTCCGTACAGATCGACTGCGATCATCTTCACTTCTTTTTTCAAGATTTCCACACCAATACTGATCCGGTAGTCCGCCGAAATGGAATAGGCGGCGGCCTTTCTTCCTACATATTCGGTATCGATCTGACCGTTCTTGCGGATCAGCCCTTCCTGCTCCATGGTATTCAGATTGGCAGTGACCGTAGGCCGGCTCAGCCGAAGGTCATAAGAAATATCCTGCTGGGACACTTTTTGATTTTTATAAATATAATGATAGATTAGGCCGCGGTTATTTTGTTTGATCTGATTGGGGGTAATGCTCTTTTCCATGATGTAACCTCTGTACTGTTGCTGTTGCTGCTCAATTTGCAAAATGAATTAACAAAATAATATTATAACACGGGTCTTTATAAAAAAGCTACTGTGCATTTTTCATAATTTTAACGTTGAAATGTTGTGAACAATCACGAGTTGACTTTTGGAAAATTGTGGACTAATATGTAACTATAATTTGATAAATCATTTTACAAAATTAATTAAAGAAAAGGAGAAGCATCATGGGAATTATTGAAAAAATGAGACTGGACGGGAAAAAAGGATTTGTAACAGGAGCGGCAAGAGGAATCGGAAAGAGCACGGCGGCAGCATTTGCGGAAGCCGGTGCTGATGTGGCGATCGTAGATCTGGATATTGAGGAAGCAGAAAAGACTGCCGCAGAGCTGGCGGAAAAGACAGGCAGGAAGATCATCGCAATCCGGACGGACTGCACAGATCCGGAGCAGGTGGACGCCATGGTGGCACAAGTCGTGCAGGACCTTGGAGGGCTGGATTTCTGCCACAACAATGCGGGCATCTGCATCAACGCACCGGCAGAGGAGATGACTTATGCGCAGTGGAGCAAGGTGATCAACATCAATCTGAACGGAATCTTCCTGACCGATATCGCGGCCGGAAAATACATGTTGGCCCATGGCGGTGGGTCCATCATCAACACGGCATCCATGTCCGCACATATCGTCAATGTGCCCCAGCCACAGTGCGCATACAACGCGTCCAAGGCAGCGGTGATCCAGCTGACCAAGTCGCTTGCGATTGAGTGGGCAAAACGGGGGGTGCGGGTGAACAGCATCAGCCCGGGATATATCGGGACAGAGCTGACCTTAAATTCCCCGACGCTGGTTCCGCTGATCGAAAAGTGGAATGAAATGGCTCCCCTGGGAAGACTGGGAACCCCGGATGAACTGCAGTCGATCTGCGTATACCTGGCAGGCGACACCAGCACCTTCACGACCGGATCCGATTTTGTGATCGACGGAGCATTCACCTGTTTCTAAAGAGGAGATTCATTCCCGCAGAGCAACGAGCCAAATATCCATACCCAAGGGCACCCCATTATGGCCATTCGGCCGTTTCATAAAGTATGCCTGCATGGATATTTGGCGGCTGCCGTGAGGGCTTTGTATCGGAAAGTGAGGAAGAAATGGATAAAAAAGAACTCATCATGAGCGGAAAAACCGCATTAGGCATCGAACTGGGATCCACCAGGATCAAGGGCGTGCTGATCGATCTTCAGGGGAATGTTCTTGCAGTCGGCATTCATGACTGGGAAAATTCCCTGGTGGATAATATCTGGACCTACAGCCTGGAAGAGATCCACACCGGAATCCGGAAATGCTACAGTTCTCTTCGGGAGGCTGTAAAAGCGGCATACGGAGTGATTCTGCAGACAGTCGGCTCCATCGGCGTCAGCGCTATGATGCACGGCTATATGGCGCTGGATAAGGACGGTATTCTGCTTGCCCCGTTCCAGACCTGGAGAAATACCAACACACAGAAGGCGGCCGACGAGCTGACAGAGTTATTTGACTTCAACATCCCGCTTAGGTGGACAGCGGCTCACCTGTATCAGCGCATCCTGGATAAGGAGACACATCCGGCAAAGCTGGATTATGTGTCTACACTGAGCGGTTATATCCACTGGAAGCTGACAGGAAAACGGGTGATCGGCATCGGAGACGCGGCAGGGATGTTCCCTATTGACTCGGAGACTCTTGATTATGACGCATCCATGATGGAGAAGTTCAACCGCCTGCTGGAACCCTGCGGATATAACTGGAAAGTCGAAGACATTTTTCCGAAGGTTCTGGCTGCCGGGGAGGACGCGGGGGCGCTGACCGAAGAGGGCGCCGCATTTCTGGATGAAACGGGCAGTCTGCAAGCCGGGATTCCTCTGTGTCCGCCGGAAGGAGACGCAGGAACTGGGATGACTGCAACCAATTCTGTTGCGCCCCGTACCGGAAATGTCTCTGCAGGCACCAGCACATTTGCCATGATCGTACTGGAAAAGAAGCTCAGCAGACTGTACCGGGAGATCGATATGGTCACCACGCCTTCGGGATTTCCATGTGCCATGTCCCATGCAAACAACGGAACCTCAGATCTGAACGCATGGGTTGGGCTGTTCGGGGAATTTGCGGAACTGATGGGAATCAAGGCGGAACCAGGTGAATTGTTTCAAAAGCTGTATACAGAGTCTCTGAAAGGAGATCCGGCATGCGGCGGGCTTCTGGCCTACGGCTATTATTCCGGAGAAAATATTACGATGCTGAACGAAGGGCGCCTGGCTTTCCTGCGTACCCCGGAGAGCAGATTTGACCTGGCCAATTTTATGCGCGCTCATCTGTATACTTCTCTGGGCGCCGTGAAATTGGGACTGGATATCCTGATGGAGAAAGAAAAGGTCCAGGTAGAGCGGATCATGGGGCACGGTGGATTTTTCAAGACAAAGGGCGTAGGCCAGCGGTATCTTGCGGCGGCAGTCAACGCGCCGGTTACGGTGATGGATACGGCCAGCGAGGGCGGCGCATGGGGAATCGCGCTGCTGGCAGCATACCGTATGGATAAGCATCCGGGCGAAAAGCTGGAGGATTATCTGGAACATCGGATCTTCAAAGAACTGTCCGGAGAAACTACGGAGCCTTCTGCAGAGGACGCGGCAGGATTTGAACTCTTTATGGAACGGTACAAAGCGGGGCTTGCGGTGGAGAAGGCTGCGATCGAGGCTATGGATTGGTAGAACTGCATTAGAAAAAATCATATGGGAAGATCACTTGCTGTGCAGGTGGTTACTAAGGTAGAGGAGAAAAACCATGGGAAAATGGGGAAAGCGTATTGGGTATGGTATCGGGGATCTGGGGTGTAATCTGGTGTTCAGCACCATGGCCTCTTATCTGATGGTATTTTATACGGATGTATTTGGGATTTCAGCAGCAGTGGCGGGCACCATGATGCTCGTTACAAAATTTATCGATGCATTTACTGATACAGGGATGGGGCTGATCGTGGACCGGACTCATACAAAATGGGGACAGGGAAGGCCGTACTTTCTGTTCGGGGCGGTTCCATTTGCGGTATTTACATTTATGACCTTTCTGATTCCGGACTTCGGAAGCAGCGGAAAACTAATCTGGGCATATGTGACTTACTGCCTGCTCTGTACTGCATACACGGTGGTCAACATTCCGCTGAATACCATCGTGCCCAGACTGACTTCAGATATCCATGAAAGGGATATTTTGGTATCTACAAGAATGGTATGCGCAATGCTGGGGACTGCGGTGGTGATGTCCATCACTGCCCCGTTGGTGGAATATTTTGGAAAAGGAAACCAGGCCAGAGGTTATCTGGTTACAATGACGGTCTATGGAATCGTTGCAATGTGCATTTTCTTCGTGACCTTTGCAAGTACAAAGGAAGTGGTTCCGCCCACTGTTACCCAGCAGCATTCCTCTCTGAAAGAAGATTTCAAAGGACTGACCGGCCAGGCATGGATCTTGTTTTTGCTGAACCTGTTTTATTTTTCGCTATATGTGGTCAGGAGCACTACAGTGATCTACTATTTCCAGTACAACCTGAACCGGCCGGAGTGGCTGTCACTGGTGGGAATCCTGGGGATTCTTTCAGGTCTGCCCATGCTGCTGGTACTCCCGGCGCTGGAAAAGCGGTTCAGCAAACGGAATCTGATGTTTTTCAGTATATTTCTCTATATTGCAGGTGACATGCTGATCTTCGCGGGAAGAAATTCCGCCGCCTGCCTGCTCACCGGACTTGTGATCACCGGGCTTGGGATCTATGGAATCTTCGGGATCACATTCGCCATGCAGCCGGATGTGATCGATTATTCGGAGTATAAAAAGAATGCTAGCGTAGCTGGACTGATCGCCGCCTTTCAGGGATTTTTTGTAAAAGGCGGGATGGGACTGACCAGCTTTGTCATCGGGGCATTTCTGGAAAAAGGCGGCTATGTTGCAAATGCAGTCCAGACGGAAAAGGCGCTCTCATATATTGAAATCTGCTTTATCTGGATTCCGATCGTCCTTTGCGTGCTGATCGCGGGCCTTACATATTACTACAAGCTGGACGGCCTGCGGGAGGAAATGACCCGGGAGCTGGAAACACGGCGGGAAAAGAGCGGTGTGATCAGTAACGATGTGTAACGTTACTGTTCACACGGCGTCGTGCACCTGCTGCACGGCGTCCGGCCAATAAAGTAACATTTGCCATAATATCCAGCCCCTAGCTGAAGGCGACTTAAAATGGGCTGGATGCGCGCAACCGCTGTTTTACTGGCCGGATGCCTTGCAGCAGGGTGCAAGGCACCGTGAACAGTAACTATGTAACGGCACAGCCATATAAAAATCTTGGATTTTTATATGGCTGTTTGCTATATTTATGATAGAATATAGTAAGATTTCTGCCCAGCGCTGCAGTTTGGCCAGGCGTGCCCAGGGGCAGCTAAGCGGAATATATGGAGGAAAAACAACATGAATTACACGGGAGCAATTTTCGATATGGACGGAGTGCTGTTTGACACGGAGCGGATCTACCAGGAGACCTGGCATGAACTGGCGGAGGAACGCAGGATTGAGCTTGGCAGCGGATTCTTAAAAGCGATCACGGGAACTAATGGAGAACGTATGCGCAGGGTGGTGGAGGAATATTACCAGGTCCCGGACGGATTGCCAGTTATGGTGGAATGCATGAATCGGATGAAAAGAAAACTGTCCGAACATGTTCCGATCAAAGACGGGGTATGCGAGATCCTGCACTTTTTCCGTGAGCAGGGCGTGCATATGGCAGTGGCCAGCAGCAGCCTTCCCAGGCAGATTGAAGCCAATCTGCAGAGAGCGGGGATACGGGATTATTTTAACGCGGTGGTCAGCGGAACAGAGGTAGAGTCCGGGAAGCCGGCGCCGGACATCTTCCTGCGTGCGGCAGAACGGATCGGATGCAGGCCGGAGGAATGCTTTGTGTTTGAGGACAGTGAAAATGGAGTTCGGGCTGGGCATGCGGCAGGCTGTATCACGGTTATGGTTCCTGACCTGATAGAACCTTCCGAAGCGATCCGGCCATACTGTGCCTGGATCTGTCGGGACTTTTTTGAGGTTCGGTTATTGTTCACGACGCCGCGTGAACTGTAACCAGAAAATAAAGAGAAACCAGAATATTCCTTGACAACCTACTGTGCATTTGTTAGTATTAGTCTAAGTAAATATACGACTGGGTTGTTACTCAAAGCAGGCAAAACCAGATTTTAAAGGGATAAATTTGTTTTATGTCTTTAAAATCTGGTTTTTTTTACATAAAAGCAGTGTAAAGAACGATTGGATTTAGGAAGAGCGGAGAGAGGGAAGAACAATGAAAAACTGGATCAAAAAGCACCCGCGGGCGGCATTTTGGACAGGGGCGTTTTTTTTGAGCCTGCTGTTTTTGATGTACTGGATGAGGCAGAACAGTATCGCGGCTGCAGTGGAAGGAACCCTGACAGATGAGCCCAGGGGCGGCAAGGCGGTTGAATCCGATTTTTATATGATGCAGCTGACAGGGAAAGAGGCGGAGGCATACGGATTGCTTCAGGAACGGCTGGATCAAAAACAGGGCGGTATCGTCGAATTTCCAGAGAAGCTCAGCGGTGAGGAATACCTGCGTGTGACGACGGTCCTGGAGGATGAAGGGTACGATTATTTTTACGGGTTTGTAGACATTCCGATGACGGAGAACGGTGTTTACGTCAAACATGGAGGAGCAGACCTGATGAATATAAAAGAAAAAAAGATTGCCAAAGCGATCCTGTTTCTCTCCTGCGCGGAGGGGATACAGATATCCGGGGAATACGCGGACGACGGCAGGGTCATGAACCTGGAAGAGGCAGGGCAGGCGCTGGCTGTAAACGAGAAGGCAGAGGAGGATAAGATCGAGGAGATTCAAGTGCAGACAGAGGAGATCCTTTCAGACATTATCGAAGGACTGCCGGAAGAATACGGGGAAAAACGGACTGCAGATTATTTACTGGACTGGCTGGACGAGAATCTTTCTATTACATCCGGAACAGACGGGGAGACGGTGACCTATTCCGGGATGAAGGACGTGTTCGAGGGCATTTACATATACAACAACCTGTCTGCAGTAACATTGGATAAGGCAACGGCGCTTGGATATGCAAAAATATTGTCGGAGCTGTTCAACAGGGCGGGAATGGAATCCCACATTGTGCGGGGAATCTGGGGAAGAAGCCAGTTCCGTCAGGAGGGATATGTGCTTACGGCCGTGGAGATGAACGGACAGACTCTTTACATTGATGCCAGCGGTGCAAAAAGCGGGGAGCTGGCGGATCATCGTTTTCTGAGGGAGCAGGAAGCAAAAAATCATATGAAATTCGTGGAGTATTTTGATTACACTTCTGATTTGTGATATTTGCACAAAAGATTAAACAATTATAAAAAGAATAACTAAAGAATAAAGCAAAAATAACCAAAAAATAAATAAAAAATAAAAAAATATTGACTTTTTGCACGAATTTGATATAATGAACTGAGAAATTAAAGATAGGCAGTAGATGGATTGTTACTGTTAGGCAGGCAAAACCAGATTTTATAAACGCAGATTCCAAGGCGTATTATAAAATTTGGTTTTTTGTTTTTTCTTAAACTTTTACTGCAGTCTGAAAAAATTCATAGAAAGGTTCAGGAGCGTGGTCTGTTTTTGCTTGGTGGTTTTACGAGGGGGAGCAAGGAGCACATGATTATTGAAAAGATTATAAATAACAATATTATTTCTTCCTATGATGAAGCAGGGACAGAATTGGTGATCATGGGGCGCGGGATTGGGTTCGGCACGAAGCCTGGAAAGAAAGTGCCGGAGTCCAAGATTGAAAAGGTCTTTGAGATTAAAAGTGCGAGCGTGGCGAAAAAGCTGAAAGAGCTGCTTGCCAATATGCCGATGGAGCATGTGGAAATATCCAACGATATCATTTCCTATGCGAAGAACAATTTAAAGCTGAAGCTGAATCAGAGCATTTATGTCACACTTACGGATCACATTAATTTTACACTGGAAAGGTATATGCAGAAAATTCAGCCGAAAAACGCGCTGCTGTGGGAGATCAAGCGTTTTTACCCGCAGGAGTTTCAGCTCGGGCAGTATGCCGTGCAGCTGATAGGATTGAAGCTGGGGATCCACCTTCCGGAGGATGAAGCGGGATTTATTGCGCTGCATTTTGTCAATGCGGAATATGGTACGGATATTCGGGACGCCCTGAAATTTCCGAACCTTTTGAAAGAAATCCTGGATATCGTGAAAGCAGAAATGAACATTGAGCTGGACGAGGATTCCCTCCATTATGAGCGGTTTGTTACACATGTCAAGTTTTTATTGCAGCGTATCTACAGAAAAGAACTGCTTTCGGACGAGGAGCATGAGCTTGAGTTCATGATGCGGAAAAAATATCCGAAAGAATATATCTGTAGTGAGATGGTGGCAGAATATATAGAAAAGGCAACAGGCAGTAAAATATCCGGTGAGGAGGTCATGTACCTGTCCATCCATATCCGGAGGGTTACAATGTCAGAAGAAGAGGAGGAAAAAGATGTTTGATTTTTTGAAGAAGAAAACAGAGACATTTACACTTGGAGCGCCTGTAAAAGGAAAAGCAGTTCCTCTGCAGGAGGTCAATGACCCCACGTTCAGCGACGGGCTGCTGGGAAAAGGCGTGGCAGTCGTTCCGGCTGAGGGAAAGGTATTTGCTCCGGCAGACGGCGAGATCGCGATGGTATTCGAGACGCTGCATGCGGTGAGTATGAACGCTGATTTCGGGGCGGAGATTTTGATCCATGTGGGGCTGGACACCGTTACAATGAAGGGCGAAGGCTTTACGGGCCATGTGAAGGCCGGGGATAAGGTGAAAAAAGGAGACCTTCTCCTGGAAATGGATCTGGAAAAGATTCAAGCAGCCGGATACGATACGGTGACGCCCATGCTGATCTGCAATACGGATGCATACGCAGATGTGGAAGGGCTTTCCGGAAAGGATGTGAATCCGGGAGACGACATTCTTGTGATCAAGAAGAATTAATATAAGAACTGTCCAGAAGAGGACAGAGGCATGGTATTTTTGCCGGCGGAAATGCCGGTATAAAATAGATAAAGGGATTTCATAAGGAATATGAGGTAGAAGGAGGATAATGTATGAAGTATTTACAGAGATTAGGAAAATCCTTGATGCTCCCGGTAGCGTGTCTCCCGGTAGCGGCGATCCTGCAGGGGTTTGGTTACTGGATCGACCCCACAGGCTGGGGCGCAAACAGTGTGATTGCGGCATTCCTGCTGAAAGCCGGCGGTGTATTGATTGACCAGATGGCAATCCTGTTCGCGATCGGTGTCGCGGTAGGTATGGCGGATGACAATGACGGAACAGCAGGTCTTGCAGGTCTCGTATCCTGGCTGATGGTTACGACGATCCTGTCACCGGGCGTGATCTCGATGCTGACCAAGGTAGCGGTAGAGGAAGTAGATCCGGCATTTTCCAAGACTCAGACACAGTTTATCGGTATCATGTGCGGCTTGATCGCGGCATCATGCTACAATAAGTTCAAGAGCACGAAGCTTCCGGACGCGTTTTCATTCTTCAGCGGAAAGCGCTGTGTGGCGATCATAACATCGGCAGTGTCCATTTTTGCTTCATTGATTCTGTTCTTTGTATGGCCGGTCATTTACAATGCGTTGATCGCATTCGGTGAATTTATCATGAGCCTGGGAGCAGTAGGCGCAGGTCTGTACGGATTCTTCAACAGACTGTTGATTCCATTTGGTCTGCACCATGCGCTGAACTCCGTATTCTGGTTTGACGTGGCGGGCATCAACGACATCGGCAAGTTCTGGGGAAGCATCGAAGGCGGTGTGATCGGACAGACAGGTATGTATATGTCCGGTTTCTTCCCGGTTATGATGTTTGGTCTTCCGGCAGCGGCACTGGCAATGTATCATACAGCAAAAGACAGCAAGAAGCAGATCGCTGCAGGTTTGTTATTCTCCGCGGCGCTGGCATCGTTCTTTAACGGCGTTACGGAACCGTTGGAATTTTCCTTCATGTTCCTTGCACCGGTTCTGTATTTGATCCATGCTGTATTGACAGGTATTTCCCTGGCAGTTGTATCTCTGCTTCCGGCACGCGCGGGCTTTAACTTCAGTGCAGGTCTGATTGACTGGATCTTGAGCTTCAAGGCTCCGTTTGCGGTAAATCCGCTGTTACTGCCGGCAATCGGCCTGGTAGTTGCTGCGATTTACTATGTACTGTTCCGGATCGTGATCGTGAAGTTTGACCTGAAGACACCCGGAAGAGAAGATGATGATGACGAGACAGGCGTTCAGCTTGCGAACGACGATTTTACGGAAGTAGCAAGGATTGTCCTGGAAGGCGTAGGCGGAAAAGGCAATGTAGCCAGCATTGATAACTGTATCACAAGACTTCGTCTGGAAATCAAAGACTACACGGCAGTGGACGAAAAGAAGATCAAATCCGCAGGTGTAGCAGGAGTGATCCGGCCGAGTAAGACAGCGGTACAGGTTATCATCGGTACGAAGGTACAGTTCGTGGCAGATGAATTTAAGAAGCTTTGCAAATAAAAAAGTATCATTTCACTAAGAATCCCTTTTTCGAAAAGGCCGCATGTATGTGCGGTCTTTTTGAGTTTATGTGAGCGAAATGACTGTGAACAGTAACCAGAACAGAACCGAAGTCTG
>Ga0137306_100227_pt1 | contig 30185 bp, 27 predicted proteins | sample Inofroosms_March_FD_97187 | JGI IMG/M metagenome (GOLD analysis project Ga0137306, IMG submission 97187) | Mouse cecal microbial communities from Vienna, Austria - N-Acetylneuraminic and N-Acetylglucosamine D2O microcosms_March | ecosystem: Host-associated > Mammals > Digestive system > Large...
CATTTTGTATTAAGAAAATATCAGGAGGTTTTACAGCATGAGCAGGATACTGATCATTGAGGATGAAACCAGCATTGCGGAGCTGGAGCGGGACTATCTGGAGCTGAGTGATTTTGAGGTGGAGCTGGAGGAAGACGGCTTGAAAGGGCTGAAGCGTGCTCTGGAGGAAGAGTTTGACTTGATGATTTTGGACCTGATGCTTCCGGGGATGGATGGGTTTGAGATTTGCAGAAAGTTCCGGGAAGCGAAAAATACGCCGATTATCATTATTTCGGCGAAGAAGGAGGATATTGACAAGATTCGTGGTCTCGGTTTGGGGGCCGATGATTATATGACGAAGCCGTTTAGTCCCAGTGAGATGGTGGCACGGGTGAAGGCTCATCTGGCTCGCTATGAGCGTCTGATTGGCAGCGGCAGTATGGAAAATGAAGTGATTGAGATCCGTGGATTGAAGATTGATAAGACGGCTCGTCGGGTGTGGGTGAATGGGGAAGAAAAGAATTTTACGACGAAGGAGTTTGATTTGCTGACCTTTCTGGCACAGAATCCCAATCATGTATATACCAAGGAGGAGCTGTTTTCTAAGATTTGGGATATGGAATCTATCGGAGATATTGCTACGGTGACGGTTCATATCAAGAAGATTCGGGAGAAAATTGAGTTTAATACGGCGAAACCACAGTATATAGAGACGATATGGGGAGTGGGATACCGGTTTAAGGTGTGAAATCATATTTTCTATTACCAAGAATAATATTAACAAATATTTGAGGAAGACGTTGCAAAATGAAGTCCTTCGCTTTTTCTATCTCTTGTGTCTGGTTGCTTATGAACACAGGATAGGGGAATGGCGGGGGATTTATTTGTGGTTAATGGTATTTAGATATGTAGTGATAAAGGGTACGCCAAGGAAGAGGGGAGAGAAACCGTGAGAAATGGTCTGCTCCTTTTTCCGGTTTCGAGATTAAGAATTCCTAAAATTCCCGATTTTTGCTAAAAACGAAACGAAAATATACAAACTCGCTCCGCTCAAACAGTGTATATTTTCGTTTCAACGCCAAAATCAGGGATTTAAGGATTTCTAAATCTCTGCAAAAGTCAAAATTCACAGACCATTTCTCACGGTTTCTTTCCCCTCTTCCTGGGCTGCTTTTCTCGTTTCTTTCTCTGAATGTCATTACAAAAGATTTCCATATGAAATGCTAAATTTGTAAGGATACATTCTATTGTGCTTTCTGTGGTGGGAAACTGAGGGACACGAAGATAGGGTGTATAAAATGGTTTTTTACTGGGGCAAGAAAGTCATAGGAAGTTTTATTGGATAAATATTCGGAAAACAGGATTTTCCCTTTTTATGGAATGTCTCTAAATTTTTGATATTGTTGTATCATTGTTTCATATTCCTCTTTTTCAAATTTCCATTCTGGAAACCATATCCAGTTGATATTTTGATCTTTTTGCATATACGGTTTCAAATAATTTCGCAATCTCCGAATACTTTCCTCGTGGAAATTTTTATTTACCCAATTCCAATATTCTGGACTGCCATATGGTTCTATGGCAATATTGTCTCCATATCTTTGCCAATCTTCTTCAGAATATGCTTCTAAAAAAAGAATACCGCTTTGCGTATACTCCCGGCGGTTCATATTTGAGTGATTTAGCAAACCAATCTTATCCCAATAGACAATATTCTCAATTTTACGGATGTGAGCTACAATAACAATACAAGAAAGATCACAATCATCCTCACAGACTAAAATGGGAACATTTAATTCCTCTTTACTATTCACTAACTCCCATATAAAATCGTTTTCCCACTGCGAAACCAGTTTTCCGCTCCACGCAGGAAGTAATCCAAGCGCAGAAAAAGAAAGCGACGTATGCTGATGCAGATAGGATACAATGGGAATACCATCAATTATCCAGTAATCTTCAAAATAATCATATTGTGTCTTTACAGGCTTTACATCAATGTGGTTCATATATTTGCACCTCAAATCAAGGCTTGTTCAACGAGTATAGCATATTCAAATTCAAATGTCTATTCTAGCCTTTGGGACATAATCGAGCCCTAAAATAAAAACTCTGCTTGAAGATAATTTCAATTGGAAGAAAGTAGTGATAAAATTGAGCCATGGGAAGATGATGTCCGTGGCTCATAAATATATTAGAACATAGAACTTATTGTGGCTTTCAACCATGCGATTTTAGGAGGGAAAAGTATGAATAACAGATATGAATGTTAATGATCCCTATGATTGTCAAATGGATTTTGACGAAAAAGAAGTATTTTTGACGATGTTTCCAGGTGTCCCAGATAAAGTTTTTGATGATAATGGGTTCAACACAACTGAGGTGATGAAAAATTTTGTTGAATGGGTAAAGTTAGAGCAAGAACAAAAGAAGAATAGCCAATCCTATGGAGTAAGAACAGTTAAAATGGTTTGTTTGGCATAATCATACTCTATTTAAACCAGAAAAATACAGAAGTGAAGAGGAGTGGAGAATCATTATTCCTGAAAATCGGTTTATAGAATATTTCGATGAAGAAAATTTATATACAAAAGACCTTAGCCCATTAATTCATAGTTCTATTTAGGAAGTGAATTGCCGCGTCACATGGGAAATCATTAGCACAGGTAATTTTACGTTGGAATTTACAAAAGAGTGTGGTTGTTATATCGGGTTCAAGCAATCCCGACCATATCAAAAAAATACAGAACTATTTGATTTTGATCTGGGAGCAGAAGACATGGATTTAATCAATGCCCTTGACCGAAACGAAAAGGATGATTGGTACTAATAAAGCGATTTTTGTATGTTGTCCTCTTTGCGGCAGTAAAACAAGAATTAAGATACATATCTTTCTCTCTCCTCTTCCTGGGCGTACCTTCTACCACTATATCTAAATACCATTAATTTTGTACCCTTCTCTTTTTAATAATATTGTAAGTTTTTTTCTCTTGCCATTGCTGGCAGTTTGTGGTATAAGTGTATTAACAATCTTAGCACACTTAAAAACTAAGGCTGACAAAAAAGACAGGGAAGGTATGGAAACTGTTGGGAGAAAGGAGAATATGGATGATTCTGCTGGATTTAAAGGACAGTCGGCCGATCTATGAACAGATAGTGGAACGGCTTCAGGAACTGATGATGTTGGGAATCCTGGAAGAAGACAGTCAGATGCCCTCTGTAAGGAATCTGGCCATGGAACTGTCTATCAACCCGAACACGATTCAGCGTGCATATGGGGAACTGGAGAGAAAAGGATATACTTATTCGGTGAAAGGGCGCGGTAGTTTTGTGGGTAGTATCCGCAAGTTGCGAGAAGCGAAGAAAACAGAGCTGGAAGGAAAACTGGGGGGGCTGGTGAGAGAAGCCAAAACCATCGGTATTTTGCGGGACGAATTTGTGATAATGGCTGGTCAGGTCTATGACGGTGAACCAGCAAAACAGGCAGGGGAGGGATGATAGTATGATAGAGGCAATAAATCTGACAAAACGATTTGAAGATATTGTGGCGGTGGATCATATCAATGCACAGATTCGTGATGGCAGTGTGTTTGGTCTGATTGGAACGAATGGGGCAGGAAAGAGCACATTTTTGCGGATGGCAGCCGGGGTACTAAAGCCGGATGACGGGACGATCACCATCGATGGCATAGAGGTGTTTGAGAATGAAGAGGCAAAACAGAGATTCTTTTACATTTCTGATGATCAATATTTTTTCAGCAATTCCACGCCAAGGGATTTGATGGCTTATTACCAGATTGTTTATCCTTCTTTTGATAAGGAGCGGTTTCACGGCTTGATGAGAAGCTTTGATTTGGATGAGAATCGTAAGATTAACACTTTTTCTAAAGGCATGAAAAAGCAGGTATCTGTGATCTGTGGAATCTGTGCAGGGACGGATTATTTGTTTTGTGATGAGACATTTGATGGATTGGATCCCGTGATGCGTCAGGCAGTAAAAAGTATTTTTGCTAATGATATGCAAGAGCGTCATCTGACACCGATCATAGCCTCGCACAATTTGCGAGAGCTGGAGGATATCTGTGATCATGTAGGACTTTTGCACAAAGGTGGGATTCTGCTGAGTCGGGAGTTGGATGAAATGAAAATGAACATCCATAAAGTTCAGTGCGTGTTAGCCGAGGGAATGGAGCCGGAGTCGCTGACGGGTATGGAGATTATCAAGACGGATCGTCGGGGAAAGCTTTTGACGTTGACAGTACGGGGAGATTTAAACAAAGTAGAGCATGTGATGCAGACGGCGAACCCAGTATTTTATGAGACGATTCCGCTGTCCTTAGAAGAAATCTTTATCAGTGAAACGGAGGTTGTGGGCTATGACATCAAAAAACTTATTTTTTAAGCTGATGAGAGAAGATTTAAAGCGGCGAATGTGGGCAGGAGCATTGCTTAGCCTGGGTTTCTTCTTTTTTTATCCGGTGGTGGCAGCATTCACGGCTGGAGAGATTCGGGATTATGCAGATTATGCCAAAGGATTGGCGGATTATGAGAATGGACTTACCCGGTGGCTGTCTTTTAACTGTGGAATGACGGTGTTTTTGATGATGGTAGCGGCTCTGATCTGTGGGCTAAGCAGTTTTTCTTACTTGAATTCTAAGAGCAAAGTGGATTTTTATCATGGGATTCCCGTGAGAAGAGAGAAGCTGTTTGCCATTAATTTTTTGGATGGAATTCTGCTTTTGGTGATTCCGTATGGAATCTGTCAGGTGCTGGCCGTGATGGTAGGGATTTCCAACGGAGCCAGCGGAAGCAGGCTTTGGCCAGTGGCTTTGGCAGCTTTTGGACTTCATATTACTTATTTTATTTTGATGTATGTCACCGTGGTGGTAGCGGCTATGATGACAGGACATCTGGTGATCGGTTTTTTGGGAAGCATGGTATTTGCTTTTTATATACCGATGGCGGTGATGCTGATGATAGCATATTTTTCCAGTTTTTTTTGGACCTATGCTTCTTATTTGCCGGGATTGTTGTCAGAAAATATCTTGAAGAACGGGATGCGGTTATCGCCAGTTGCAGAATATATTTATCAGCAGATGAGAAATGGGGATTCCTATCAGACGCCGGCACCGATGACCGTACCTGTATTGATTGCCTGGGGAGTATCGCTGCTTTTAGCGGTTTTGGCGTGTTTTTTGTATCGGAAACGTCCGTCGGAAGCGGCTGGGAGAGCGATGGCATTTCCGGTTTCTCGTCCGGTTATCCGGATTTTGCTGACAATTTTGTCTGCTTTGGGTCTGGGCCTGTTTCTTTATACTGTGCATAGCTCGATGGGATGGGCTGTGTTTGGGATTGTGTTTGGCGGAGGAATCTGTCATTGTGTGGTGGAGATTATCTATCATTTTGATTTTCGGAAGTTGTTTTCTCATAAGCTACAGCTGGCAGGCTGCCTGGTGGTGTCAATGGGGATTATGCTGGTATTCAAATATGATCTGTTGGGGTATGATCGCTATTTGCCAAAGGCCGGGCAGGTGCGTGAGGCGTCGATTCGTATGAGCGGTGTGACGAACTGGGTGTCCTATGGCCAAACAGAGAAAGCTCCAGATGGCCGCTATATATGGAAACATGCTTCGGATAGTGAATATGTGCTTCAGAATATGAAATATCATGATGTTGAAAATCTGCTGGATATCGCATCTGCCGGGGTTGAGCAGGTAGAGGAGAATAAGCGGAGAAAAGCGAATGGGTATGAAGGGGAATATTATAGCCGTCAGCCTGCGGAAGAAGGGTTCTGGAGTCGGGTGGAGATTTGCTATACATTGAACAGCGGAAGAAGGGTCAGCCGTATCTATTCTATATCGATTAACGAGAAGGCGCGTTCGGCGTTTGAAAAGCTTTATGTGAATGAAGAGTTTCAGCGGGGAGTGTTTCCGCTTTTGGCTATGACGGGGGAGCAGGTGGACACGATCCGGTTCCGAGGAAAGTATTCCAGGGATAATGAGAATGAGGTTTGTCTGGAGAGTATGTCTGCCGAAGAGAAGGCGCAGATGCTGGAAATATATCAGAAGGAGTTTGCAGCGATGACGGTTGCCGGGATGGAAAAGGAAGCACCCGTGGGGCTGATTCGCTTTAGCAAGGAGCTCGATGAGGAGGCTATGCGCTGGTGGAAGCAGCAGGAGGTGAATGATCCTCAGGAGTACCGATATTCGAGATGGAGGGATTTTGTGAATGAGGATTTTTATCCGCTATATCCGTCTTTTACAGAGACGATCCAGCTGCTGCAAAAGCAGGGGGTAAAGGTGGGCGGATATCTGGATGATTTGGATGTGCAGATAATACAGGTAAGGGCGCCATTATCGGAGGAGGATCCCTATGAGAAAAAATATGAAATCAATGAAAACTATTATGAGATTGAGGAATCAGAGAGAATTGAAGAGCTGAGAAAGGTTTTGATTTATGATGGACTATGTTATTATGATCCTTTTTTCCAGTCAGAGAATATGGCGGTTAGTTTGCTGATTTGGGATCCGGAACTGAAAGTGAACAGGGATTATGATTATGAGGACTTTGAGAACGAAAAATGGAATAACAGCGTGGAAGTAAGATTTCCCAAAGGAGAAGTGCCAGAGTTTTTGTGGGAGGCATTGCGATAAGGCAGAGCGTGGGAGAAAAAGGTTACTGTTCACAGGTACTCTGTGAACGTAACAGCATATGCCCATTTGAAATCACTTGCGGCGATGGGGCATATGGGCATATGCTTTGGCTCCATAGTTATACTGGCTCATGACTAATCAGCGGAGTGATTAGTCATGGTGTGAACCAATGTCATTTAGATAAGGAAACGAGAAGCATAAGCAAGGAAATGAGGCGAGAACCAACGCCAAACCGTCTGCTCCTTTTTCCGGTTTCGAGATTAAGAATTCCTAAAACCCCTGACTTTTGCTAAAAACGAAACGAAAATATACAAACTCGCTCCGCTCAGACAATGTATATTTTCGTTTCAACGCCAAATTCAGGGATTTAAGGACTTCTAAATCTCTGCAAAGTCAAAATCCCGCAGACGGTTTGGCGTTGGTTCTCGCCTCATTTCCTTGACTATGCTTCTCGTTTCCTTATCTAAATGACATTGGTTGCTTCTCTCCCTTTTTTCTTGGCATACCTTTTGTCAATACTTATCGAAATGACATGGCTCACAGCGCCGATCCTCTCTTCGGCACAAACATTCCTTCCATATCAACTCCTTCTAATGTAAGCAATTTGATCTTTTTCTCAATCCCTCCGGCATAACCAGTAAGATTTCCCTTCCCCCCAACTACCCGGTGACAAGGTATTATAATAGAAACCGGATTGTGGCTTACCGCCTGTCCTACTGCCTGTGCAGACATTTTCTCAAGCCCCTGATCGGCGGCAATTCTTTGGGCTATTCCCCCATAAGTTATCACCTCGCCATAGGGAATCTCACTCAGAATCTTCCAAACCTTTTTGCGAAATTCACTGCCCGTTAAAGCCAGCTTCAGCTCCTCTGCGAGCGGCTTTTCTCCGGCAAAATATCGGTCCAGCCACTGTCGGACTTGCCTGAAAAGCAAAGAATCTTTACATTCCTCTAATTCTTCTTTTAAAGAACCCATAAAATATTTCTGGCCCTCAAACCAAAGTCCTGTCAATGCGCCTGCTTTTTCTGTGAGAATTATTTTTCCTAAGGGGGAATGGTATGTAGTTATTCGTTGCATTTTGATCTCCTTTTTTAGCTTTCTTTCCTTATTTTTCATTCCTGCCATTGACAATAGGTTATGATACTCTCCATGGATAAGAGAATAGACCATTATCGATTATCTCTATATTATACAAGAGTCGTTATTGTTTTGCAAACAGGCAGCGGCAAAAGGTACGCCAAGGAAGAGGGGCGAGAGGCAACGGGAAATCATCTGTGATATTTTGACTTTGCAGAGATTTAGAAGTCCTTAAATCCCTGATTTTGGCGTTGAAACGAAAATATACACTGTCTGAGCGAAGCGAGTTTGTATATTTTCGTTTCGTTTTTAGCAAAAGTCAGGGGTTTTAGGAATTCTTAATCTCGAAACCGGAAAAAGAAGCAGATAATTTCTTGTTGCTTCTCGCCCCTCTTCCTTGGCGTACCCTTTGCCACTGCTTATCGAAATGACATGATGCTGGGATCGTATCCTCATCCGATTCGTAGGATGGCGTGCGTACTTTCCTCTGAATAATAAATCTGAATATCAACTGCTATTTGTAAACTCTATTTTCATATCGTGAATAAAATGTTACCAACCTGGGTGTATTCCTCATGAAAAGTGGGCATTTTAATCGTGTTCACACTTATTTCACAAACAAATTAGCACTCAACTATTGACAGTGCTAACAATGTGTGTTATATTACAACCATAACAGATAAAACATTTCAAACAGATGCTCCATTAAACAGCGCAGCATCTGCCACAATAAAAAGGAGGAATCAATTATGTTATTTACCCCTGCAAGAAGACACTCTGGTTTTGATTTATTCGATGACTTTTTCAATGATCCATTTTTTAGCACTTCCATCAGCCAACCTACAAACTCCCTGATGCGGACCGATGTTCGGGAGGACGGCGCCAACTATCTGCTGGATATCGATCTTCCTGGCTTTAGAAAAGAAGATATCCAGGCCGAACTCAAAAATGGCTATCTGACCATCGCCGCCTCCCACGAAGATAATAGGGAAGAAAAAGATCCCAATGGCAAGGTTCTCCGTCAAGAGCGTTACAGCGGTTCCTGTAGAAGAAGCTTTTATGTGGGCGATCAATTAAAACAAGAAGATATCCAGGCTAACTTCGAAAATGGAGTATTGAAGCTCCAGTTCCCCAAGGAAGCGCCAAAAGCTGTAGAAGAAGCTCCGAGATATATCCCGATTAACGGTTAAAACACATTACCGGCATCAAAGGTCAAAAAATGATATTGTAAAATAAACGAGCAGCCATTTCCCTATCCTGTATCCACCGGTTCACAAACACACGGTTTGACAATGACGGATTTTTCCGTTAAAAAGCAGACCATGTATCTGAAAACCATCCGAACACAAGGTAGAGAAATGGCGACTCGTTTATCCTGCAACATTCTCTTTTGAATCTGGTCTTTTCATCCTCGCCTCTCAAAACATCGTCGGCATTTACCTGCCATATATCCTACCGGCAACAACCTCCCACAATACTGACAACGAGCAATATAACCCCTTTTTCCTTTGGAAAGATAACGCATAATGATCGCCTCCGTCCGCTCTCGTTCTCTTGCCAGCCATTCTTCATCCATCGCCTTGTCGAAACGGTAAGAAAACTGATAATAAAGATCCAGCTTCTTATAATAAGTCTCATAATTCTGCAGAGAATTTTTCTCACTCCGGCTTTCTAAAAAATCGGTACTGTCTCCTTTTGCGCCGCTTTTCTGCCTGGTACCTTTCGTGGCAATCCTTCTGCGCGCTCCGTCCATCACCGGATGATCCAGATAAGCATCTGCCGGATAATTCATACAGTATTCCAGCCACTGCTTTACTACCTTGCGATCCTTGACATCGATCGGACAACTGATCATCCGATACAGAATCGTCTTGTCCTCAAATCCCAAAATTCGCTCCTCAAAACGTTTTGCATATCCATACAGGCACAAAAGCTCGTCAATACTGACCTTCTCAAACGGCGCTTCTGCCTTTTCCGAATGCCATACTTGCAAAATAACATCCAACGGCTCATCCAGCTCCAAAAGTACCTGTGGAAATCCCAGGCTGACGGTTTCCACCAGTTTTTCCTCTGCCTCAAACCGTTCGCGCACATAGGTCAATGCCGTTGCTCCCATAGCATTCACATATCCGGTATCATAGATTCCATATCGCCCGGCCCGGCCGGCAATCTGCCGGATTTCCGGAATTTTCAATCCCCGTCGCTCTATGCCGTCAAACTTCTCTATCTGAATAAATACGATCCGGCGCACCGGTAAATTCAACCCCATACCGATGGCATCCGTGGCTACTACCACCTTCGTCTGTCCGCTGATAAAAAGATGCATCTGGCGGCGGCGAATCTCAGGCGGCAGACTGCCATATATGACACTGGCCTCAATTCCTCTCTCCTCTAGTCGACCGGCCACATCCAACACCGATTTCTTGGAAAACACCACCAGCGCATCCCCTTCCCTCACATCTTCCGGAAATCGGAACGGAGTATCTTCACAAACCAATGCGCTCTTCCGCTCATAGCGATGAACCTCCCAGTCATCTCCGCAAATTTCGATCAGATGTTGAACCACCCGTTCCGCTGCCGGACTCATGCAGACATGTATCTCTAAAGCCTGAATCCCCAGAATCGCCTTCGTCCAACAGTGTCCCCGTTCCGGGTCCGCGGTCATTTGTGCCTCATCGATCACTGCAATATCATAAACTTTATAAAAATCCGCCATCTCCACCGTGGAAGCCGTTACCCGGCTGTTCTCTTCTGCAATACATTCCTGCCCGGTCAGCATTGTACAAGCAATCCCGTATTCCTTCATTTTCTCGTAGACTTCCAGCGCCAACAATCGCAACGGCCCCAGATAGACTCCCGCTTTAGCATTCTTCAAACGCTCCAGAGCCTGAAATGTCTTGCCGCTGTTCGTCGGACCAATATGCAGAATAAAATGCCGCTTCATCTCCAAAGCCTCCGGAAACTCCAGCTCCGGCCGGGAAGGCACCAATTGGAGAATTTTGTTTTTTAATGCCTCGGTTCGAAATGTACGAAATAAATCATAAAGTGGCGCTCGGCAGATCTCACCGGCCGCATCGTTTTCCAGATATTCATAAAATGCCGGACCGATCAGACGTTCATCCTCAGGCAACAACAATGCCAAATCCAGACGCACCAGCTCTGGCAACACTTCCCTTCTGACACGATCCAGTACTGGCTGAAGGTGATTGCGGACCGCACAGCGATAGAGATTATTGGTCTGCCGGTGATAATTTTCCAAAGCATTTCTTGTTACCTGGCTGTCTTTTACACGCCGCAACGTACGTGCCAGACTGGTTGCTTTTTCCGCTGCGCCTTTTACTTTTGCGGAAGAAGGACGCCGGATTTTTCCCGCACGCTCATACTCGCGCAGGTATAATTGTATCAGTTCTTCTTTTGCTATCATTCCTGTATTTACTCCTCTCCCGCCTTAAAATTATAAATAGGACGGATAATCTTCACAATCTCTGCTGTGTCCCCGATATTTTTTACAATATCTTCCATCCCTTTGTATGCCATCGGACATTCATCCAGTGTTCCAGCATTCACCGAAGTGGTATAGATTCCTTTCATTTGCTTCTTGAACTCTGACACCGTCCATCTCTTTTTAGCCTGTGACCGCGACATCAGCCGACCGGCCCCATGAGGCGCGGAGCAGTTCCACTCCTCATTTCCCTTCCCTATACAAATCAGAGAACCATCTCGCATGTTAATCGGAATCAGCAGCTTCTCCCCTTTGCGAGCCGAGACAGCTCCTTTTCGCAAAATCATCGATTCCGTATCGATATAATTGTGGATCGTAGTAAATTCCTCTTCCACTTTAAGTTTCATCCCCCGCACCAGTACATCCATCATCGCCTTCCGGTTCAGCATTGCAAATCTCTGTACCAACTTCATGTCATGAATATAGTCCTCCATGAGAGAACCACTGCAATAAGCCAGTTGCTTAGGGATCTTTGTCTGTACCTGTTTTTTCAATTCTTTCAGTGCCTTTTGAATCTCCTTTTCCCGCCCCTCTGCCCGATAAGCGGCAATCAAGGACCGCTCATCTTTTCTCGTAGTCCCATTCAATTCCTTCCATGCCTGCTCCTGATAGTAGCTCGCTACTTCCACTCCCAGATGACGTGAACCAGAATGAACCACCAGATAAATAGTTCCTTCCTCATCTTGATCTGCTTCAATAAAATGGTTCCCGCCGCCAAGTGTTCCCAAAGATCGTACCGCCCGATCCAAATGCAGCCGTGCCTCCTTGCAGCAGCGCAATTCTCCCAGATCAATCTCTTCGTTTAGGCTATGTGGCGTATCCCGCACCTCATAGCCGGAAGGAATTTTCTCATAAATCAATTTATCCAGCCTTTCTAGTTCTATATGGCGATTCTTGATCCGAATCGTCTCCATCCCACAGCCGATATCCACACCCACCAGATTCGGTACCACTGCATCCCAAATAGTCATTGTCGTGCCGATAGTACAACCAGCGCCCGCATGAACATCCGGCATGATGCGAATTCGGGAACCTGTGGTAAATTCCTGATCACACAACATCTGAATCTGCATCCGGGCGCTCTCCTCGATCACATCCGTAAAAACTCTCGCCCGGTTATAAAGTCCTGTCACTTCCTGAAACATTGCCTCTTTTTCCTTTCCCAATTAAAAATTTCTGCCGCCAGCCCATTTTAATATTCTTGTTCCTGAATTTTTTTCAACTTTTCCTTCTTTCTATTCTTACGCCGAATCCGCGCCCGCGGAACATATTTATCACACCTCTGACAATAATGCTCATGCGACGCTTCCCGTCCCTTCTTACACTGCCCTGCTGCCAGATAATACATACAAACGGTTTCTCGATCTCGTGCCATCTTCTTCCTCCTCAAAAATCACGCAAAAAAAGCCCATCCACTCCGGTATCCCACCAGAATCGATCGGCTCTCTGTCTATCATCTCTCTTCTGCGCGCCGACGGTCCATGAATGTCAATCCTCCCATGTCCGTCCTGTCAAAACATAGCGCTTCTGAAAATCTCAATCGCTATCTGTCAGACATCTGCTCCCCGCATCCACAGATTCCTGCCAGAAACTGCTTCTCTGTCTCCGAAACATGGTTCCTTTTTACATTGAATTGTCCAAAAAATAATGCCTGCCTGCGTTTCATAGCCATCCTCCTTTCTGCGTTTGCAACGCTTTATCATTTTCTATTTTCTTCCAATATTAAATATATCATACTTTCTGCCAATCGTAAAGAACATCTTTTTTACGATATTCTTACCATAGATTCTAAAAATCTTTTTCATGATGCAATTCCGATACAACTTTGAAACCTTTTTGATACCATCCTGTCGTATTCTATCTTCAAGAAGCTCTTACCCTCCAGGGATAAGAATATGGTATCATTAAGAAAAGAGGTATATCACATGAAAAGAACAAAGACTTTGGACTGGCTCTCTATCCTCTTCGCCTTGCTGATCCTTCTTGTCTTTCCGGCCGTTGCCTATGGCGACGAAAATGACAAAGAAGACCATGAAGCAACCTTGGCTCCTTATTTTGTTATCGAAGACGCCGATCCAAAAACCGATTCCTTTCCTTTAAAAGAAACCGACGTTTCCACCAACATCAATGGCATCATCGCCGAAACTTATGTCACTCAAACTTACGCTAACGAAGGGACGAATCCCATCAACGCCCGCTATCTTTTCCCAGCCTCGGATAATGTCTCCATTCATGGTATGAAAATGCAGATCGGAGATCAAATCATCACAGCCCAAATTCAAAAGCGGGAAGAGGCCAGAGAAACCTTCGAAACTGCCAAACAAGAAGGCAAAAGCGCCTCTTTGCTTGAACAGCAGCGGCCCAATGTCTTCTCTATGGATGTCGCTAACATTATGCCTGGCGACACTGTGCGTATTGAGCTTCACTACACAGAAATGGTAATTTCTACCGAAGGAATCTATCAATTTGTATTTCCGACCGTCGTTGGCCCCCGTTACGCCAGTTCTGCCTCCGAAGAAGAAAATCCTTTAGCGGAATCAGATGTCCATAAAGAATCTTCGGATCCCTGGATCGCCAGCCCCTATCTGGAAGAAGGTAAGACTCCTCCTGGAAAATACAACATTACCGTCAAACTCTCCACCGGGGTTCCCATCACCAGCCTCAGCAGTAAATCTCATGAAATCAACGTGGAAAAGAGCGGCGACAGCACCGCTACCGTTACTCTTTCCCATCCGGAAAATTATGCCGGAAACCGAGATTTCATCCTCGACTATCAGCTAACTGGTGAAGAAATCAGCAGCGGATTGATCTTAGATTCGCAGGAAGAGGAAAATTATTTCATGCTGATGGTACAACCGCCAGAGCGTTATATCTCCGATCAGCTTCTGCCGCGGGAATATATCTTTGTATTGGATGTTTCCGGTTCCATGTATGGCTATCCGTTAGATACGGCCAAGGATCTCATTCGGGATCTGGTCTCTGGTCTGAAAGAGACGGATCGCTTTAACCTGCTGTTGTTTTCCAACTCTTCCATGCGAATGGCAAAAGAATCCGTGCCAGCTACCCCGGAAAATGTTCAAAAAGCTATCGATCTCATTGACCAGGAAAGCGGCGGCGGTGGCACCGAACTGGCAGCGGCACTCCGAAACGCTATCTCCATACCCATAGATCAGAATTTTTCCCGCAGCATTATAACAATTACCGATGGCTACATTTCGGAAGAAAAAGAAATTTTTGAAATCATTCACAAGAATCTCAATCATACGAATTTCTTTTCCTTTGGCATTGGAGATTCTGTCAATCGCTATCTCGTTGATGGAATTGCCAAAGCCGGACAAGGAGAGTCCTTTGTTGTGACTGACTCCAAGGATGCCGCTAACACAGCAGAACGATTTCGCACCTATATTCAGGCTCCTCTTCTGACCGATATCCAAGTGCATTTTGAAGGCTTTGATGCCTATGAGATAGAGCCTCCCATCCTCCCTACTCTTTTTGCCCGTCGTCCCATCGTATTATTTGGCAAATGGCGCGGGGAGCAAACCGGAACGATCCGCATCACCGGGCGAAGAGGAAACCAAGACTACGTTCCTTCTACTGATACCAAAAACGCTCAAGATTTCGTCCAGGAAATTGATGTCTCTTCCATCAAGACATCCGAAAACAGTAATGCCCTTCGTTATCTGTGGGCCCGAAAAAAAGTAGAGCGTCTCACAGATTATGGAGCCCAGAAAACCGATTCCGAGCTCACAAAAGAAATGGTAACTTCCATCGGACTCAAATACAGTATGATGACACCCTATACCTCCTTTGTCGCTGTGACAGAAACCATCCGCAATCCAGAAGGAGAAAGCAGCGATATTTCGCAGCCATCTGCATTGCCGTTGCATGTATCCAGTCTGGCTGTTGGCGGCTATACCACCGGCTCGGAACCTGGCTCTTGGATTTTGCTTTTAGGAGTCATACTGCTAGCCTTTATCCTATTTTTCAGGAATTCAAAAAAACACATTACAAAATCATTTTATTAAAAAGTGCGCACATAAAGTACGCACGATAAAACAAGGAGGAACTTTCCATGTACACACATAGAAAAAACTTTTGGAGAACCCATGGCTTCACCTGTTTGACTGGATTGCTCCTCCTGTTTGCTCTTAAATTATATTACAGTCGGACGGACTGCGACGGACTGTTGTGGATCTTAGCTCCTACAGCCTGGTGGATACACACATTATCCGGAATCTCCTTTGAATATCTGCCGCATGCAGGATATGTCAACCACTCTTTCCGGTTTGTCATTGCTGCCTCCTGCTCTGGCATCCAGTTTTGGATCGTCTCTACGGCTCTCCTTCTCTTCTCCTTCCTTCCTCGAATCCGGGGACAAAAGGAAGGTTTGGGATGGCTCGGGATTAGTTTCACTGTTTCTTATATATTTACCATTCTGGTCAATGGCTTTCGGATATTGCTTTCTCTCTATCTGCCGCTCTACCTGTCAGACATCCATAAATATCATCACCTGAGCAGATGGATAACCCCCGAACGTCTCCACACCATGATTGGCATTGCCGTCTATTTCGGCTCCCTGCTGGTGCTTTTCTTTGTCATAGAAGCCCTGTTTCAAGGAACCGACCACAGTTTTTCCTATCTGCTTTTAAAGCAGAATCCTCTTTTGACAACCCATATGCGCTGGCTTCTGCCTGCCTTCTGGTATTTTGCCGTCGTGCTGGGACTTCCTCTTCTCAACCGGGCCTACCAACACAATCGCCAATCATTTACGGAATATGCATTGACTATACTGTCCGTCTGTCTGCCTATGTCGCTTTTATTTTGGCTTGTTTCTAAAGCTTTTATCTGGAAAAAACGATCGTAACATGTAACAATGTCATTTAGATAAGCGCGGATCTGCCTTCAGGCGGCCGCGCTGTCCGCCTTTGCGGCAACAGCCCGCACCTTCATCAGCTGCACTCCCAGCACAATCACCAGACAGAATAACCCCAGCAGATCGGTTTTTCCACCACCATCAATCAGCAACAGTGCACCGATAGCTGCCACAATCCGCAACATTATATTCAACTTTCCTCTCAGATAGCCCTCCACAGCCGCCGCAATCAACAGCACGCCGACACAAGAGGTCACAATTACCTGGAATCCGCTGGCCAATGTCACATTTTCCAACAAAAGCTGTGGATTATACACAAACATGAACGGTACAATAAATCCTGCCAGCGCCAGCTTTACTGACTGCCAGCCAGTCTTCATCGGACTCCCTCCGGAAAGGCCGGCGGCCGCAAACGCAGCCAAAGCCACTGGTGGTGTCAGATTAGCAAACATAGCAAAATAGAAGCAGAACATGTGTGCCGCGATCTCTGCCTGCCCCAGTTCCACCAGGGCTGGCGCCGCGATTGTCGCCGTAATCAGATAGGACGGAATCGACGGCAAACCCATGCCAAGTATCATACAAGTAACCATGGTAAACAGCAATGTCAAGAACAGACTAGCAGCCGCACTTCCCGGAACCGCATACTGACCAATCTTGATAATCGCATGCGCCACATTCAAGGCAAAACCGGTCAGACCACAAACGCCGACAATAATACCCACACAAGCACAGGCGATCGCCACGGATACCGTAGATTTTGCTCCTGAAACAAAGGCATCTCCAATATCCTTCAAACTCATCCGGCTGATTGGACGCAACTCTGCCACAATAATCGTAACTACAATGGTCCAGAAAGCGCTAAACAAAACGGTTTTGCCACTGAAAATCAACATATAAAGCAGGAACACAATCGGAATCAGCAAATGCCCCCGCTCCTTCATCACATGTATCACCTTCGGCATCTGATCTTTAGGAAGGCCACTGAGACCATCCTTCTCGGCCCGCATCTGCACCTGCAGAATAATCCCCAGATAATAAATCAGTGCTGGCAGCACAGCCGCACGAATAATTGCACCGTATTTGACCCCCAGCGTCTCAGCCATCACAAATGCCGCTGCCCCCATGATCGGAGGCAGAAGCTGACCTCCCACAGATGCCGTCGCTTCTACAGCGCCGGAAAACTCCTTGGAATATCCTGTTTTTTTCATCAAAGGAATCGTAAATGTACCCGTAGTCACCACATTAGCAACTGCTGAGCCATTGATAGATCCCAGAAAACCGGAAGCCAACACGGCTACCTTCGCCGGGCCTCCTTTCGTATGACCAGCCAATGCATTGGCAATATCGTTGAAAAACTGCCCCATACCACATTTGTTCATTACATCTCCAAAGATAATAAACAGTACGATGTAAGTCGCCGAAACTTTTACCGACGAACCATAAATACCATAAATATCCGTGGTCAAATACGTCACTATCCGATGCCAATTATATCCGCGATGGCGAAAAATTCCTGGAAAAGAACGTCCCAACAGGGCATAGACCAAAAAAATCGCGGAAAGGATTGTCAGTGCCGGACCGGAAATTCGGCGGGAACACTCCATCACCAACAGTATCAGTAAAGTTCCCATAATGATATCGATAGTCTCTCCAGAAAATCCGGTTGAAATAAAGACCGGATAACGGACGAACACATAGATCGGCATCCCTGCACACAGGATAACAAAAATCCAGTCATACCAACTGATTTTTTTGCGACTGCTTTTGCGAAATGCCGGATATAGCGCAAACCCTAATACCAGCACCAGACCTACATGAATCGCATGATGCTTGATATTCACCATCTGAAGCAAACGAATCCCTGACGCATAAGCCAGATGATAGATCGTAAATGCCAGACACAGCACATAGATCAGCCGATTCAGATGCAAATTCCCGAATTTCCGCGTCCGGGATTCTTTTTCATATTTCTCCATAATCTCTTCACTATTGACTTGATTCCATTCAGACATCGGATAAATACCCCCTTCTTTTTACAATTTCTCCGCGGATCCGGCTTGCATCCGGCAGGGAACGAAAATCAAAAATCTCTTGCTCATTTAATGTAAAAGTTTTCATATACTTGTCGGATGTAATCCAGCTGAATCGGGGAAAAACACTGTTAATCTCTTCCATCCAGACCAACCCATCCTCAATTCGCGTCGGTACATCCATCTCTGCCGGAATTCCGGCACCGTAACCAGCAACAGCGATGGCGTCCAGATTAAACTGGTAGTCCTCCGTCACCGTGTAATACTCATACCAGGGAATGTGCTCAAAAGAATGCTCAATTTCCAGGCTCAGCCGGTCTCCTGCATGAATCGGAACAGAAAGTACTATCTGATCCCGGTCCCGATCGTATAGCTGAAAATCTGTCCCGGCCGGCATAAAAAACGCCCACCAGAGAAATCCCGCCACTGCTGTGAGAATAAACACACCTGCCCATATATGTTTTTGCAGTTTCTTCATCACAGACCCCTTTTCCGGTTTATCTCATTTTATACCTATGATTGAAACCTTTTTCTATATTAATAGAAAAGAGTGCGGCGGCAGTTTTACTCTGCTTTTTGCGCCGCACCTTTTTGTGCTAAAATCAAACCTCAGTTAATTCATATATCCGTTATCCTTCCAAAAAGCTTCTGCGCCAGGATGAAGTGGCAGTTGGATATCATCTACACCAAAAGTAATATCGATATTCTTGTCAGCCGCATTATGAGAAGCCTTGATGGTATTGATATTTTCAAATACACCATTCAGAATATCATATACCATATCATCACTCAAATCTTCTCGAACCAGCATGATATTATATACGAAAACACCCTCCACATCTTCGGTATTGTTATATGTATTGGCAGGAATTACGGACTCTGCATAATATGGATAGTCATTTACCAGTTTCTCGCGACCTTCGCCATCAATCGGAATCACCACCATATCATAGGAAACACCCAGATCCATGACCGTCGCATTGGGAAGGCCAGAGGTCACAAACACAGCATCGCACTGCCCATTTTTCATATTATCAATCGCTTCGCCATAAGCCAGATAATCAGGAGTAATGTCATCATAAGTAATGCCATAAGCATCCAGAATCATGCGGGCATTAATCTCCACGCCGGAATTGGCCGCACCCACGCCAACTCTCTTTCCCTTCAAATCCCCAACAGAAGTAATCCCAGTATCTGCCGTTGTCACTAGCTGTACATAATTTGGCCACAAACGCATCAATGCTTTCAAGCCGGAAGCGGGTTCTTTCCCTTCATAAGCTCCCGTAGCCGTATAAGCCTGCATAACCGCATCCTGCATGGCAATCGCAATCTCCGCGTCTCCATTCAGAATATTTTGAATATTCTGTCCCGTAGCATTGGTTGCCTCTGCGGAAGTCTGATAACCATAATCACTAAGAGCAGTGGCAAAAGCTCCGCCAATCGGGAAATAGATACCGGATGTCGGACCGGTGCCTACAGTAATAAACTCTTTTGCTCTCTCTTCCGGAGTCAGACCCTTAGAGGAGGCATCCTCGGCTTTTCCAGTATCTGCTCCCTCTGTAGTAGCCGCTACCGTTGTCTCTTCTGCTGATGTTGCAGTGGTAGCTGCTGTCGTAGTCGTTGTATTTCCGGAACCACCACAGGCTGTTACCGATGCTGTAACACATCCTGCCAGTGCCAGTGCCATCCATCGTCTCATTTTCATAGATTTTTCCCTCTTTTCCTCATTTTGGGATATCCAGACATCCCCGAAAAGGGATTTCCTCTATCCAACAATCGTGGTTTACTTGCCCAGCTACATCTTACAAGCTATAAATTGTAATTGCCACAATTGTTTGTATGTATTATAGTGGTAAAGTGTTAAATTGTCAACCATTTTTTAAACCGAAATTTCTACATAAAACTTCTATACAAGCAAAAATTTGTATTAATAATAAATTTTTCTTGTTCACTGAGAATACTTTTAGTGAATAAGGTTATAAAATATCAAGTAGCTATAACTTATATGTATTTTACTTTGTCGAACAAATGTTCTATTATATGATATATAAATAATACCTACCCTCAATGTCATTTAGATAAGGAAACGAGAAAAGCAGCCAAGAAAGCGGGGAGAGAAGCCATAGAAAATGGTCTGTAAATTTTGACTTTGCAAAGATTTAGAAGTCCTTAAATCCCTGATTTTGGCGTTGAAACGAAAATATACATTGTCTGAGCGGAGCGAGTTTGTATATTTTCGTTTCGTTCTTAGCAAAAGTCAGGGATTTTAGGACTTCTTAATCTCGAAACCGAAAAAAGGAACAGACCATTTTCTATGGCTTCTCTCCCCGCTTTCTTGGCGTACCTTCTGTCACTGCTTATCTAAATAACATTGCACCTACCCTCTTTATCCTTTTATCATTTGGAAAACAGGAGTTCATACTATGTCACAAAACGATCGCATTTATGTCGCCATTGACCTGAAGTCTTTCTATGCCTCCGTAGAATGTGTTGAGCGGGGTCTTGACCCTCTCACTACCAATTTGGTGGTAGCCGACAAAAACCGCACCGAGAAAACGATCTGTCTGGCGGTATCCCCTTCTCTGAAAGCATATGGGATCCCTGGACGCCCACGCCTATTTGAGGTCATTCAGAAAGTCAAACAAATCAATTCCGAAAGAAAGCTTTCTGCCCCTGATCATATTTTTACTGGTTCCTCCTTCCACGACCCGGAAGTCAGATCTCATCCGGAATTATCCTTCGATTACCTTGTTGCTATCCCGCAGATGGCTCTCTATATCGAATACAGCACCCGAATCTATAATATTTACCTGAAATATATCGCTCCAGAAGATATTCATGTATATTCTATTGATGAAGTATTGATCGACGTTACCAGTTATCTCTCTGTTTGCCATCCTTCCGCTAGAGAACTAGTCGGAAAGATTCTCCGGGACATCCTGCAAAGTACTGGTATTACCGCTGCCGCCGGAATCGGGACAAACCTTTATCTGGCCAAAGTTGCCATGGACATAGTAGCCAAACACGTATCTCCGGATGCGTACGGAGTTCGGATCGCAGAACTTAACGAAATCTCCTACCGACGCCTTTTGTGGACCCACCGTCCGCTGACTGACTTCTGGCGCATCGGGCACGGCTATGCAAAAAAGTTAGAAGAGCATGGACTTTACACTATGGGAGATATCGCCCGCTGTTCTTTGGGAAGTCCCAATGATTTCCATAAAGAAGAGCTACTGTACCGCCTCTTTGGTATCAATGCTGAACTGCTGATCGATCACGCCTGGGGAGTGGAATCCTGTACCATGGAAGATATCAAATCTTATCAGCCGGAAAACAACAGTATTGGAGGCGGTCAGGTTCTTCGATATCCCTATTCTTTTGACAAGGCACGGCTCGTGATCAAAGAGATGGCGGATCAGTTGGCTCTGGCTCTGGTTGACAAGGGCCTCTTAACCGATCAGTTGATCCTGACTGCAGGCTACGATATGATAAATCTAACAGATCCTCAAATATGCCAAAAGTACAAAGGCCCTATCTGTACCGATTCTTATGGGCGAAAGATTCCCAAACATGCTCATGGCACGATTCATCTGTCCCCAAAAACCTCTTCCGCAAGACAGATCATAAACGCTGCCCTAGAACTGTTCGATCAGATTGTCGACAAAAACTTGCTGATTAAAAGAATCTATATCACAGCTGCTCACATAACGCCAGAAGCTCTCGCAAAAAATCCAGAATCCTTTGAACAGCTTAATCTGTTTACCGACTATGAGCAGCAAGAAACACAACGACAAGAAGAAATGGCTATCCTAAAAAAAGAAAAACAGATGCAGCAAGCTATACTCTCTGTCAAAAAGAAATTTGGCAAAAATGCTATTTTAAAAGGTATGAGTCTGGAAGATGGCGCCACTGCCAGAGAGCGGAATCGACAGATTGGCGGTCATAAGGCATGACCATTCTTCCCATTTTTACTGAAAAGGAGTATTTTATGAAACATTTTCAACCAGAGACCTTTCCCTATGAGGATATTGTGAATCTTACGCGTCCTATCTCCCCCGCCCATCCTCCTATGCCCAAAGCGGATCGGGCTGCACAGTTTGCCCCTTTTGCTGCTTTGACCGACTACCATGAGGCGATCCGAGAAGCCACTCGTTTCACAGATGAAAAAAAAGAGCTGGATGAACAAGCAATATCTCTTCTGAGCGAAAAGCTTCATTTCCTGCAGCAAAACGTCCATCTTCACCCCAAAATCACCATCCTTTATTTTCTTCCGGATAGACAAAAAGCCGGCGGCACTTATCTTTCTGCCACTGGCTTTCTAAAAAAAATAGATAGAAACAATCATGTCGTGATCCTGCAAAACGGTACTTCCATTCCTTTTGATGATATTATAGAGATTCTGGACTTTTGATTACTTCCTTTTGTGAGCCCACCGATTACTTCTCCAACACTACCACCTCGTACGGCCTTAGCCCTAGCTCTCTGCCGCTTTGCTGGCTATCCTCATAATTTCCCAGCAGTTTTCTATAGTTCATCCATGGCGCTTCCAATAATACTGTAGTTTCGGCATCTGTTAAATTATAAAATGCTACCAGTTTTTCTTCCTCATAGCATCTTTGATATGCCAGTATATCCGGGTTATCTCTCTCCAGAAATACAATTCTCCCCTCGGATATCACCATCTTTTCTTTCCGCAGTTTTATCAGTTTCTTATAAAAAGAATATACCGAATCTGGATCTGCAATCTGTTTCTCTACATAGATTTCCGGATAATTATCCGCCATTTCTATCCAAGGGGTTCCCTTGGTAAATCCCCCATTTTCTTCTGCTGACCACTGCATAGGGGTTCGGCTATTATCCCTGGATCTGGCCGCCAGAACAGACATCGCCTCTGCTTCTGTTTTTCCTTGCTCCAAAAGAATTCGATAATAATTCAGACTTTCTACGTCCTGATACTGGGAAATATTTTGATAATGAGGATTGGTCATCCCAATCTCTTCCCCCTGATAAATATAGGGGGTCCCCCGCATCAGATGTATCGCTGCTGCCAGCATCTTTGCTGACTCTTTCCAAAATCTTCCCTCATTCCCCAATCGACTGATTATCCGAGGCTGATCGTGGTTACACCAGAAAAGAGCATTCCATCCATTCCCTTGTTCCATTCCCAACTGCCAGTCCTCAAAAATTTTTTTAAGCATCCTCCGATCTGGTTCCATCAAACTCCATTTATCCCCATTCTTATAATCCACTTTCAGATGATGAAAGCTAAAACACATAGACAATTCTCTCTCCTGAGGATTCGCGGTGGAATAGCGAATACAGTCTTCCAGATGGGTCGAAGACATCTCTCCCACCGTCACCATCTCGGCAATATTCGTATCTCTGACTAATTCCTTGATATATTCATGAACATGAGGACCATCCGAATAGAATCTCCGGCCATCACCTTCTAAATCATCTTCAAAGATTGCTGGTTTGGAAATCAGATTTACCACATCAAAGCGAAATCCCTGGATTCCTTTTTCTTTCCAAAAACAAATCACCTTCTTTAGCTCTTCTCTCACCTTGGGATTATCCCAGTTTAAGTCCGCTTGTGTCACATCAAAAAGATGAAGATACCATTTCCCCAGAGAAGGCACATACTCCCATGATGTTCCCCCAAACTTGGACTGCCAGTTGGTAGGCGGATGCTTCGAATCGCCTTCCTTGAAAATATAATAATTTTCATACTCTTTTTCTCCGGCAAGCGCCCTCTGAAACCAGGGATGAGCGGTGGATGTGTGATTAAACACCATATCCAGCATCACCCCCATTCCTCTTTGGCTGCTTTCCCGAATCAACGCCTCCATATCCGCCATGGTTCCAAATCTCGGATCAATGGCACAATAATCTTCCACATCGTATCCGTTATCATTCTGTGGAGAAGAAAATACCGGAGTGAGCCATAGATAAGAAACCCCCAACTCCTGTAAATAATCCAACCGCTCTAAGATCCCCCGCAAATCTCCCACCCCATCTCCATCTGAATCCTGAAAAGACTTGGGATATATCTGATATATTACTTTATTTCTAAAACTTGTCATCGCTCTGCTCCTTCATTATAACTACTCAAATCTCACAATAACAGTCTCTTTTTCCGTTACATCCAATCCAGTATAAAACTGAATGTTTTTTGTCTCCCCTTCATTGGGAATTACACAGATCGTTACATCACGATGGCCGGCCTCCTTGATTTTATTCCGATCAAACCGAATCAGCGGATCTCCTGTCTTCACGCTCTGTCCCAAAGTGACCAGATATTCAAAACCTTCTCCTGCCATCTCCACGGTATCCAATCCCACATGCAGCAAAATCTCCATGCCGTTTCCCATCGTTAGCCCGCAAGCATGTCTTGAATCGTCCATCAACGCTGTTACCTTTCCCTCAGCCGGGGCATAGACTACATTGTCTGTTGGCTCAATCGCCATACCTCTGCCCACAATACCCGCAGAGAAAACGCCATCGTTTACCTCTTCCAGAGAGATGGCTCTCCCCCGTAGAAAAGATACCAATTGTCCACAGACTTCCATTTTTTTGTTTGCCTTTCCTGTTTCCACAGCGGTGCCTGTTGCCATATCATAATCGGCCTCAGAAACCATATCGGACAAGTTAGCAGTTTCACTGTCATTTTCTACCGACACAATCCGTCTCTTTCCTACAATCATTGTCAAAACAAAAGGAACTATCATCGCAATTGCCATACACACAGCAAAACTTATCATCGAAGTCGGCCGAATCGAAAGAATCCCTGGCAATCCTCCTACTCCGATGGCATTGGCTATCGTAGAAGTAGCCACACAAACCACTGCCGCGATACCTGAACCAATCATCCCACACACAAAAGGAAATCCCTGTTTTAAATTCACTCCAAAGATTGCTGGTTCCGTTACTCCCAGATAGCAAGAGATACACGCCGGAACATTGACTTCTTGTGCCTCTGCGTTCTTTCTTTGTAATGCCATCATTCCCATAACTGCCGATCCCTGAGCAATATTAGACAAAGCTATCATAGGCCACAACATCGTTCCGCCATAATCTGCAATCAATTGAAGATCAATGGCGTTGGACATATGGTGAAGTCCGGTTATTACTAACGGCGCATAAATCATTCCAAAAACAGCGCCAAACACCACCTTGAAGGAACCAGTAATGCCCGAATATACCACAGCAGAAACGGCAGAACCGATTTTCCATCCCACCGGTCCCAATATGAAATGAGAAGCCATAACTGCCAGCAGGAGGCTTGAGAACGGAACCACAATCATCGAAACCACCTGAGGCGTTATCTTCCGGAAAAACTTTTCCAAGTATACCAGAGTAAACGCTGCCAGAATAGCTGGAATCACCTGAGCCTGATAACCGATCCGGTTCACCTGGATAAATCCAAAATTCCATTTAGGAATATCCGCTACCGCCGTACCTGCAACTGCATAAGCATTTAACAACTGGCCAGACACCAAGGTAAGACCGAGTACGATTCCCAGCATCTGCGTAGTTCCCATCTTCTTTGTCACGGACCAGCATATTCCTACAGGCAACATATGAAACACCGCCTCACCGATAAGCCATAGGAAACTGTCAATCCCCGCCCAAAACTGACTGATATCACATAAAGTCTTTGTCCCGTTTTCAAACAAATACAAACTGTCAATACAGTTGCGGAATCCCAAGATCAAGCCCCCTGTAATAATGGCCGGAATCAATGGTGCAAAAATCTCTGCTAGCGCAGTAACGATTCTCTGCAACACATTTTGATTTTTCTTGGCCGCCTGTTTTACCGCATCTTTAGACACCCCTTCTATCCCAGCCACGACGATAAAATCATGATAAAAGTCTGCGACTGTATTGCCAATAATCACTTGAAATTGTCCTGACTGGGTAAAACTTCCCTTCACTACCTTCATGGCTTCAATTTTCGTAATATCTGCCTGAGAAGGATCTGCCAGTGCAAACCGCATTCTGGTCATGCAATGAGATACTGCTGCAATATTATCTCTGCCGCCCACCAGGTTCAACAGTTGTTTTGCTTCCTCTGTATACTTACCCATATTTTACTCCTCCATTTTCTCTTGGGGAATATTCCCCAATGTTTGTTTTGCTATTTTAAACCCGCCGCGCAAACTTGTTTAAACATGTTGCATCCTTTATATCATACTTATTTAAACATGTCAACCTTTTTATTGTTTAAACAAGTATAGTTTTTTACTTGACTTTGTCTGCTAACGCTTTATAATTAGGTACAAATGATTTTATTCACCCATGAAAATCCACTCAAAACATTCACAATGGATCAAAAAACAGAAAAGGAGTCTAGAATGCCAAAAAGTAAATATGAGACTATATATAAAGATTTAAAAATAAAAATAGAAACCCATGAATTTGCCTATCAAAAACTGCTCCCATCAGAAAATATCCTGATTCAGACTTATGGCTGCTCCCGTAATACCGTGCGCCGGGCCATCAGTCGCTTAGTCACAGACGGCTATGTCCAAACCTTACAGGGAAAAGGAGTCCGCAATATCTATCTCCCTACTCAACAAACAGCTTTTACCTTGGGAGAAATAGAAAATTTTCGGGAATCTGCCATCCGCAATGGACAAATTCCCTCCACAAAAGTTCTGCTATTTATGGAACTCACAGCTGACGAATCCCTTTCCAGAAAGACCGGCTTTTCTGTCGGATCGGAAATCTATTATATTCAACGGCTGCATTTTCTCGATGGCATCCCCTTGATTATCAATCACAACTATTTCCTGAAAAGCTCTTCTTATGGCCTTACCAAAGAGATTGCTGAGGATTCCATCTACCATTACTTAGAGCAAACTCTTCACATGACAATTGTCAACAGCCGCCGCATCATGACCGTAGAAAAAATCACAGAGATTGATGAGAAATACCTATCTCTTAATTCTGAGGAGTATAACTGTATGGCCGTTATCAGCAGCTACACTTACAACAGCGACGGCATCATGTTCGAATTTACTCAATCGCGTCATCGCCCCGATTCTTTCCGGTTTCAGGATAATGCGGTGCGAAAATGAGAATACTTTTTAAAGTTTTTTTACAAAACATGAATAAAGAAGTATCACAAATATAATCCTCTTGACTGCCAAATACGCCATCCGCCATTTTCATATTCTGTGCTCGATGGTTCATGCAAACAAGATATGAAAATGGCGAATGGCGTATTTGGGAAACTAGCTTTCGCACATCTTTATTTTACCTATCCAATCAAATCTTCCTTCGTACTAGCAGATTTGACTTAAGAAACATTTGTCACTCCGTAATGGCCCATACACGCGCCGGAAGCCCTGTCGCCCCTTCAATTCTCGGATAAGAAACAACAATTACTGCCCCGGCCGCAGCCACCTGATCCAAATTGGTCAGTACTTCCACCTGAAGCTTTCCTTTGTCTAGCACATACCGTTCACAAGCTAAATCTCCGGCTGCCGCCGCTTCTAGGGAGGCATCAGTATCCAACGCTTCATGTCCGTTGGCCGCCGCATTTCTCTCCTCATAAATATATCGAAGCGCCTCCATAGACCAGCCAGGGAAATTCTCCCCGCCATCGGCATCTACTCCGGAAAGCGCATCCATATTTGGCCATCTCTTTGACCAGTCTGTGCGAAGGGCCACAAAAGCTCCCTCCGGAATCGCTCCATACTGCGCTTCATACGCCCGAATATCCTCTGCTGTAACCACATAGGTCGGATTCTCTTTCACTTTTTTTGACACGTCAATCACGCACAGCGGAAAAACCAAATCTCTCACCCCATAATTATCAGACAACTCTCGGTTCTTCACAAAATGTCCAGGAAAATCAATATGTGTTCCGAATTGCCCTGGAAACTTAAAAGTCTGAATTAAACAGTCAAGCATTTCGTTTCCCCAGTCAAAACAAGTGGTTCCCAGTTCAACCGATCCTTCTGGAATCCCTGCCCAGTAAGGGCTGTCATTGTTCAGAGAATGAGAAAGCTCCACCCAATGATATTTTTTTGCTTCTTTCAATGCTTCCCATAATTTGTACATAAATAAGCTCTCCCTCTGCTTTATCTTATTCTAAGATCTCTGTCACATCTTTCAAAAGTTTGATAATCGGTAAATGCTGGGGACACTGTTTTTCACACTGTCCGCATTCGATACAATCCGATGCCTTTCCACTCCCCACATTCTGCACCTGATGAAAATATGCTGTCTTGGCAGATGCTGTCTGCAATTCTCCAAATTGGCTAATCTTGTTGATTAGCTTAAAATAGTCAGGAATTGCTATTTTCTTCGGACAGCCATCCACACAATAGCGACAGGCCGTACAAGCGATTCTTTCTTTTTCTTTGATAATCGTTGCCACCCGATCGATCCTCTGTTTTTCTGATTCTGAAAGCGCCTGAAAATCCTGCATATAAGAAAGGTTGTCCTCCAGCTGCGTCTCTTCACTCATGCCAGATAAGACCATAACCACATTTTCCAGGGAAGCCGCGTACCGGATAGCCCAGGAAGCAACCGATCGATCCGGATTTGCTTCTTTCAACAATTTCTCCGCTTCCTTGGGAACGCTTGCCAAAAGACCCCCTTTGACTGGTTCCATCACAATAACTGGTTTTGCAAACTTTTCACACACTTTATAACATTTGCCAGATTGTACTTCCGGATCCTTCCAATCTACATAATTCAGTTGCAATTGAACATATTCCATCTCTGGATGTCTTGTCAGAATCTCTTCCAGTACATCTGCCGTATCATGAAAAGAAAATCCTAAATGCCGGATTTTTCCCTCTGCCTTTTTCTGCCTCACAAAATCAAAAGCATGGATTTGCTCTGCCAGAGTGAGTCGTTCCTTGTTCATGGCATGAAGCAGATAATAATCAAAATAATCCACACCACAACGTTCCAACTGCGCCTGGAAAAATCCCTCCAGCTCTTCTCTTTTCTGAACAATAAAAAAACTGAGCTTATCCGTGATCGTATAGGATGTCCTGGGAAACCGTTTTGCCACACATTCTCGAAAAGCAATCTCACTGTGTCCCCCGCCATGATAAGGCGTTGCCGTATCAAAATAATTAAATCCGGCCGCCATATACCGATCTGCCATCTGGCAAAATCTCTCATAGTCCACTTTTGTGCTATCTGCCATATCATGAAGTGGCAGGCGCATAAGACCAAATCCCAATTTTTTAGTATTCATCAAGATCCTCCTTGTCCGCTAAAAATAGGTATCTGTTTTATCTGACGGATTCCTGTCAAATAGGAGACACAAAACGCTTATCCTATTATTCTAATTATCATACATAATCCGCGGATCATAGGCTTTCTACAATTATGCTACTGAAAACTGATCCTTTCCTACAGAGCACAGCGGACATTCAAAATCCTCTGGAATATCCTCCCATTTCGTTCCTGGTGCTATCCCACCATCCGGATATCCCTGCTCCTCATCATATTCCCAGCTACACACGTCACATACATACTTCATATCGTTTCTTCCTCCTTTTTAATTATAGATACCACCTTTATTGTAAGATAAACGCATCTTCCAGTCAATCATTAATCCATTGATAAACATCCTAATCTTATGGCGGCAAATGCCTTATCGTCACAATACCCGCTATTCTACTCCTCTTTTCATGAAACTGCCATGCTTATTGCCAGTTCCACGATGTCTATGCCTATGATGGCCGTCCGATGGAATCGTCTCTTTATCTTCCCTTTCTGTTCCGTTATTTTTCTGCCTTTCATCCTCCAATCCATTCCCGGCATACGGCTCCCTCTCATCTCCTGTATCTTCTCCATGATGCTGCTCTCCTTTTTCCTTCAGCATCTCATCTGTCAAATTCTGAATTTCCCTCATGCTCATACCCTGGATTTCTTCTGGTGTAATATCCGGATAAAACTTTTGCAATTCCAAAAAAGCCCTGTACTTTCCGCAGGACATTCCATGTCCATGGGCTGGCGCAACCTCTCTCGAATCCGCAGAATAACAATAAGTGTTTTGATGCTTTGCCACACAAGATTCCATATCAGAAAGGATTCTCACCGAC
>Ga0137306_101086_pt1 | contig 30133 bp, 21 predicted proteins | sample Inofroosms_March_FD_97187 | JGI IMG/M metagenome (GOLD analysis project Ga0137306, IMG submission 97187) | Mouse cecal microbial communities from Vienna, Austria - N-Acetylneuraminic and N-Acetylglucosamine D2O microcosms_March | ecosystem: Host-associated > Mammals > Digestive system > Large...
TTTCTATAATTTCCTTGCAAATACCTTCGCCCATAGGAGGACGGGAGCAGCCAGAGCCATCGGAGTAATAGGAACCATCAGAATAATCAAAGGCTGCAGAGCCGAGCCCGGCGCTGTTCGGCGAGGTATGTCGTGGGTGCCAATGTCACGTGCAATCAGGTGTCCCGGCTGACGCGAATATAGCGAGAGCGGCCGCGCGATGGCGCGACCGCTCTGCATAGTGGTATGTAAGACCGTGTAGACGGTTTACTTGATGTTGGGGTTGAGTGCGTGCCACTCGTTGACGGGGGGAAGCACGCCCAGAGAGATCACTTCGTCGCGGAGTGTGCAGAGGTGCTTGTAGCTCTGCTCAAGCTCTGCCTGCTCCTGCGGTGTGCCCTGGGGTTCCTTGCAGTGTACGCCGTTCTTGTCAATGACGGTTTCCATAGCCATCATGATGTGGTTGAAGCGGTCGTCGTCGACATAGCATCCTGCGGGCCATGTGAAGGGCTTGCCTCCCATGGCTGCGGCGATCATCTCGATAGAGATGTAAGAGGGGCTCTGGAACGAAGAGCGGCCGCGGAGGTCGATGATGTTCTTGCCGCCCTGCACCACGCGCACACGGAGTTCTTCCCATGCCTTGTCGGGGAATTCGGCTGTGCCGATGATTTCGGTCAGAGGCTTGCCGTCGACCTTTGTAGTGGAGGCATAAACGGCCATCTGCTCGCCGTGTCCGCCGTAAGTGCGGCTGTTGACGATCTTGTCGGGCGAGATGTGGAACTGTTTGGCAAGCTCGCTGCGCAGGCGTGTGCTGTCGAGAGCGGCGAGTGTGGTCACCTGCGAGGGCTTGAGGCCGGCATAGAGCAGGGTGATCAGACCGGTTATGTCGGCGGGGTTGAAGATCACGACGATGTGCTTCACGTCGGGGCAGTAGGCCTTGACGTCCTTACCGAACTGCTCGGCGATCTTGGCGTTGCCGACGAGGAGATCCTCGCGGGTCATGCCGGCCTTACGGGCTGCGCCGCCCGAGTTGACGATATATTTGGCTCCGGTGAGGGCTTCCTTGATGTCGGAAGTGAAGGTGATGTTCACGCCTTCGAATCCGCAGTGGAAAAGCTCTTCGGCCACTCCTTCGAGCGCGGGAGCATAGGGGTCGTAGAGACAGATGTTGGGGGTCAGACCCATCATGAGGGCGGTCTGAGCCATGTTGGAGCCGATCATGCCTGCGGCACCAACAATCACGAGTTTTTCGTCGGTCAGAAAGTTCATTTTTTTTAGAGTATTAAGAAGTTATAACTATTATATATCCTTGAATTTCGCATCAAGCACCGGGCTCCTATGCCACCCCGCGCTTGATTTCACAAAAGTAACGATATTTTCGTAATCAACGTTCATCAAGAAGCGTTTTTTTTAGCCAACAATATCCAACAATAGTTATACGACGCCAGGGCGGCCTCGCCAATAGTCTGTCGGGGATCTGTCAGCTGCGCTGAAACTGCGTGGGCGACATGCCTGTGAGGTGCTTGAAATATTTGCCGAACGACGACTGGTTGGTGAAGTTGAGTTCATATGCTATCTGCTGAACGTTCTTGCCGGAGAAGCGCAGCAGGTTCTTGGCCTCGAGTATCACATAGTCGTCGATCCAGGCCGATGCCGGCCGTCCGGTGGCTTCTCTGACCACTATCGACAGATATTTGGGCGATATGAAGAGTTTAGACGCATAGAAGCTGATGGACCGCTCTCTGCGGTGATATTCCCTGACAAGCTGCATGAACTCCTTGACATAGTTGTGGCGGCGTGTCGAAGGCCGCTCTGCCGACGAGTCATCGGCCACCTCGCGACGCTTGCCGAACTGCATGAGCTGATAGAATGCGGCCGCGATGACGGATCGGGCTATAGACCGGATGAACACGGCCTCGGTGTTGCCGCGCGTATTCTCCTTAACCAGTGCAAAATATCGCCTGAGCAGCATCATCTCTTCGGGCGTAAGCAGCATCAGCGGCGAGTGGTTTCCCGACACTCCAATGGAATTGAGCGTATTGATATCCAGGTTTATGTCGCGCATGAATTCATGCGATACGAAAAACAGGCATATATCGAAGTCGCCATCGTCGATATGCCGAGGCTGAAATAGACTTTCCGGCCCGACAAGCAGCACAGAGTCGGGTATCATACCGTAAGTGGCAAGGTTGACATCGACCGTCATCCTGCCCTTGAGCATCAGTATTATCGCCAGCCCGGTCACACGCGTCGGCGTCCCCGAAAGAATACCCTCGATCGGCAGCCTGTCGAAGCGTGCAAAAAAATAGTCGTCGCCAAAATTGCTGAAATCGGAAGCGTAGCGCTGAAGATCCTGCTTCTGTGAACGACTGATTTCATGATCCATCATAACGTATGAATTCGGTTACGTGTGTTGACACAGACTACTCACGCAGCCTTGAGGCGCAACGTGAGGCATAATTGAACGCAAGCCGGACCATCCATCCGACCGCACAAAATTAATATTTTTGTAACAAACGGCAACATTTTGCAGCCAAAACTGCCAAAATTCAAACTTTTTTACCAAATAAATCTGCCAGAAAACGTTTACTGTCATACAACGAAAACGTTAAGCCAAGGCACTAAACCGTCAGAAGAAGCCGTCAAGGATGCAATGAGTAGATTTTTTTTTGCGTTAAAAAATGGTCGTCCGACGTCATTTCTGAATTATTTGATTAATTTTGCGCCTTAATTTTTACGAATTTCAATTTTCCTGCTGTGGAAGAGATCAGATTCACAAAGATGCACGGCATCGGCAACGACTACATCTATATTGACTGCATGGAGTCGGAACCGGAATCCCCCGACACTCTGGCGAGGGAGATGTCTGACCGCCATACAGGCGTGGGCGGCGATGGAATAGTGATGATCTGTCCGTCGGACAAAGCCGACTTCAGGATGCGAATATTCAACGCCGACGGTTCGGAAGCCCGGATGTGTGGCAACGCCTCGCGCTGCATAGCCAAGTATGTGATAGACCAGGGGCTGACCGACCGCACCGACCTCACTCTCGAAACACTTTCAGGCATACGCCGGCTGATGGCCCGCAAAGGGTCCGACGGCAAGGTGGAGAGCGTGACCGTCGACATGGGACGCCCGGAGGTGGGTGTCGTCGACACCGAGGTGGCGCTGCCCGACGGCAGCCGTCACAGACTGACAGCCGTGTCGATGGGCAATCCCCACGGAGTGATATTCACCGACGATCTTTCCGACGCAATGGTGCTCGGCCACGGCCCGGAACTTGAAAGACACCCGATGTGGCCCGACCGCGCCAATATAGAGTTTGCACGCACAGATGCACCCGACCGGATAACGATGAGGGTATGGGAACGCGGTTCAGGCGAGACCATGGCCTGCGGCACCGGCGCCTGCGCCACACTGGTGGCGGCGGCAACCAACGGACTGGCCGGTCGCAAGGCCGAGATAAGTCTGCCGGGCGGCCGGCTGACGATAGAGTGGCTGCCGGAGAGCGAAGGGGGTCACGTGATGATGACCGGGCCGGCCACAGAAGTGTTTACCGGCACTTATATCAGAAACTGACACACGATTTACACAATGGTACATATCAACGATAATTTCACCAAGCTTCCGTCGGCCTATCTCTTCTCCGACATAGCCCGCAAGGTGGAAGCGTTCGCCGCGTCTCATCCCGGCGAGAAGATCATCAGAATGGGTATCGGCGATGTGACCCGGCCGATATGCCCCGCAGCCTCGGAGGCTCTGCATCGCGCCACCGCCGACGAGAGCGAGGCGGCGACATTCCGCGGCTACGGTCCGGAACAGGGCTATGGCTTCCTGCGCGAGGCGATAGCCGAGGGTGACTACCGCAGCCGGGGAATAGAGGTGAGCGCCGACGAGATATTCGTCAGCGACGGCGCCAAGAGCGACACCGGAAACATAGGCGACATACTTGCGTCCGACACACGGGTGGCTATGACCGATCCGGTGTATCCCGTATATATCGACACCAACGTGATGGCCGGACGCGCCGGCACACTCGGAAGCGACGGACGCTGGAGCCGCATCATATATCTGCCGGTGACGGCCGGGAACGGATTCGCGCCCTCGCTGCCGTCGGAGCGGCCCGACGTTATCTACCTTTGTTTTCCCAACAATCCTACCGGCACCGTGCTCACCCGCAGCCAGCTGAAAGTGTGGGTGGACTATGCGCTCCGGGAGGGTTCGCTGATATTGTTTGACGCCGCCTACGAGGCCTTCGTCAGCTCTCCCGAGGTACCGCGCTCGATCTATGAGATAGAGGGCGCGCGACGTGTGGCGATAGAATTCAGAAGTTTTTCCAAGACGGCGGGTTTCACCGGCCTGCGGTGTGGCTACACGGTGATACCGCGCGAACTTTGCGGCCTTGCTGCCGATGGCAGCGAGGTGAGCCTGCACCGCCTGTGGCTCCGGAGGCAGACCACGAAATTCAACGGCGCATCGTATCTGACGCAGCGCGCCGCCGAGGCGATCTACTCCGAGGAGGGGCGCCGTCAGGTGGCTGAAACGATAGCCTACTACAAGCACAATGCGTCGACACTGCTGACATCTCTGCGCGAAGCGGGTCTGGAGGCCTACGGCGGAACCGACTCTCCTTACATATGGCTGCGGACTCCCGACGGCATGACGTCGTGGGGCTTTTTCGACATGCTGCTGGAGCGCTGCCGCGTGGTGGGCACTCCGGGTTGCGGATTCGGCCCGTCGGGCGAGGGTTATCTGCGTCTGACAGCGTTTGCCACCCATGAGGCGACAGCCGAGGCGGCAAGCCGCATAGCGTCGCTCAGCCTATAGAAAAAAAATCAGGCTGACAATCATGACAAAAGACCCGGCCGGTAGATAGCTCGAAAGCCGGAACAACAATAAATATTAACCGTTAAAGCTAACGAAAAGATGGAATCATTGAGATTCAAAGTGGTCGATGAAGCGTTTAACCGCAAGGCCGACCCGGTGGAAATCCCGAGTGAAAGACCCGAAAAGTATTACGGCAAGTATGTGTTCAACCGCCAGAAGATGTTTGAATACCTTCCGGCCGACACCTATCAGGCGCTCTGCAGCGCAATCGACAACAAACAGCCTCTGCAGCGTGAAGTGGCCGACAGCGTGGCCGAAGGGATGAAGCGCTGGGCGCTCGACAACGGCGCTCGCCACTATACCCACTGGTTTCAGCCTCTGACCGAAACCACCGCAGAGAAACATGATTCCTTCATAGAGCACGACGGCAAGGGCGGAGTGATCGAATGCTTCAACGGCAAGCTGCTCGTGCAGCAGGAGCCCGACGCGTCGAGCTTCCCCAACGGCGGCATCCGCAACACCTTCGAGGCCCGCGGATATTCGGCATGGGACATATCGTCGCCGGCCTTCATCATAGGCAACACCCTGTGCATACCCACCATATTCATATCCTATACAGGCGAAAGCCTCGACTACAAGACTCCCCTGCTCCGCGCGCTCAACAGCGTTGACAAGGCGGCAACCGCTGTGGCGAAGATGTTTGATCCGGAGGTGGAGCATGTGCGCACGTATCTTGGCTGGGAACAGGAGTATTTTCTTGTCGACGAGAGCCTTTACTCGGCGCGTCCCGACCTGATGCTCACAGGCCGCACCCTCATGGGGCATGAATCGGCCAAGAACCAGCAGCTCGAGGATCACTATTTCGGTGCCATACCTTCGCGCGTGGAGGCGTTCATGCTCGACCTCGAGATAGAGTGCCACAAGCTCGGCATTCCCGCCAAGACACGCCACAACGAGGTTGCCCCAAACCAGTTTGAGCTTGCGCCGGTATTCGAGGAAGCCAATCTGGCCAACGACCACAACCAGCTGATCATGTCGGTGATGGCCGAGGTGGCGCGCCGCCACCACTTCCGCGTGCTTCTCCACGAAAAGCCCTTCGCGGGCATCAACGGTTCGGGCAAACACAACAACTGGAGTCTCGGCACCGACAAGGGCACACTGCTTTTCGCTCCAGGCCGCAGCCACACCGACAATCTGCGCTTCCTGACCTTCACGGTCAACGTGATGGCGGCCGTACACCGCCACAACGCCCTGCTCAAGGCATCGATAATGTCGGCCACCAACGCCCACCGTCTGGGCGCCAACGAGGCTCCCCCGGCCATCATATCGATATTCATGGGTTCGCAGATAGCTGGCATACTTGAGCGCATCGAGCACTCCACCAACGCCGAACTTACCAATCTGGCCGCACGCAAGGAGCTGGAGCTGAACCTGAGTCAGATACCGGAGATCATGCGCGACAACACCGACCGCAACCGCACTTCGCCCTTTGCCTTCACCGGCAACAGGTTTGAATTCCGCGCCGTCGGCTCATCGGCCAACTGCGGCGCCGCCATGATAGCGCTCAACGCAGCCGTGGCCGAGCAGCTCATACTCTTCAAGAAAGCCGTCGACGAGCGGATGGCCTCCGGCCTGAGCCAGAACGACGCGATACTTGAGGAGATCCGCATCCTGATCAAATCGTCGAAAGCGATACATTTCGACGGCAACGGCTACTCAGACGAATGGAAGGAGGAGGCTGCCCGCCGCGGTCTTGACTGCGAGACGTCGGTGCCGCTGATTTTCGACGCTTATCAGCGCAAATCGTCGGTGGATATGTTCCGCACCACGGGAGTGTTTTCCGAAGTGGAGCTTGCGGCCCGCAACGAGGTGAAATGGGAGATGTACACCAAGAAAGTGCAGATCGAGGCCCGTGTGCTCGGCGATCTGGCAATAAACCATGTGATACCGGTGGCCACGCAGTATCAGTCGATACTTCTCGACAATGTGCTGAAGATGCGTCAGGTGTTTGGCATCGACCGCACGGATCTCACCGCCTCGGTGACCGACTCGATCGAGAAACTCACCCAGCACATCACCGTCATACGCGAGGAAGTGGCCGCGATGGTCGACGACCGCCGTGTGGCCAACCGTCTGGAGTCGGAGCGCGAGAAGGCTCTGGCCTACCACGACCGTGTGGTGCCCCACATGGACACTATCCGCTATCATATCGACAAGCTTGAGCTGATGGTCGACAATGAGATGTGGCCTCTGCCCAAATACCGCGAGCTGCTTTTCATACGCTGACGCGCTGCCTGCAATATAAAAAATCCACGCCCGGAGAGCCAAGAGCCTTCGGGCGTGGATTTTTTCGGGGGGGATCGGAGTAATCAGAGCTATCGAAGTAATCGTATATTCTGTCGGAGTAGAGAGGAGAGAGGAGAGAGAAGAGAGAAGAGAGTGAGAGCGGGATCAGAGGTGGAGGGAGGGGTCGAGAAGGGGGCGGAGGTCGTCCATGGGGATGGTGCAGGAGGGCATGCCGGCTGCGTAGGGTGCGATCTCATATTGCTGGTAGATGACTTCGAGTCCGCGTGGCGTCAGTGCCGGGCCGGCGGCGGGAAGCTGTATCTCCGACGGACTGACCAGGAGCATGTCGGCCAATGCCTCGGTGGTCGACACCTCGAAGTATTGCTCCATGAGCGCGCGGCGTATCATGTCGAGCAACTGGGTCTGCTTTCCGGGAGCGATCAGCGAGTCCCATGTGATCTGCCGGCCTGAAGGGAGGGCGAACAGAGCAGGGATGACGTATGCCGAGCCGTGGGCACCTCCGAGGTAAGTGTAGCCGCTGAAACAGAACGTGACGTAGCCCGGGGTGACGGCAGCGGTGTCGGCAGCGTAATCGAATGTATAGGACATTTTGCTCTCAGGCAGCTCGGGGCCCATGGAAGCGAAATCGCGTGCCGACATAGCCAGCAGCGAATCGGCCACTTCACGCGCTACCGCCGGGACAGACTCTGCTCCGGCGGCTGTGAAAGCCGTCGGGCCATATTCTCCGGCCGATGCCGCCGACATGACGTCGGCAATCCACTGACGGATGGAGTCGGCCGCGGCGTCGTCGGCCACGGGATAGATGAGTCGTATTCTGACGTATGCCTGCGATCCTTCACTGCTTACGGAGTCAACGATGTTGAGCGAATCGAGCGGCATGGAAACCGATGCGGCGGAGGCCGTACCACGCTGTCCGCAGCCGGCAAGGATGGCCGTCATGGCAAGTGCGGAAATAATCAGATGGCGGTAGAAGTTCATTTGTTAGTGTGAATTAGATATTAACGATATTTCTCATCATAAGTAGAAACGCTGCAAAATTACCGAAAGTTTTCTTAGCATGCACCTGAATACACCTCAAAATTTGAGCACAGTGGGCATTACAAAATAGCCTGAGCGGTAAATAGCAGAGGGGCTGCGCCTTGCGGTGCAGCCCCTCCATATAAGGATCAGTAAATCGGATTTATCCTCTTACTTGATATTGAACATAGTCAATCAAATAGAAAGTGTTCTCAGCACAGGATTAGCGATTCGAACCGGCATTCCGAAATCGGGCACTTTCGAAGAAGCGGCTTTAACCATCGGAACTCTGAACGAGGCGGTCTGTGCATCCTCTGCTTCATCATCCTCCTTGGGATCGAGATCAAGTATAGTGCACTTTTCAGTCCACTTGCACAACCAGATGTCCTCACCGGTTTCCTCGTCGTAGCCATTGTAAACGCCTACGCTTTGAGCCGGGAATTCAAACTTGACACCATCAACCAGCTTACCCGAAGCCACACAACCGATGTAGAATCCCATGCTTATCGCAGAAGGCTCAACGACAACATTGTCGGGATCCGTAGCATCGATGTAAACGTAGAAGTGACCGCGATCGCAGGGATAACCGTAGTAATCTCCCACTGTGGTTCCATCTTCGTCAAGCTCTGTTGCATACGGTTTAACGATACGGTAGTAACCGGGGTATTTGATGCTTTCCTGAACGGTAACGAACCACTGCATGGGCTGACGCATGATCAGACCTGCGAAGAATGCATCGCTGTAAAGAGCCTGCACAGGCACTTCGTTGCCGTCGACAACCTTAGTAACAGTCTTCCATCCTGCATTCCAGTCGACAGTCTGCATCTCATAACGGAACGTATAAACATGCTCTGCCTGAACCTCTCCCGAAGCATTGACGGGAACGACTATAGCAGTGTAATAACCGGTTTGGGTCATCTGAATCTCAAAGCTTCTGCTTACGGAGTAAAGCTCTTCGGTATCATTTTTGATGGCCTCTTTAATACCTTCAACTTTTTCAGCAACAGCCGGGGCTTTAAGAGCGCCGGGATAGATATGGAAGGCATAGTTGGCCACATCGGTGCCCTTTACTATGTTGATTATAGCATATTCCTTGCTGTCTTCGCTTACATAAGTGCCGTCGTTGCTAACGCTGATTTCATAATCGGGATAGCCGGGGAGCTGAATGTAGTCGAAATTGTCGGGACCCCACCATCCAATGCTGCCTCCTCCTTTGTCGGTAATGAAGCACATAGCGATAGTCATGACTCCTGTTTCGGGGTTGAAACGGCTCGAATGCTCATACGGTGTGGGATCCTGACCAGCGAGAACCTTTGAAGCCATGGTGTACATGTCGGCTACAAGAACCTTGTTACCGCCATTTTTCTCACCGGTATCCTGCAGGGGAACAGTGATAGCATTTGTCGACTTGTCAAGCTGAATCACGAGCTCATTGGTAAACAGTGTTCCAGCGGCATAGCGATATTCAACCAAATTGTCATTGACAAGCGACGAACGCATCTGAATCACCTGTGTATCCACAAAACCCCAGGGGGTATTGTTGGTATAGACAGAGTTGCCAAGGTTTTTCCATGCGGTCCAGGGAGCATACTGAAGTGTGATAGTCTGCTGCGACTTGCCGTAAGGTGTCAGGTCGGCGCCCTCGATGGCAAGGCTAATGGTGTACTTTGTTTCCTGCTTGATCTTAGCGAAGTCGAAGTCGATGGAGATGGAGATGGGAGCTGTAGCCGATCCGTCGGCGAAAGCAGCCACGCTCGACACTGTGAAGATGTCGGTGGCCTCTCCGTCTACTGTAGCAGTGGCAGTGACAGGCACGGTGATGGCTCCCGAAGTGTTGACACGCTCAACGTTGACAGTGACGGATGTCTGGTTTTCGTCGATGTCGACAGCGGACGGTGTTGTTGTGGGGAAATAGACCTGCGGCGTGGAGAGCTGCTCTGCGGGATCATATTTCACCTCGTCGGTGCAGGCACCGAGTCCCCACATAGTGAGGGCCAGGGTCGGCAGAGCGAGTATTTTGTTGAATTTCATATTCTAAGAAGTATTATGATGCTTGATTAGTATTTGAGAGAGGTGTAGCAGCCGGAGGGATCGGGGTTGTTCCAGTCCTTTACAGCCTCGTTGTTGTTGCCTTCGGTTTCAACGATACAGAAGTTCATCCATGCGGGACGCGTGGTGGTGTTGAACTGTGCCGACTGCTGGAAGTTGGTACCTTCGTAGCCGCGGACAACCGGCTTGTTGAGACGCTTGTAGTCGAAGAAAGTCTGTCCCTCTCCCCACAGCTCGATGCACTTCTGGGTGAAGATCTCGTCGATGATACCGTCCTTGTCAGTAGCACGGCAGGAGTAAACATTGTAACGATATGTCTTCATGAAGTCCTCAAGAAGCTGCTTGCCCTGCGCGGGAGCGGTGTGAGCCACGGCCTCGGCCTCGATGAGATACATTTCCTCGATACGCATCAATGGCAGACATGTAGCCGATCCGACATTGTAGTCGTCAATGTTGCCGGCTCCGGGACGGAACTTGAACGAAGAGTAGGCGGGAAGCGTAGCTGCGAAAGCTGCATCGATGACCGGTTCCTGACCTGCCAGGACAGAACCTTCGGGAGCCTTGTATGAGAGCTTGCGGAAGTCGCGGTCGCTCATCTTGTTGTAGAGAGCGACGCTGATCATGTTGTAGGGACCTGCCGCGGCGTAGCCGTACTGCGCCTCGTTGGATGCCCATGCGGTCCAGTTGAGGATGCCCGACTGCACGCATGCGTCCTCTTTCATAGTCTTGGCGCACCACATCCATGAGCGTCCGAGCTGGGAGTTGTTGAATCCGTCGGTGGTGCTGAGCCACTCTTCGCGGGTCATCGGAGCGTACTTGCCGGTGTCGATGGCCTTGCGGGCATATTCTGCAGCCTTTGGATAGTCCTCAACCCACATGTATGTGCGTGCCTTGAGTCCGTAGACCACGGCGAGGTCGGGGATGTTGTGCCAGCCGTCGGAGGTCTGAACTCCGGAAGCGATGAGCTGCTCGGCCTGGTCGAGGTCGCCGATGATGAACTCGAACATCTTCTGACGGGGGACGCGGGGATTGTTGCGCGAGTCGGCCTCGGTGGTTGTCTCAGTGACGATGGGCACTGTGAGTCCGGTGACATCGTTGCCGTTGAGGTTGACCGATGACGTTCCGTCGTTGGGAAGGAACTCATATACGCGGGCCATGTCGAGATATGTCGACGCGCGGAAAGCGAGTCCGGCTCCGTAGAAGGTCTTCTGCGCCTCGTCGGCAGTGGCGAGATCAAGCGATGCCATGAGGTTGTTGCATGTGAGCACCTGTTTGTTGTAGAAGTTCCAGTACCACTGCGTGCGCATATACATCGGACCGATATACTGATTCTGCTCCCATGCAGAGAACCAGTCGTAGCCCGAAGCGCAAACTGCGAAATCGGAGGTCATGACGTCGCGGACATGCATAAGCGCGCCGTAGCCCCAGTCGTAGGCCTGACCGTTGTCCATGATGTCGAATGTATTGTAGTAGGCCGGCATAGCCCAGAGGAGGGCCTCGGTGGCCTTGGAGGAAGCGGCCAGCTGATCCTGTGTGGCTCCGCTGGTGGGGAATGTTTCCTCAACGCAGCCGGTAAGCGCGGGCGCTACGACTGCTGCAGCCAGTAATGACTTGAATATGTTGTTCATTGTGTAATTCGTTTGAAAAGTTTAGAACGTCACTGTCAGGCCACCGCTGAGTGTGCGGATGGGCGCATAGTAGGTGTTGTTGATAGAGCCGCTGAGCGACTGACGGGGGTCGATGCCCTGACGCTTTGTCCAAAGCCATACGTTCTCGGCCTGGAAATAGACACGGAGTTTTGTGAGGAACATCTTGGCAGTGATGTTCTGTGGCAGCGTGTATCCGAAGTTGATGGTGTTGAGGCTCAGGTAGTCGGCGCTTTCGAGGAAACGGTCGGATGTCGAAGTGGCGTAGAGGTCGCCGTACTGCAGACGCGGTATGGAGCTGGAGGGTTTTTCGGGAGTCCATGCCTTGAGTATGTCGGCATGCCAGTTGTAGCCTTTCGAGCCTGAGGTGGGATTGCCCATGAAGAGAGCGTACTGGCCGTCATAGACCTTGCCGCCGATCGAGTAACCGAAGTCGAGCGAGAGGTCGAAACCGTAGGCGGTCAGCTGCGTGCCGAATCCGCCGTAGACCTTAGGCAGAGCGCTGTCGAGGATGAAGTAGTCATTGTTGGTCAGCTTGTCGTATGAAACCTTTTCAAGTTCACCGGTAGGCTGTTTGTTTTCGTCAAGGACCTTGTGGTAGTAGAGAGCTGTACCGTCCTCCTGACTGACACCTGCGTAGCGGTACATGCGGTAGCTGTAGAGGGGAAGTCCCTCGCCGTAGAAGTGGGTGCCGGATGAATATCCGCGATATCCGTCGATATCCATCGTCTTACGCTCTTCGGGGAGGTAGGAGATCTTGTTTTTGTAGTAGGTAAGGTTGGCGTTGACGCTCCAGGTGATGTCGCGGGTGTTGATGATTGTGCCGGTGAGGTCGACCTCGATACCGGTGTTGGTCATGTCGCCGATGTTGTCCCAGTAGCCGGTGTAGCCGAACGACGGGGGGAGGGGGAACCATGAGAGCATGTCGGATGTCTTGCGGTAGAAGCCTTCGATGCTACCCGAGAGGCGCGAGTTGAAAAAGTCGAACTCGACGCCGCCGTTGAGGTTGCCGTTTTTCTCCCAGGAGATATCGGGGTTGCCCTTGGTGGCGGGAGTGGCAGCAGGATGACCCGAACCGTTGATAATGTTGTAGGTGTTGGTGTAGAGGAAGTTGCTGATATTATCATTACCCTGCTCACCGTAAGAGAACTTGATTTTCAGCATGTCGACCCACGAAACGTCGAAGAAGCTTTCCTTGGATATGATCCATGCTCCGCCGGCACTCCAGAAGTTGCCCCAGCGGTTGTCGGGGTGGAAGCGCGATGAAGCGTCGCGACGGAACGAAACCGATCCGAAGTATTTCTGAGCGTAGTTGTACTGTCCGCGGAAGAGCCAGCCTTCGTTGTTGTAGTAAGTGCGGTAAGATCCCGACTCACCCGAAAGGATAGCTCCGTCGAGCTCGTCGTTGGAAGGATCAAACATATTCGAGCGGTTGGCCGAGAGGTTGTTGTACTTATCCTGGTAGAACTCGTGGCCAACGAGGGCGGTCACTTCGTGCACGCCGTTGAACATGTGGTTCCAGTTGAGGAGCTGCTGGAATGTGGTGCTCAGACGGTGGGTGGAGGTCTTGGTTACTATACCGTTGGATGAAGCGTATCCTCCGTAGTAGGGGTTGGTGATAGAGCTGTAGCGTGTTTCGTTGTAGTCAACCGAGTTGTTGGATGTAAACTTGAAATCCTTGAGGAAGCGGATTTCCACGAAACCTGAGCCGCTGAGAGCGTTGCCGTTGTATTTGTTGGTATCGAGAATAGTGTTGGAGATAGCGTTGGACTGTCCGAACACGGGACGCTGGAGTCCGGCGTTCTCTCCGTCGCCGTAGTCATAGCGCTTGATGCCGTTCTGGTCGATAATGATGTCCTTCTGTCCGTTGCGGATGAATAGCGGATATATGGGAGCGACCTCTGTGGCTGCAGCGAATATGTTGCCCGACGAGTTGCTCGTACCGTCCTCCGACATGCGCGATGCGGAGTAGTGTGTGTAGCTCATGCTTCCGCCGAGTTTGAGCCACGACTTGGCCTGTGTGTCGGCCGAGAGTCGCCCGGTGAAGCGTTTGAATCCGGTGTTTGGTGTGATACCTTCGTTGTTGAGGAAGCCGGCCGATGCATAGAATGAGGTCTGGTCTGTGCCGTTGCTCACGCTCATGTTGTACTCCTGACGGAGGCTGTTCTTATATGAAGCGTCGAGCCAGTTGTCGGGCTCCATCCAGTATTCCTCACCGCGATACGAGCGCATGTAGCCTTTTGTTGCGGCGGGGTTGAACTTACCGTTCTCACCCACGAGATACTGTCCCTGAGGTGCGGTGTAGGTCTGATACCAGAGACCGTAGTCGTTGGCTGCGGTGAGGTTCTGGTTGGCCCACTGGTAGGCCGCCTGCGAGCTGAGCTGCATCTTGTCCATCGCGTAGCGGTTGAGGGCGCTGTAGTAGACCTCGTAGTACTGACGGGGATCCTTGATGAGGTCGTAGTCCTGTGTGGCACGTGTGTTGGCGCCCCATTTGGCGTCGACTGTCACAGTGGCGCCCGATCCGAGCTGTCCTTTCTTGGTGGTGATGAGGATGACACCGTTGGCACCGCGAGCACCATAGAGCGCGTTGGAAGCAGCATCCTTAAGCACAGTCATCGATGCTATATCCTGCGAGTTGATGGTGTTCATATCGCCCGAGAAGGGTGCTCCGTCGACGATCACGAGCGGCGCGTTGCCGGCGTTGATCGAAGAGATACCACGGATACGGATAGTGGGTGTGGTGGTGCCGGGAGCTCCTGAAGCGTTGGTGAGCTGCACGCCGGCCACTTTCGAGTTAAGGGCGTTGAGCGCGTTGCTGACCTGCGACTTCTCGATCTGCGAAGCGTCGATGACGGCGGCCGATCCGGTGAATGCCTCCTTAGTGGCGGTACCGTAGGCCACGACCATGACTTCGTCGAGTCGGTTTTCGGCATCGTCGAGCTTGATGATCATCTTGTCGGATGTGATGTCGACTTCAGCAGTCTTCATGCCGACGTAGCTGACTTTGAGCCGCTTCACATTAGCACCGACTTTAAGTGTAAAATTACCGTCGATGTCGGTGGAGCATCCCACGCCCCCTCCTATCGGAAGGACAGAGGCGCCTACAAGAGGCTCGCCGTCGCCGGCGTAGATGACCTGACCCGTCACGGTGCGTTCCTGGGCGGAAGCAACCGCAAACATAGCCACGGTCATGAGTAACAAAAACAACTTTTTCATACTAAAAAATAATTATACAATATGTGACTGTCAATACTGGTCAACATCGGAATCCGCGTCACGCGGCTGAATCCGTGCTCCTTGCCGTCAGCGACGGAGCGGAGCGAAACTTCCGCGACACCCGGCTACAGAGAGACGTGAAAATGTGTCAACGAAAATTATCAAAGTGCAAATTTAATCGTTTTTAATAAATCTCGCAAGGACACAGCGATAAATTCTCCGATTTTAACAGTCAATTCTTGAAAATTGTAATTTTTCCGTAATTTTGCATATATAATACAATTCATTCAACGTAGAAAATGCACGAATCATACCGACACGCAAAGAGCGCTCAAAGCGCCGGCCCGACCGCCGGCGACAGCACACATCAGGCACTGCTGACCATCATGGACGAGGCCGGCTCGACCAACAGCGTCATGACCGAGACCGACCGCCGCGAAGCGCTGCCCCACGGCTACGCCATCATGGCGCGGCGCCAGACTGCCGGACGCGGACAGCGCGGCAACAGCTGGGAGAGCGAGGCGGGACAGAACGTGACACTGTCGGTGATGCTGCGTCCGGAGAGTGTTGAGGCCCGCGAGCAGTTCATGGTGTCGGAAGCTGTGGCGATAGCCACGGCCGGTGTGGTCGCCGAGCTGACAGGGGTTCAGGCCGAAGTGAAGTGGCCCAACGACATCTACGTCGGCCAACAGAAGATAGCGGGCATACTGATCGAATGCGGACTCGAGGGCGGACGCATAAGCCGCGCCATAGCCGGAATAGGGCTTAATGTAAATCAGAGCGTGTGGCGGAGCGATGCCCCCAATCCGGTGAGCATGCGTCAGCTCACAGGGGAGGAGTATGATACGGCCGCAACAGCCCGGCTTCTGGTGGAGCGCGTGGCGCGGCTGACGGCCATGCTCCCTGCCGGTGCCGACGAGATAGAGCGGAGCTACGCCGCGAGGCTGTGGCGCCGCGAGGGCCGGCATCTGTGGGAGGATGCGGCGAGCGGCGAAGTGTTCAGAGCCGGCATAGCCCGGGTGGAACGCACCGGGCGGCTGATACTCGACAACGGGCGGGAGTATTGGTTCAAGGAGGTGAAGCAGGTGATCCCAGAGCTTCCGTGAACCCAATCATGACCCGCTGCAAGGGATCGACCGAGAACCGACAGACGCGACAAACGCGCAGAGAAAAGGGGGCCGGCGTGGTGTAATTTTGCATCGTCAACGCAAAACAACACAACACCACGAACGACTATGAAAGAAGAACAGACCGAAGAACAGGCAAAAGCCACAGGGGAGAGCCTGCAGCAGAGTGACCCGCAACAGGCCGACAGCGAAAATCCGCCAGCCGGCAGCATTCCGCCCGAAGCTGACGGAGCCACGCCGGACAGTGAGTCCGCACCTACGGCCGGCGACATGAAACTCGCCGAGGTGGTAAGGATGATAGCCGAGGCCGAGAGCAAGGGGTATGAACGCGGACGCCGTGAGGGAGCCGAGGAGGAGAGAAAACAGCTGCAGCACCGGAGCCACCGGTCGATGTGGGAGGACCGTCATCTGACCGACGCCGAGGAGGAGCGACAGAGCCGACTGGAGATTGACAACGAATTCCTGACCCGCATACGACCTACGGCATGGGACTGACCTGACGGCATCACAATCTCTGCCAAAAACAAAACACACCTATTTTTAATAACACGACTAAATCCAAGAACAATTATGGGAGAAATTTCTGTGAAAGCCGACGGCATGGCCGGAGGCACCCACGTGGCCGACGGCCCGCTGACCACCGTGAACATCCGCGAAGTCTCGGGCGATCTGCTTCGCAACGACGTAGACAGCCGCGTGGCGCGCGTCAGACCGATGGCCACTCCTGTCGACCAGATCTCGCGCATGATAGGCGCCCGCCGCGCCGCGTCGATGGTGGTCGACTACTATTCGGTCGACACCAAGGCCCAGAGCGCCCGCGGCATAGGCGACCTGAAAGCGCTCAACGACCAGCACGGCAGCGGCCGCACGGTGTATGAGATAGCTACCGACAACGACAACATCTTCGCCCCGACCGACACTATAATGGTGATGGGTGCCAAGGGTGTGGCCGACAGCTCCGGCGAAGCGGCTCCGGCGCTGGTGCTCTACGTGGTGGGGCGCGGCGAAGGCGGTCAGGGACTGCACGTGATAGCCGTCAACGCCGGAGAGAGCGGCGAAACCGACGAAGAGATCAACGGCAAGACCCTCGTCAGAATGGGACGCGCCGCAGCCGAGCTCGATGTCCAGACGCCTCAGTTCGAAGCCCTTCCGCGCAAAGCCCGAAACTACTGTCAAATATTTAAGGCTCAAGTGGAACAGAGCATTCTCGCCCGCCAGAGCGCCAAGGAAACCGGGTGGACCTTCAGCGATCAGGAGGAGGTAGCGATCATGGACATGCGGCTGGGCATGGAGAAAAGCTTCCTATTCGGCACCAAAGCCAGAGTGACCGACCCGCTGCGCTCCGACGAAGTGCTCTTCACCGGCGGCATCTGGAACCAGGCCGGAAGCGACTTCAGCTATACGACCATCAACGAGAATACTCTGATAGACCTGATGAAGAGCGCGTTCACAGGCACCAACGCCGGCTCGGGACGCAAAGTGCTGCTGGCCGGAAGCGAACTGACAGCCCTCCTCAACAAGATCAGCTACACCCGCGTGGCGCAGGCCTCCGACAAGATGACCCACTGGGGGATAGACTTCTCGGAGATACGCTCGAAGTTCGGCTCGCTCTACGTGATCCATGCCGAAGTGTTCGACCAGTGCGGCCATGAGTACGACGGCCTTGTGATCGACCCCGAGTATCTGGTGAAGTATGTGCACGTACCCTTCAAGGTGGAGCGCCTCGACCTGCGCAAATCGGGCCAGCGCAACACCGAAGCCGTGGTGGCCACCGAAGCGAGCTGTCTGGCCCTGCGCCATCCGAAGTCGCACGTCAGAGTGACCCGCAGCGTCTGACCTATGGCAGTCACGATCAGACTGACCGAAGATGAACTCCTGCAGCGCGTGAGACTCGCGCGCTGCATGGAGCCTTCGGGCGACGCAGACGGAGAGACCGAGATAACGCGCGAGGACGCTCCGGTGGCCGACCAATGGCTCCGGACCACCCTGCGGATGCGCTACGAAGAGATGATGACAGACGCCGACGCGGCAGACCTGCCGCTTACCGACTGCACGACCACGGCCACACTCGCCGCACGCGCCGACGACCATTCGAGCTGCGACCTGTATATGCCGGCACGCGCCATAAGAGCCGCCACCGTGAGGCTGCGCGGATGGAGAGCCGACGCACTCATGACCACTCCGGAGAGCGAGGCGGCCGCCGACCAAGGCAACCCCTACGGCCGCGCCGGGCGATGCCGACCGGTGGCCGTGGATCACGGCGGAGGGCATCTGACCCTATATGGCGATTATGACGGCGACAGACCCGCGGCCGAGCGTATAACGGCCGTAGTGATGCCACCCGACGGAGAGTATCTGCTCACAGCGGCCATGCTCCACTCTCTCGCCGAATGTTGTAACTAAAAATGATGACAATGCATAACGACGAAAACGCACTGAAACTCGCTGCGGCGGCATGGATGGCCGGAAGCACACTGCGCGAACAGCGCCGGCGGCTGAAGCGCTACACCTACGGCGACCAGTGGTCGGATCCGGTCAGACTCCCGTCGGGGCTGACCGTCAGCGAAGGCGAGGCAGCCGGAAACGGAGGCGAACGACCGATGACAAACAATCTCATAAGGCAGCTCGTGAAAAGCGTAGTGGGACTTTACCGGCGTGACTTCTGCCAGAATGACTGCGGCACCGACGCCGCGACTGCCCGCCGCAACAGCCTGCGCGAGATGGATGCGAGAATGCTTGAGGAATTCCTGATATCGGGTTGCGCGGTGCAGCGCGTGGTGGCGGAGAAACGTATCGACGGCGAGGGGGTGTGGGTGGACAATGTCAGTCCCGAACGCTTCTTCGTCAACCGCTACCTCGATCCGCGCGGCGCCGACATAGAGGTAGCAGGGATGATCCACGAGATGAGCCTTCGGGAGCTGACCGTCAGACTCGGACGCCACGACACCGCCCGACGCCGTGCAATAGAGCGGATATATCTAAACCCTGACATAAACCGAGCTGGCCGAAGCGACACCGGCTACAGTTCCGAAGCCATAGAGGAGATGATGCGCCCCTCATCGCCCGGCCGGTGCAGAGCCGTGGAGCTATGGACACTCGAAACACGCAGCATCACACGCTGCTATGACCCGGAGAGCGGGTCGGCGTTTGCAGTAGATCCGGAGGAGGAAGCCAAACTCCGTCGCATAAACCGCCGCCGCAAATCACACCGCACCGCTACCAAACCGGACAACACACACCGACCCATCAGCTGGAAGCGCTGCGACACCCTGCGGTGGCACTGCCGGTGGATAGCCCCCGACGGCACGGTCATGGCCGAATACGACTCCCCGTGGCCGCACGGGCGGCATCCGTTCGCCATAAAGATGTATCCGCTGACCGACGGCGAGATCCACTCCTTTGTGGAGGATGTAGTGGATCAGCAACGCATCATCAACCGCATGATCACGCTGATGGAAAAGATCATGAGCGTATCGGCCAAGGGGGTGCTGCTCTTCCCCACCGACCGGCTTCCGTCCGACCTCAGCTGGGCCGATCTGGCCGATCTGTGGAGCCGACCCGGCGCCATAGTGCCCTTCAAACCGTCGGAACGCTCGTCGGAACCACGGCAGCTCACCACGTCGGGCGACTGCGGCGCCCACCAGATGCTCCAGATCCAGACCTCCATGCTCGAACAGATATCGGGGGTGAACAGCTCGCTGCAGGGACGCGACACCACCGGCAACACCTCGGCAGCCCTCTACGACGCCCGGACACGAAACGCCACCACCGCACTGATAGACCTGATAGAGGCATTCGCTACATTTGTCGACTCGCGCAACCGCCTCATCGACGGCATACAAAGCGAAACAAGAACAGAGACCTACGCCTGACAAGCAAGAAAAAACATCACATCGGCTACACTTATTTATCTGTTTTAACGCGGTGATGTCGTATTCTTGCCCATGTTGTGACGTAACTTTGCATCACCCGACATCACAACCACACACCCTTTACACCTTTTTCACACGTTCAAGACTATGCCAACCACACACCGACCCAAGGATCAGACTCTATCGCCGCGCGACCGCGACTTCATAGCCGCCTGCCGCACGGTGATAGAGTCGGCCCGCGGCGGCTCGCTCACTGCCGCCGAGATAGCCCTGAAGGCCTCGCGGATGCCGGCGCCGTCGTATTATCTAAGCCATGAACAAGCCATGCGCCATCTTCACCGACCACCGCTCAGCTCCCGTCGCCGACGTCGCGAACATCCGTCGACCGCGAGCCGCCGAGAGGAGATAGAGCGCAAAGTGGCTCTGCTGCAACAGAAACGCGGAATAGGGCGCGGCGAGGCACTCGCCCACGTGCTTGCCGGAGGCGCATCGGGCTTCTTCATCGAGCCATCGACCGCCCTGAGGCTATATCAGCGGATAAGACAGCGGCGACGCTCCCTGCGACGCACAGAACCGATCACCTGACAGAGAATACATCACCAACAGCTCCAGAAACAATTAAGCCCCCAGACAATGACAGGAATCTCAATATACGCAATCATATCGGAAATACTGGCCGACAACGCCCTCAGAAGACGCCTTGGCCGATCAACTCCCGGACTGCTCACCCCCGACAACCGCGAGGCACTGGCCGTGACGGCGAGAGCTGCGGCCGCACAGACCGCAGCCAGTGCGGCGCCATACATCACCGTGGTATCCGACGACGGAGAGATCATCACCATAGACACTCCCGAGTCGCTCAGCGACGCCGAACGCGGACTGACCGCACGCCTGATCACGCACGCCGCCGGCCGCCGGACACTGGCCGGGCTATATGCAGGCAGCGATCCGGAGATGGCCGCCTGCTACACACAGTCGGCCGAGGCGAGCGAATCGGTCATGCTCGCCATGCTTGAGCGCGCAGCCTCCGCAGGGAAAGAGCGTGCGGCAGTGATCGCAGGGCGGATATACTGACGGATATCGACAGGTGTCACTTTTCGCCGCTGGCCGCAGCCATAGCGGTTTGACGCCATACATACAGACGGTCGGAAGGCCTGACACGGGAAGGGAGAGGGATGGAGAATGCCTCTCCCTTGACCGTTTTATCGACCGGCCGGAGATCGACGCGGATCTCGCTCACGGTGGTGATCAGCGCGCCCGTGGCAGGCCCGGTGATGACGATCTCGTCGCCGACACACAGCTCGCCTGCCTCCATTATGAACTCCCCTACACCGATGCGCGGGAACCACTTCACCGCCTTGGCCGCATAGTGCTTGACACGCGTGGCCGACGAACCATACTTGCCCGACCACTCTCCCAGACGCCGGCCGAGATAATAGCCGTCCCAGAAATCGCGGTTGAACACCTTGCGGAGATCGGCTGTCAGAGAGTCGACCAGCGTCCGGTCGTAGACTCCCTCGCCGCACAGCGCGCGCAGCGCGCGGTCGTAGGCACTGACCACGGTGGCCACGTATTCGGGTCCGCGGGCGCGTCCCTCGATTTTCAGCACCCTCACGCCCGCATCGGCCAGACGGTCGAGAAAGCCGATCGTACACAGATCCTTGGGCGACATGATATACTGGTTTTCGATGTCGAGCTGGTCGCCTGTCTCGCGGTCGGTGACCGTGTATGACCGGCGGCATATCTGGGTGCATGCCCCCCGGTTGGCCGACGAATTCATCTCATGCAGGCTCAGGTAGCACTTGCCGCTGACAGCCATGCAGAGCGCCCCGTGGCAGAACATCTCGATACGCACCGGCTTGCCCGACGGGCCGAGCACAGGGCGCGAGCAGATCTCGCGGTAGATGGCCTCCACGCGGTCGAGCGACAGTTCACGGGCGAGAACGACGACGTCGGCCCACTGCGCATACATCTCCACCGCCTCGATGTTGGAAATATTGGCCTGCGTGGATATATGCACCTCCACGCCCTTGCTCCGGGCGCAGGATATGGCCGCCGGATCGGCCGCAATGATGGCCGAGATGCCCGCCTGAGCCGCAGCGTCGACGATATCGTGGAGCAGCGGTATGTCGTCGTCGTAGATGATAGTGTTGACGGTAAGATATGTCTTCACCCCCGCATGCGAGCAGAGCGATGCTATGCGGCGGAGATCGTCGAGAGTGAAATTGGCGCTCGACCGCGAGCGCATATTGAGCCCCTCCACTCCGAAGTAGACGGCGTCGGCTCCGGCCCTTATGGCCGCCTGAAGCGACTCATAGGAACCCACCGGCGCCATTATTTCAAAATCCTGACGTTTCATTGTCGGTGTATGTGCGTTAGTGATGTTCAGAAATTGATGCCGGCCTTGCGTATAAAAGCCGCAAACGACTCCGAGAAGCGTTCGTTGGATTCCCGCGGATAGCGCACCCGGGCGAATACCTGCGCGAGATTCTCAAGCGAGTTTTCCTCGACGAACCGCCGCGAATCCTCGCGGGCCTCCTTGTCGGCATACAGCTCGCGGAGACGGGAATCGGAGAAGTCCTCGTAGCTCTCCTGATGCATTATGGCCTCGACAGGCAGGCGTCCGGGATCGGCGGGACACTCGTCGGGATAGCCGACGGTCACCGTGGTGACGGGCACCACGAGCTGCGGCAGCGACAGAGCCTCGGCTATTTCGGGAGCATTATAGGTAGTGGTGCCGAGATAGCATGTGCCCAGCCCGCGGCTTTCGGCCGCCGTGCACAGCTGCTGTGCGAACATCGCCGCATCGAGCACACCGGCGAAAAACATCTGCAGATTGTCGAATCCGGCTTCGGCGCCGGAAATCTCACACCAGCGCGTGAAGCGGCGCAGATCGGCGCACACCGTGACCGCCGCCTGACATCCCTGAAACTGCGGCTGCCCGAAGTGCATCGGAGCCAGCCGGCGCTTCATTTCGGCCGACCGCGTGACCACCGCCGAATAGAGCTGCATATTGCCGGTGGTGGGGGCATGGGAAGCCTCTTCGAACAGCTCGCGCAGAGTGTCGTCGGACAGCTGACGGCCGGAATAACGGCGCACAGTGCGGCGCCGTGTGAAAAATGTATCTGTAGGCATAAGCATCTTTTTGTCTGCAAAGTTACTCAATTATTTCGTAACTTTGCAGACCTAAAAAAAACAACCCCCTCAAGCAGTGGAAAAGAACACCTACACCTACGACGAGGCCTATGAGGCCACCCTTGAATATTTCGGCGGCGATGAGCTTGCCGCCCGCGTATGGGTCAGCAAATATGCGCTCAAAGACTCCTACGGCAATATCTATGAACGCACTCCGGCCGACATGCACCGTCGTCTGGCCGACGAGATCGTGCGCATCGAGAACAAATATCCCGAGCCGATGCAGCACGAGCGCGTGACCGAACTTCTCGACCATTTCCGCTACATAGTGCCCCAGGGCAGCCCCATGACAGGCATCGGCAACAACTATCAGGTGGCATCGCTGAGCAACTGCTTCGTGATAGGCCTCGACGGCAATCCCGACAGCTACGGCGGCGTCATCAAGATCGACGAGGAGCAGGTGCAGCTCATGAAACGCCGCGGCGGTGTCGGACACGACCTCACCCACATACGTCCCAAGGGCACGCCGGTGAAAAACTCGGCGCTGACCTCGACGGGTCTCGTGCCGTTCATGGAACGCTACAGCAACTCCACCCGCGAGGTGGCCCAGGACGGCCGACGCGGCGCCCTTATGCTGACTGTCAGCATCAAGCATCCCGACTCGGAGAAATTCATCGACGCCAAGATGACCGAAGGCAAGGTGACCGGCGCCAACGTGTCGGTGCGCATCGACGACGCCTTCATGCAGGCCGCCATCGACGGCACCACCTATTGCCAGAGCTTCCCCACCGACTCCCCCGATCCGGAGATTACACATCAGGTGGATGCCGCCCGGCTCTGGAACAAGATAGTGCACAACGCCTGGAAATCGGCCGAGCCGGGAGTGCTCTTCTGGGACACCATCATACGCGAGTCTGTGCCCGACTGCTATGCCGACCTCGGCTTCCGCACCATCTCCACCAATCCATGCGGAGAGATACCCCTCTGCCCCTACGACAGCTGCCGCCTGCTGGCCATCAACCTCTACTCGTATGTCGACGGCCCGTTCACCGACCACGCACGATTCGACTTCGACAAGTTTGCGGCACACGTGGGCGCCGCACAGCGCATCATGGACGACATAATCGACCTTGAGGCCGAGAAGATCGACGCCATAATCGAGAAGATCGCATCAGACCCCGAAACAGCCGAGGTGAAGCAGACCGAGCTTGCCCTGTGGCAGAAGATACGCCGCAAGACCCTCATGGGCCGACGCACCGGAGTGGGCACCACCGGCGAAGGCGACATGCTCGCCGCGCTGGGTCTGCGCTACGGCACCCCCGAAGCGACCGACTTCTCCGAGCTCGTGCACCGCTCGCTCGCCCTGGCCGCCTACCGCGCATCGGTGGAACTGGCCAGCCAGCGCGGAGCATTCGAGATCTACGACACCGAACGCGAGAAAAACAACCCCTACATAATGCGCCTGAAAGAGGCCGATCCGCAGCTCTACGCCGACATGGCCAAGCACGGACGGCGCAACATAGCATGCCTGACCATAGCGCCCACAGGCACCACAAGCCTCATGACGCAGACCACATCGGGCATCGAGCCGGTGTTCATGCCCGTCTACAAGCGCCGCCGCAAGGTGAACCCCAACGACACCGACGTCAGGGTGGACTTCGTCGACGACAGCGGTGACGCCTTCGAGGAATACATCGTGTATCATCCCAAATTCCTCACATGGATGCAGGCCGCCGGCATAGAGGTGCGTCAGGACTACACACAGGAGCAGCTCGACGAAATAACGGTCCGCTCGCCCTACTGGAAGGCGACTTCGAACGATGTCGACTGGCTTGAGAAGGTGAGGATGCAGGGACGCATCCAGAAGTGGGTGGACCACAGCATATCGGTGACCATCAATCTGCCGTCGGACGTGAGCGAGAGCCTCGTCAACCAGCTTTACGTAGAGGCATGGCGCTCGGGATGCAAGGGATGCACCGTCTACCGCGACGGCTCGCGATCGGGTGTGCTCGTATCCATCGACAAAAAGAAAGACACGGCGGGAGCTGCCACACATGTGCCCCACGCGGCCAAGCGCCCGATGGAGCTGGAGGCCGACGTAGTGAGATTCCAGAACAACAAAGAAAAATGGATCGCCTTCGTGGGTCTGATGAACGGACGCCCCTACGAGATATTCACCGGCCTGGCCGACGACGATGACGGCATTTTCTGCCCCAAGTCGGTGACCAAAGGCAAGATCATAAAGGCGGTGGACGAAAAGGGCAACAAGCGCTACGACTTCCAGTTTATCAACAAGCGCGGCTACAAGACCACCATCGAGGGACTGTCGGACAAGTTCAATCCCGAATACTGGAACTACGCCAAACTGATATCGGGCGTGCTGCGCTACGACATGCCTATCGACCAGGTGATCAAACTCGTCGGCGGGCTGGAGCTCAACTCACAGTCGATCAACACATGGAAAATGGGTGTGGAACGCGCCCTGAAGAAATATCTCCCCAACGGCATGAAAGCCTCGGGTCAGACCTGCCCCAACTGCGGCCAGGAAACCCTCATCTATCAGGAAGGCTGCCTGATATGCACATCGTGCGGCACCTCTAAATGCGGATGAGGCCATGAAAGTAAGATTCCACATCCACTACCACACCCGGTGGGGCGAGCAGATAGCTGTCAGCGGCAACTGCCCCGCACTGGGCAACGGTTCCCCCGGCGCCGCACTCATCATGACCCACACCGGCGACGGCCACTGGACGGCCGAAGCCGAAATCGAAGCTCCGGCCTCGCTGAGCTACTCCTACCTGCTGATGTGCGACGGCGTCAGCCTGCCGGTGCGCACCGAATGGGGCTTGCCGCGCACAATAGCGCTGCAGGGTGGGCCGCTGTCGGTCGAAGACCGGTGGCACGACCGTCCGGCCGACGCCCCGTTCTACTCCTCGCTGCTGCGCGACGTCGTCAACCGGCGTCCGACACACCCCCGCAACGACATGGCGGGCAACCTCACCCTGACCATAGAGGCTCCGACCATCGATCCGTCGCGGCGCCTGGCCATATCGGGCAATCTGCCGCAGCTCGGCCGGTGGAATCCCGAATCCGCCCTGCCGCTCGACGACTCATCGTTTCCGCTATGGCGCGCCACGCTCGACCTCACGGCAGAGCAGGCACGCAGTGCAGAGTTCAAAATCATATCCATAGGGCGCGACGCATCCGTCGCATGGCCCGCGGGCGACAATCTCCGCTTGCCCGACGCCACCGACAGCGACAGCTTCAGCCGGATCGTAGAGCTTCCCCCCTACACCGACCCGATGCCGCTCTGGAAAGCATCGGGCACCGCCGTGCCGGTATTTTCCCTGCGTTCGCCCGACGACTACGGCATAGGCGACTTCTACGACCTGATGCCACTGGCCGACTGGGCCGCCGCCACCGGACAGAGCATCATACAGATACTCCCGGTCAACGACACCACAAAGGCGTATGACGCCGGCGACGCATATCCCTACAACGCCATATCGACATTCGCGCTCAATCCGGTGTATCTCCGGCCGGAGGCCATGGGATCGCTCAACGATGCGGAAGCCACCGCCGACATGCGCCGCCGCGCCGCCACGCTCAACGCACTCCCGGCCGCCGACTACGCCGGAGCGCTGCGGCTGAAACTCGACTACGCCCGCCGGCTCTACGAGATGGAGGGAGAAGCCACCCGCGCCACAGCCGAATACCGCGACTTCGTGAGCCGCAACTCCACATGGCTGCTCCCATACGCCGCCTACTGCACCCTGCGCGACCTGCACCACACGCCCGACTACCGCCAGTGGGGCGAATACGCACGGTTTCACCCCACACTCATAAAGCGCCTCGCAAAACAACACGAGCGAGAAATCGGCCTGCACTACTTCGTGCAGTATCATCTCGACCGGCAGCTGCGCCACGTGCGCGACTACTGCCACCTCAAAGGGATATGCCTCAAGGGCGACATACCTATCGGGATATCACCCACGAGCGTCGACGCATGGCAATGGCCCCAGCTCTTCAATCTCGACACCTCGGCCGGGGCACCGCCCGACCCCTTTGCCCGCCTGGGTCAGAACTGGGGCTTCCCCACCTACAACTGGCAGGCGATGGCCCGCGACGGATTCGCGTGGTGGCGTGCACGGTTCGGCAAGATGGCCGACTACTTCGACGCCTACCGCATAGACCATATACTCGGATTTTTCCGCATCTGGCAGATTCCGTCGCAGCAGACCCACGGCCTGCTCGGCACTTTCAGCCCCGCACTGCCGCTGACACCCGCCGAGATGCGCGACAGCTACAACTTCGGCTTCGACGAACATCTCCACGCCACGCCATGGATCACCGACAGCGTGCTGTCCGACACGTTCGGCGCATACACCGGCGACATACGCGAGCAATATCTCATGCCCGATCCGCAGGCCCAGGGCCACTATCTGCTGCGCCAGGGATTCCAGACCCAGCGCGACATGCTCTGCCACTTCCATGCTCTGCCCTGCGAGGAACGACCCGACGCCGCAATGCGCGAACGTCTGCTCGGGCTGATCGACGACGTGCTGTTTCTGCCCGACAGCGAGCGTCCCGAAGCCTACCATCCGCGCATCGACGGATCGCACACCGCAGCCTACCGCGCTCTCAGCGAGGAGCAGCGACGCGCCTACGACGCACTCTACCACGACTTCTACTATGTGCGCAACGATGACTTCTGGCGCCGTCAGGCACTATGGAAACTGCCGCCGCTGATCGACGCAACCCCGATGCTCACGTGCGCAGAGGATCTCGGCATGATACCGGCATGCGTGCCCGACGTGCTCCACCGGCTCCGCATCCTGTCGCTTAAAGTGCAGCGGATGCCCGACGCCGTCGACCGCGAGTTTGCCGACACGGCCTCATACCCCTACACATCGGTGGCCACCACCTCCACCCACGACATGCCGCCGCTACGGCTCTGGTGGCAGCAGGACCGCCAGCGCGCACAGCGCTACTGGACCGGCGTGCTCCGGGAGTCGGGCGAAGCCCCCGGCATACTCCAACCCGACACGGCGCGCCGCATAGTGGATATGCATCTGCAGTCGCCGTCGATGCTCGTCATCCTACCGTTGCAGGACTGGCTGGCCACCGCCGACGACACTGCGCTCCACCGCGAGGATCCCGCCGCGGAACAGATCAACGATCCGGCCGATCCTCACAATCCGTGGAACTACCGCATGCACATCACACTACAGCAGCTCAACGAGGCCACAGGCCTCAACGCCTGGATGCGCTCCCGCAAGCGCTGAGCACAGCGACACCGGGAAATACAGCAAAGGCCTATAGGATCAAGCGGTCCCATAGGCCTTATTCCATAAAATCAATGGTATCTCCTGATCACTCGGTTTCGAGCACCTGCTTCATCGGGCGGCCCACCCATACCTGAGGCTGCTCCAGTCCGAGCAGACATGCGATGGTCGAGGCTACGTCATACTGCATCATGCTCTCCTTGAATTCCCCGGCCTTCTTCACTCCCATGCCGGAAATGATAAAGGGGGTTTCCATCTCCATCATGGTGCGTCCGCCGTGACCCTTGTCGATACCGCCATGGTCGGATGTGAGTATGATAGCCGTGTTTTCATAGATGCCGGCCTCCTTGAGAGCGTCGATGACACGGCCCACATACACGTCGAGCTGCGCCAGTGTGGCGTAATAGCCCGGAATGTCATGTCCGTCGGTATGACCCGAATGGTCGGGATTGTCGAAGCAGATGGCCGCCAGCACCGGTTTTTTTGTCTTTATATACTCCGCTGCCATGTTGGCGAGCAGTTCGGGATTGTGCTCATAGTCGGGAGCAAGGGCGTGATAGCTCAGCGAGAGAGTGTCGACAAGATGCTTTATGCCGTCCCACTCATAAAGACATCCGATCTCGGCCTGCGGCATCTGCCGGCGTGCGATCTGAAACACAGTTGGGAATATGCCGTTGTCGCCGATCAGTCGCGAAGGGAATTCAGGCGTCTGCGAACCCCATTCGGTGTAGCAGTGCAGCTCCGGCCCTGCTCCCATGAACATCGACGCCCAGTTGGGAGCGCTCGACGAGGGGAACACCGAACGCTTGGCCAGAGTCCAGCTTCCGCGCTCCATCTCAGCCTTCACGCGCGGCATATCGGCGCGTTCCACACTGTAGGCGCCCCATCCGTCAAGACCGATAAGAATCACATGGTCGGCAATACGCTTGGCGCCCGCCGGCATCACTACGGCCATAAGTGCAGCCGCCACTAACAGACTTTTGATTCTCATTTCGCGATTATTTATTGTTGTTGACAGGTATTGCCGACAGGGAGGGGAGCGCAAGATTGTAGCGCAAGGCGAGCACACGGAGCAGTATGACGGTGGCCGCACATGCCAGTCCCTGGCACACGTAGCCTCCTCCGAGCAGCATCACAAGCCAGTAGACCAGCGCCCCGGCCAGACATGCCGTGGCATATATATCCTTGCTGAATATCAGCGGCGCCTCATTGATGAGTATGTCGCGGAGCACTCCGCCGAAAGCACCCGTGATGACCCCCATCACCGCCGCCCCCCACATGGGATAGCCGGCGGCAATGGTCTTCTGTATGCCTATGACACAGAACAGAGCCAGACCGATCGAGTCGAATATAAACAGTATCCGGTCGGATCTGACGAGCTGCCGGCGCAACATTATCACCGTGGCAAGCGACATGGCTGTCACGGCAAGATACCATGCCGACTGCATCCAGAACAGTGGGATATCGAGGAGCACATCACGGAGGGTGCCGCCCCCGATGGCTGTCACCAGACCGACGGTATAGGCTCCGAACCAGTCGAAGCTCTTGTTGGCTGCCAGACGGATGCCGCTTATGGCGGCGGCCGCAGTGCCGATCATCTCTATTATAAACAGGAAAGTCGTAGAATCCATTGCAACAGATCTGTGATAAGCAAAACTACCTGAACGTCA
>Ga0137306_101087_pt1 | contig 30088 bp, 20 predicted proteins | sample Inofroosms_March_FD_97187 | JGI IMG/M metagenome (GOLD analysis project Ga0137306, IMG submission 97187) | Mouse cecal microbial communities from Vienna, Austria - N-Acetylneuraminic and N-Acetylglucosamine D2O microcosms_March | ecosystem: Host-associated > Mammals > Digestive system > Large...
GCCGGCGCCCTCACTGACCATGGTGTTATGTACGGGTTTTTGACCTACTACAAGGCGATGAAGGCAGCGGGCAAAAAGCCTATCATTGGCTTCGAAGCCTACATGGAGGGTCTGGATGGTCAGCTAAAAGGCAATCACCTGGTACTTCTGGCGAAAAATGAGCAGGGGGTCAAAAACCTTTTCAAGCTCACTTCTGGGGGCTACGACAACTTCAAGCGGAAGCCGCATGTGACCTGGGAGATGCTTGAAGAGTATCATGAGGGCGTCATTGCTCTGAGCGCGTGCCTTGCCGGCGTTATTCCCAGTGCTCTGTTGAACGAGAATGAGGATGCCGCCCGGTATGCCATCAAGCGTTTCATCTCGATTTTCGGCACGGAGGATTTTTACATTGAGCTTCAGCGGCACTACATCCATGAAGAGGACGTGATTCGACCCAAGCTGATTCAGCTGGCTGAGGAATACGGTCTCAAAGTAGTCGCCTCCACCGACTCCCACTACCCCCGCAAGGAAGACGCTCGGGCCCATGAACTGCTGCTCTGCTTACAGACAGACAAAACCATGGACGACCCCACCCACATGAAATTCCCGGGGACCGGTTACCACATCCACACCTCCGAGGAGATGGAAAAGCTGTTTGCTGACTGCCCCGAGGCGCTGGACAACACGCTTGAACTGGCGGAAAAGTGCAATGTGGAGCTCAAATTAAACGAGGTGAACCTGCCTAAGTACGAGATTCCCAAGCGATTTGCCAATGCGAGCGAGTACATGGTTTACTTGGCGAAGAAAGGCTTCAACAATCACTTTGGCGGAACTGAGCACGAGAAAGACCCTGTTTATTTGGAGCGTTTTGACTACGAAATCAAAATGATTCAGCAGATGGGATTTGAGTCCTATTTCATCATCGTGTGGGATTTCATCGACTACTGCCGGAAGCACGACATCTATGTCGGGCCCGGGCGCGGCAGCGCGGCAGGCAGTCTCGTTGCGTACTGTTTGGGAATTACGGATGTTGACCCCATTAAGTACAATCTGTTGTTCGAACGTTTTTTGAATCCCGAGCGAGTATCTTGGCCAGATTGAAGATGCGCATCTTCATAATACTCTGAAAAAGAGGTGTAAAAATGGGGCGGCTTATGAAATGGACGCCCATAGAAAAGGATGTTTTATCCGAGCTCTATTTAGTTCAAGAACTTTCTGCACAAAAAATAGCAAAGATGGTAGGGGCAAAGGTTTATCAAATTGACTATCTACTTGATAAGTATGAGATTCCCAGAAGAACTCTCTCTGTTGCAAATAGAAAATATAGCGTAAATCATTCCTATTTCAAACAGATTGATGACTGCGAAAAAGCATATTGGTTAGGGTTCCTTTATGCAGATGGGTTTGTCACAGCAGGTAATTATGTTGGTTTGTCTCTTGCGGTAACGGACAAAAAGCATGTTGAAAAATTCCGAGAAGCTATCCGGTCGACACATCCAATTCACATATATAAAACAAATGGATATGCCAATACCGAATACGCAAGGTTAGCATTTGCGAGTCAGGAAATGACACGAGACCTGGAAAACCTCGGCTGCTTTCAGCACAAAACGTTGTTGCTTAAATTCCCAACAGAACAACAAGTTCCTCATCAGTTTTTAAAAGATTTTGTGCGCGGATATATAGATGGGGATGGTTCAATAACAACTGGAGGGAAAAACAGTCCATTAAGACTTAGAGTCTGTGGGACTCGAGAGCTTTTAGAAGGACTTAAAATATATTTTAATACTATCCTTGCCCCGGATAGCATATCAAATAAACTTGAAAAGAGACACAAGGACACAAAAAATAACTACGCACTCAGCCTTGGGTCGGCAAGAAAATCTTTGCTTATTCTCCATGAACTATACGATGGAGCATCGGTCTTTTTAGACCGGAAAAACGACCTTTATCTATTGAAAAAAGCGCAGCTACAGTCGAGCCTACCAGAAATGGTGGGTGTTTGACCCTTTGAATTGTCTGGGACGGAGTAAGAGCCCTGTTCGCTACAGCGTGAGGATGAAAAATGCCTGGGCGCGAATGCGGCGAAAGCAGAAAAAAGAGCAGGGATGGCATATGGGGAAACCCTAAGTGCTCGCAAAGCCCCCAATCTCCAATCAGCAGGTAAGCCCCGAAGCTATTCATTAGCCGCAGTAATGTGAGGGGAAACTCCAACGACTATCCGCACAGGCGGAGTAGGGAAGAGGCAATTTGTTTGCCTTGAACCGAAGTGGAGGGGTCCTAAACCGTGAGAGGCAGCCTTCAGCAGGCTGATATCGGTATAGCCAGCCGATATTCGGTAGGATAAGATATAGTCTACTCCCTATTGCAAATATGTCGAAAGACAGGGTATCAAGGGTTGATTCTGACATCGAATTCTCCCGCCGGCCTGAGGTTATCAAGTACATGACCAAGAAGTATGGCGAGGAGAATGTCTGTCACATCGTGACTTTTGGCACGTTGGCAGCAAAGCAGGCCGTTCGTGACGTGGCCCGGTGCCTCAATAAGCCGGTTAGTTATGCCACCAGGCTGTCTGGGCTCATTCCTAAAGGCCCGGGTATGACTATTGACCAAGCGCTCAACACATCCCTCGAATTCAAGAACGCTTACAATACTGACCAGGACGCCCATGAAATCATTGACCTGGCCATGCGTCTCGAGGGTAATCGCCGGCACGCGTCTCAGCACGCCTGTGGCATCGTTTTGGCCCCCACCCAAGTCTCTGACTACCTCCCCACCTCAATGGAGCGCGATACCGAGACGGGGCTCAAGGCCCTGACTTCTCAGGTGGAGAAAGAGGAAGTGGAGGCGCTGAGTCTCATCAAGATGGACCTTCTGGGCCTGAAAAATATGGGGGTCATACACGAAGTCATGGACAGGATTATGGTGACCCGTGGCGAGTCCTCTGTCAAAACCCAGCTCAAAATCCCTGCTGACTCCAGCCTCCGTTACCAGGACATCCCTCTGGACGACCGGGCGAGCTACAAAATGCTTGCCCAGGGATTGACGGGTGGCGTGTTTCAGTTGGAATCTGCCGGCATGACCAGCCTCGTGCAGGAGCTGTTAGCTGATATCGACAGTCTGCCAGAGGAACGCATGGGTGAGTGTTTCGAGCGTATTGTGGCCGCCGTGGCATTGTACCGGCCTGGGCCTATGGAGTATATCCCAGAGTACATTGCGGGAGTGAAAGACCCGCGTAATGTCCATTACGATTGTCCGCAGGAACAGGAAATTCTGTCCTCCACCTACGGCGTGCTTGTATACCAGGAGCAGCTGATGAAAATTGCTCAGGACCTGGCGGGATACACTTTGGGTGAAGCTGATATCCTGCGCAAAGCGTGTGGCAAGAAGAAGAAGGACCTGATGGCCAAGGAAAAGGATAAATTTATCCACGGCAACAAAAAGGATTACGATGCTGGCAAGACCAAGCACTACATCCCTGGTTGTGTGGGCAACGGCATCAACAAGCAGGTTGCGGAAGAAATTTGGAACAAGATGGAGAAGTTTGCTTCCTATGCTTTCAACCGCTCCCATGCAGTCTGCTACGCTTATATCAGCATCATCACTGCCTATATGGCCTGTCATTGGACCGAGGAATTCTATGCCGCGCTATTGAATGCTTTTATTGAAAATAGTGACAAGGCCCGCGAGTACCTCCGCCAAGCCTCCGCCCGCAACATCAAACTGCTCCCGCCGGACATCAATTTGTCTATGAGCGGGTACATGGCGGAATCCGGCAGCATCCGGTTCGGGCTTCAAGGCATCAGCGGTCTGAAATCCGTGGCCAACGACATCATTGCTGAGCGCGGAGCCTCCGGGCCGTTCACAACGTTCCAAGACCTGTACGACCGCATGTCCCGGCGTGATGCAAAACTGAACAAGAAATCGCTTGAGGGCCTGATTTACGGGAACGCCTTGGCGACATTCAGTGACAATAAAGCAGACCTTCTGGCCGGCATCAATGCGTTGGAATCCAATGACCGCAGCACAGCAACCGCGAGGCAGATGGGCCAGTTCTCCCTGTTTGGGGATGCTATTGAAATGCCTGCCGGCATAACTCCAATGAATTCGAGGGTTGAGTTGGAGCATGAGTTCGAAGTGTTGGGTATCTACCTGACCAGGCATCCAGCCGATGAGCTGCTCACATACGTCTCCCACAACTCTCACTATAACACCATTGACCAACTGCTGACTATGCCGCTGGAAGAACCCTCGTGGAAGAACCGATGCGAGACGGTAGGGCTCATTTCCAACCTGCGCCAGTTCTATACTCGGAACAATGAGCCCATGTGCAGTTTCACATTATCCACGAAATACAGCTCTATTCCTTGCGTGATGTTCCCGAAAGACTTCAGAAGCGGCGGCATTGCCATCCGTGATAACACGGTGGTGGGCATCTGCGGTTGTGTCGGCACGGACATCCGTAATGAAGAGGTGCGGCAGCTTGTCGTGGAGCAGGTTATGGACGAGGACACTGTCCGCGCCCGGACCGAACAGGTGGATGTTGTTGTCCGCAATAAGGAGGAGCAGAACCGTGTGCTCAACTTCATCAAGCAGAACGGCGAGTTTATCCAGAACGGGCAAACAAAAGACACTGCGATTGCGGTATTCCTTGTATCCCCCGATGGGAAACGGACCAAGAGCCCCCGGTTCATCCGCAAAAGCCTGAGAAACCTTGATTATTTGAGGAGCGGATACCGGAGCGTGGTTTGACGCAAAAGCAAAAGAGAGGCCGCTGAAAGGCGGCCTCTCTTTTTTTTAATTTGCTGGTCTAAATACATATTCAGGAACGTGGTGCCAACTCTTTTGCCTTTTCGCAGATAAACTCTGCAGCCTTAATCGCACCGCTGGTTGGGATATGATAACAAGGAATCTGGTTGGCCTTACAGATGTCCCGAATTGAATAATAGTCTGGATGACCGATGTATTGGACCTGCAAAAAGACCGCATCAGAAAGCCGAAGTGCGGTGGCCGGCGGCACCTTCCCGCATTCATAGACGGAAACAGTAGGCAGCAATTCCTGTAGTTGGCTTGCAAAAGTATGGGGGCCGCCATAAGATATGATGCGCAAATTGGACAAGTGTCCCGTCGCCTGGAATCCGGCCTTCTGCTCATTATCTGGAGCAAATTCCTCTACGCCAAGCTGTTCAACAGCTAACACAAGCTCTTCAAGCTGGCTCTTTGCTTCGGTTTTCGCTGTCCTCAGCTTTTCAATTTCCTTATCTTTTGCGGCCAGTTTTCTCTCCAGTTCGGCGATTTTGTCTTCTTTTTCACCCAAAGAATGCGAAGCATTTTCGAGTTTTACTTTCAACTCAGTGACCTTTCCTTTTTCCCGCATGAGTTGCGCCTCAGCATCGATAGCCCGCTGGGCAAGCTCAGGCCGGTCGTCCAGTAATTGTTTGGAACAGTTGCCAAGCAAACCAGCTTGGTGCAAAATATTAACAGCAATTTCGGCACCTAAGACTTCAAGAGGAGGAACGCCGTGAACTTTACAGGTGCCATAAAATGTCTTTTGTATGTCATCGAGCGAGGGGAGATGGGTTAAGTCTGCCAACAACAGGCCGTTAGCAGCGAGCACCTGCTGATTAGTACCTCCAAGCCCTGGATTTTCTGCGGTGCGGACATTAGAGAAGGTTTCTTTCGGGCTCATAAAAAGGGCCGAAACGTTGTTTATGGTAGAGCTAATATTATTCCACAAATCCGTACTGGTGATATCAAGATTTGAGCCCTCAATAGCATCATTCACTGTTCTGTTCAGATTTTTCATGCGGAGTGCGGAGACGTTGTTGAGTGCAACAAGAGCAGCTCTTTGCGGAAATCCATGGCACCACAACCCGTCCTGCATCATCAAAAGGATTAGGCCGGAAGCGGCAATGTCCGGATTTCTTATGGCAGACCCGGTGATTTCCTGAATTTTTTTCATGTCACCGTCCTGAGTGACCTCAAGGATAGTGCTCATCATTGCGTGTTTCAGTTTTTCACAATCATCGAAGGCTTCATCCCATTTCGCGAGACGGTGTAACTCTGCTTGTGAATCTACGAGCGACGCAGACAAAGGTGACGACATTTCGGCTAATTTCCGTTCGGTTTGGCTCGCAATTTGTCCCATGATATTTCTCGTTTTGTCTGTAGTCATGTATGAAGTGATGTAAAAACTGTAAACAGATGCGGACACCTTTACAAACGCTTTCGTGGCTTCCTTTTGGAATCCGTTCGAAACATGAGACATGATTATCTCAAAAATTTCATTTCGCTGGGTAAGAATTTTTTTAACCGTGTCGTCAGCGCTATCTTTTTTCTTGGGCCTACGGATAATATACAAATTATGGTACGTGTCTTCACCAAGGCATATTGCAAGAAGCTCCATGAGCCACTTTAGGTTTTGGCAGGAGCAAATGTCCATATCCGGGATATCAATGCCACGTCCAAATAGAATTGCGCCATCTTCGCAGAATTCAATAACCTTCCGACTGCATTTTTCAATATCTTCCTTGAAGGAGTCAAGAGTTTCAGACTGATGTGCCCGGACCATAAGCTCTTTGGCGAAGACAATGAGGGCATCGACCAGGTATCGGTTAAAGAAAACTTCAAGTTGTTTCTCATCCATCACGTCGCCAAATAGGGCAAGCACAACAGTTGTTACGTCGATGTAGACGTTTTTCTTATGCGCCAAACACTTTTTGTACCCATCTGTCACCCAATTGTTTTGCATGTTGGATATCAGCAAATTGTGAATCTTACCAAAACGTTGGCCAAGCTCCTTTTCGAAGTCCGGGTTTTCCGCCCGTTTGCCGTAAGCGCTCAGGTACAAACTACCGCCTACCGCAGTGTACATGAGCCGTTCAATATTCATTGATAACAGCCTCCTTTTCAACAAATTTCCTGGGTATTTGCATTGCTTTTTTATATGCAAAATTAGGGGAAAATATCAATTTTCCTGGTAACCACAAAGAAATTTGTCGAGCAAAAGGAATCCGGTCAACAAGTGCTTCTGATAGCTTTTGTGGTATACGAGGCTATACCATCGGCGGTGGGCACTGAAATACCGTCGGGAATTCTGACGGAAATCATCCCATGGTAAAATAAAATCCCCCGGGCCAGCGGCTCCGGGGGGTGTTTTTTGTTTTATGCAGGATTCTTAATGAATTGGACGGACACATTGCCTTTCCAGACGTTTAAGCTGGGTTTTCCGATGAATTTACGGGGCAAGGCAGTTCGTCTACGAATCTTCTCCGCCTCATTCCATGCAATGATGGCCAGCTGACTTTTGGAGCAGGTGAACTTAACGTGCTGGTTTTCCGAACCCATATACCGGACAGAGTCAGGTTGTGCTGTAAGGCCGAACACAGGCTCTAAGAAACCCTCACCGTACGGTTCCAGGATGCTCAGGTCCCTGACCAGCTGCTCTGTGAGGGAATCCTCAGAAAGTACGGTAGCCAGTTCCACGGTTGGTCTCAGGTCCTTACCTGCGAGGGCCCTGTTGGCGAGGCTGATAAACTTGTCCTTAAATGCCTCGAAATTGGCGGTGCTGACAGTGAGTCCGGCAGCTTTAGTATGGCCGCCATAACCCATCAATAGAGAGGAACACTTATCCAGAGCTTCTTTCAGTTCAAATTCATCAATGCTCCGGCCAGACCCGTGCATCGTCCCGTCGCCAGCATCAGAAAGTACAATGACTGGTTTCCAAAACTCTTCCTTCAGACGTCCTGCGATAATCCCAACGATTCCCGCACTAAACTCGCTTCCGCAAATCACAATAGCGGAATCGGTGCTGTTTTTATCCACCATCTCAATGGCCAGTTCAACCTGACGTTTGGTATCTTCTTTCCGCTGTTTGTTGATTGCCTGGAACTCTTTTACCTTAGTCTCAACAAAGTCATAGTCACTGGACAGCATCGCCTCAACGGCCTGGTCGGTATCTGAACCCAGCCGAGACAGGGAATTGACTGTGGGTACAAATTGAAACGCAAGGGTGTAGTGGGCAGAGATTTCTGTGACATCGAATACGGTGGCCAGAGCCTTGAAGAAAGGTCTCTGCCCGCTCTCAATGAGTTGGAGGCCCTCCTTTACCAAAGCCCGGTTCTCTCCAATCAGGGGGACTACATCGGCCACTGTGGCAAAGGCTACCAAGTCAACGGTCTTGAACACTGGTGAAGGGTCGCGCTTCATGTAACGGTACAGGTCCAGCATGATTCGGAAAATAAGACCGCAGCCGCACAGGTCATGGTAGGGATACACTTCATCTTTCCGTTTCAAGTCGACGACTGCGGCGGCAGCCGCAGGTAGCTCAGCGCCAGGCTCGTGGTGGTCGGTAACGACGACAGTCAAACCTTTATCAACAGCGTAGGCAATAGCCTCATTTGCGACAATGCCGTTATCAACTGTGAGAATGACTTTTGTATCCGGCCATCGCTGCAGAATGATGTCGATGCCATTTTTGCAGATGCCATACCCGTCAACTTCGCGCTCATTAGCATAATGCCGCACTTTTGCGCCAAGGGCAGCCAACGTTTCTACTGCAAGGGCACCAGCGGAAATTCCGTCAACATCGTAGTCCCGATAGACAACAATTTTCAGGCCACTTTTGATAGCGTTGGCAAGGCAGCGGATAGCCGATTCCTTATCTTTGCAGTCCAAAGGCCGGATGGCGTTTTGGTAAGAAGGGAAGAGGATGCCTCGAATTTGGTCATTGGTTGTGAAACCACGATGGCATAGGACGTCCAGACACACTGGATTTACATGTTTCAACTCTTCATCGAGTTGGTCCATAGGCATATGTTTATTGGAAAGAGTGTAATGAGGTTTCATTTATCCCTCACCTCCTTAGAAACGGAAACTACTGACAAGCCAGATGACTCCAAGACAAGCGGCATAACCGAGTGCGCAGAGCACAACAGAGGCTAAAATATCGACAGCAATGCTCAACGCGAAATTCTTCCAATTCGCACAAGCATACTCATAAGCATGAATTTTCTTAAAAAACATAACTTCTACCCCTTTACAGTAATCAAAGGGGACTCACCTCAACCAATTCGCTCATTATTTTCACAACATATCCGCCAGATGGTATCCACAGCTCCTCAACTGGGAAACCGCCTAAATTACGGGTCGTTACTACACATATATTCATACTTTTATTATATGCGATTTCAAGAAAAAGTCAATTGTTTACACAAACATATTATATGCAAAATGAAAAATTATTATCAACAAATAATGAATAAGATTTTTTGCTTTTCTGATGTTATGATGCTTTCGATTGTGGCGTATGCTGTGCGTATACTCATCATCATTGCCATTATTGCTGTTGTATTCATTCTCGTTTTCCGGCTAACAAGGAAAAAGTAGTCTCATAGGACGTGTTTTGGAGAAAACCAAATCATGTCCTAATATTTTTTTTAGATTTTGCATATCAACAATAAATCGAGGGAAAGCCGGTGAAACAGGGGGGGTGGGGGCGTTACCCAGTCCTCTATGTGTAGGCAAATAAAAGTAGGCCCTCGGGAAAGGAGTTTTTGAAATGGATTTGACAGGCAAGAAGAATCTGAAAAGCCGAATGTCCGCATTTCTCATGGCGTTCCTCATGGTGTTCGCAATGAGCTCCATGTCCATCATGCCCGCATTTGCGGCGGATGCTTCTGGGGACACTGGGGACCCTGGGGGTGCTGGTGGCCCTGCCAGCATCTTCGATATTGTCGGGGATGACGGCAAAGTAGGAGAGGTCAGCGGTGGTGGAGAGGGCGGCTTTACTGTCGTTATTACTCAGTACCGGACGATTGCTGTAGCTATCACGGGCATCCTGACTATCACCATGCTGATTTTCATGCTCATCCAGTTTACCAAGCTGGGTGCCAGTGGTGACAACGAAATGGCGCGTAAGAAAGCCATCATGGGCATTCTGACCACTGGTATCGCCACTGCTTTGCTCGGCGGTGCCACCATCATCGTTGGTTTCTTCTGGAATGTGCTGACCTCAACCCCCACTTAATTTCGGCAACGGAAGCGGGAGGCGCCTTTCGGGCCCTCCTGCTTTTCGTACTTAGGAGTGATTTTCTATGCTCAGAAAGAGAATTGGACCGATGATGCTGGCCGTTTTATGTTTGGTCATGCTGATAGTCCCGGCTTTTGCTTCGGCCTCGCCAAAGCCTTTTTTGGACTTTTCCTTTGACGATGGCAAAGTCAACATATCAGTTGGAGATGACACCAGTATTACGGACAGCGAATCGGCATACAAAAACCTGTTCACAAATTACAAATCAATTGCGCAAGTATGTACAGCCATCTGTATTATAACATCTTTGATTTGTTTCCTGTACCAAATTGCGAAGTTGGGCGCTGCCGGTGACAATGACCGGGAGCGCAAAGTTGCCATTAAAGGCATCTTGATTACCGGGCTTGTGCTGACTGGATTTGGAGGCTTAGAAATTCTCGTCTCCGTATTCTGGAATGCCCTATGACCTGTGAAAGGAGGTAGCAAGAAACTATGCTGAAAACCATTCTGCGTAACGCTGGGTCCATTGCCAGCTTTGCAATTGGCGACCTAACTCAGCGCCCGTCTCTTGGCGAAGATGTTTCGGCAAGCGAATTCACCGATTTTTTTCAAAAGTTCAAAGGTCTTGGAGTGGCCGCCACGGGCATCTGCACATTGACCAGCCTGCTGTTTTTCATCATTTCCCTGACGAAACTCAGCACATCTGCCGGCAATGACCGCGCTCGGGCAACCGCTATCAAGGGCCTACTGTATTCAGGTATTGCACTCGCGCTTTTTGGAGGTTCTACTGTCATTATCGGAATCTTCTGGAATGCCATCTGAGACCCACTACAGCAAAGCTCCCGCACATTGCGTGTGGGGGCTTTGCTTTTGCTCACATCCCCTAATATTTTTTGCGTTTTTTGCATAGTAAAAAATAAAGGGGTGATGTGTATTGGCAAACTACAAAGCAAAAGACGAGTTGCTCCGACAACTGTCCAAAGAGGACAAAATGGCCCTCTTGTCTATATATCAACATCGATGTCTTAATGCGCAGCTTCTGGACAGTTATGTCTATCAAGACATCGATACTGGGCCTCAGCAGGATAGCACTAAAGCAGGTAAGCTGGTGGAGTTTGGTTTGATAGAGATGGTCGAATATGGTCAGAAATATCCAGCTCTTTTTCTGACAACTTTAGGCATAAAAACTGTAGAGGCCACCTCCGGCGAAACGCTGAGGGCGCTTTATCAATTCGATGGAGGGAAGCAGACTTTGCCGCTTGCCCATGACCTGAAAATGAACCCAAAAATTATCAATCACCAAATGCACCTGAATTCCTTTGCCATGGAACTGGCGTCCTACGCCGGCGGGCAGGCGTCTTTCAGATATTTTGACGAAAAGCTAATGCCACCGGCTTCAAATTTCATGATGCCGGATGCCATGGCAGAACTGGACAACTGTTACTTGTTTCTTGAAATGGATATGGGCACAGAAGCGAAAGGGAGATTGGCGCAAAAATGGAACAGCTATCGTACCTTTTTGAATGACCCGGCCGGTTTCTATAGGAAAAAGCGAGTTGTGATGCTTTTCATTATTGATGGAGTCAAAAACGTAGAGCTTCGGAAACGAAACGTGACGGCTGGGCTGATGGCCCATATCCCGGACCGCATCAATGGCAGCTTCGAGGCATATGTCGACGGGGTAGAGGCCCTCCACAAAATCGTAAAGACACGAATTCTTCCGCCTATCAAGGATATCGAGGCGCTGGAGTTTGCCATATGCAGGACAGTTAATCTTCGGCATGGTTTTTCTGTGTCCAGGCCAGCCTTTTTCCAAGAGCTTGATGTGCGCTATGCTTATTACATTCGCAGCCTAGACGATAACCGAAGGATTCGAGTTTTTAACGGACGTCCCCAGGAGTTTATCTTGGATGTCTGGATGGACGGGCGGCTTTCCATTCTTCGCAGCGTCCTCTTCTACCAACGCTCTTTAGGACAAATCCGCAAAAAAGCTGGTAGGAGCCTTGCGTATGTTATCGTTGTCCCATCAGAAAAAGCAGCTTGTGTGCTTCTGAAGGAGCTGAGCTCACCACAACCGGAAGGGATTTATTTTACTACACCTGACCGGTTGACCCAAAAGGCATGGCCCCAGGCCCTGTTTTCCATAGACCTACTGTGGAATTTAAATTATTTTACTGATGAATCGTTGAAGGAAACAGTGCACGAAAAACGCCTGTTTAGATTCTGATTCTTCCTGAAAGGAGAGTGTTTTTGATGCATAAAATCTTATATGCCATCAATCATAGACAGACCGAGGAAGCCATCAACCAACGGGTTTCGCATGAATACCTGCAGGTTGGGGCGGTTACCTATAAAGAAGCTGTCTTGGAGCAGCTGAAAAACACTGGTGCAGACACACTGCTAATTCGTGAGTCTCTGCCAGGTTCGACTCTCGTTGAGAGATTGCTAAACCGTATTCGAGTGGAGTACCCAAACCTGCGTATCATCATTATCTGCAACGAGCGACCCAAGCAAGACCCCTTTCTGCAAATGCTTGTTAACCTGGCAATTTATGATATCATCAATTCCGACAGAACTTCGATTTCAGAAATTTGCTCCTACATTCTGACGCCCCGTACCTATCGTGACGCAGCGCAGTACGGTATCGGCTTGCCCAATGTCCCAGGCATCGCCCCTAAGCAGCCCACACCACCCCCCGCTCCTGTGGAGCCGGAATCCAAGAAGGAAGACGGATTTTTCGACAATTTGAAAAAAGGTTTTTCGATGTTCAAAAAGTCCGCCCCTTCTCCGACTACTACCACGAAGACCCCGGACGCACCATCTCCCCAGGCCCCTGCCGCCACCGCCACAACATCTTCGGGCTTGAACGTAGACTTCGACTTGCTGCGCGAATCCATCAAGGAGGCCGAGGCCCGCAAGGCCCAGGAGGGTCTGGATGGCATCATTCGTGAGGCAGTGGACAAACAGACCCGTATACTCAAGTCGGAGAATGACGATTTAAAGAAACAGTTGCTGGATGCCCAGATTCAAGTCAATGATGCAGAATCCCATGCATCTTCCTCTACGGAGGAGCTGAATTCGGTAAGGGCAGAAGTGGATAAACTGCGTCTTACCCTTGATGAAGAACGTACCCGCACCCAGCAGCTCATTGACATGTATGAGAGTCAGGTTCGAGCTCTGCAAAACCCCACCAACACCCCCGAGTGGTATGCGGAACAATCCGGCCTCTGGGAGGCACAGAAAAACAATCTTACTACCCAGCTGACCGACAAGACCCGGGAATCCGAAGAGTGGCAGTTCAAAGCGGAGACAGCCATCAACCAGCTGAAGGAAGCCAACAACCGCATCGCGGCCATGGAGGAGCGGGTCCGGCGTGCGTCCGATATGCAGCTGAGCGAGAGGGCTTCTGATGAACTGATTGCCAAGCTCCGCACCGAAGCCACTGAGGCCCAGGCTGAAGTAGTTCGGCTCAGCAACGAGCTTAAAGTGCTTCAGGCGGAGTTCGATAACGTGCGTGGCGGAGGCCCGGACTTCGCCTATCCTGCCGTGGAGGTGCCGTTGCTCCCAGATGACGCGGTGTATACGGTATCCGCTGCGTCTCCCCAAACAATTCTCACGGTAGGCTCCAAGCATGGGGTTGGCAACACAACGATAGCGCTGAATCTGGCCGCCAGCCTGGCTGGACGCGGTTTCAAAACTTTGTTGGTCGAACTGGACAGCAATTTGCCCATGTTGAACGCCTATTTCGAGTTCACTCACATCCCATATGGATTCGAGGAGTGCGTCAATTCCATTGCCAACGGCAAAATTGAAGAAGTCAATCGGGCGATTATTCGGCCTGCTGGGCTGAGTCCGGCCCAAATCGCGGTGGCGAAAACCTATAAGAGACTGCCGGCCGGTCTCCACTTTCTGCTCTTCTCCAACGAATCTCTGGTAAAACACACCTATTCAAGCAACCCGTTCGTGACAGAAGCAAACATCTACACCTTCCTGAGCTACCTGACCAAGCGTCTGCAGTACAGCTATGTCGTACTCGACGTCCGCTGCGATGACAACCGGCTTCTTTCCTGCATCGTAAACAGTGGATATCAGGTAAACAAACTCTGCGTCACATTGAGCCAGGACCCACATGCGGTGTCCTCCGCTGGCACCCTTATTACGACCCTGGCCAGGGCTCACGCTTCCAACCTGGTCGCAGGCGGAGAGTTCATCGTGAACCGGTTCAATCCCAGCGTGTCTGTATCACTGGCTAAAATCGAGAAACTCCTCCGGCTTACCTCTGGCCAAATGTCAAAAATCGGCGAGGATTCGTCCGGCTACATCACAGCGGCCCAGATGGCACTGCCTTATATCCAGAACAATGGCCGATTCCGACAGGAGTACGAAACACTGAGGGAAAAAATTGCACCGTTCAGCACGCAAAATTAACTTAATATTTTTTTGCGATTTTGGATATTACGTGGAGATAGGTAAATACAGCTATCTCCATGTAATTTTTGATTTCGAGAAGGAGGGACAAAAATGAAGAAAATTGCAATTTTTTTGATGACGATGCTCATAGCAGTCTGCATGGTTGTGCCAGCTTTTGCCGCGAGCGGAGACGACGCTCGGACGGGAATCGCGGCGGGCGGCAATTCCTCCGGCACATCCGCAACTGTGCCTGATGCCCGCCCCGGCATTAGTGGCAATCAGGGCGTTGGTGGTCTCGTAAACGACACTATCAACGACTTCGCACCCAATGTGACCACGAACGACATTGTGAACCGCCTGGAGACTAAGGGCAATGACGTAGTCACATTTCTAAAAACCGTTGGTAAATACGTCTGTATCGGCGCCTTTGTTATCTGCTGCATCCTGACCATTATCGGCATCATCGGCAACCACCGCTTGCTGTGGGCTGGTGTTCTGGGCATGATTATCTCCGGCCTGGCTTATGCGGGCATTGTATGCAGTCAAGAAATCGTCAACTGGATTGCCACTTGGGCTGTTTCCTGACCCCAGCGAAGGGGAGGCGGTAGCTAATGTACGAGTTTGTGAGTGAGAACCTGACGACCATCCTGATTGTGGCTGCCGCTGTGGCCATCGTGCTCATCATCCTTTGTATCGTAGCGAAACTTTTCAAGATTGCCATTGGGCTGGCTATCCTGTATGTCGTTGTTCCGATTATTTTTACCATCTTTTGGGGCGATGGCGGCAGATATGTGGCTAAGTTTGCGTCTTTTTTTCAGCCAGAATACCAGCAGCGGATTGAGGATGTATACGACTACTACAAACAAAAAGACGCGGAAGACCCCTTCGTGAGCTACGATGCAGTATCCAATACCGTGACAGACATCTTCCAACACGCCTTTGAGGCGGTTCCACAGCCCTCTTTGGGGCCGGATGACATTCAGGACATCCTCAACAAATACAAGCCTTCAGCCAGCCCTTGATGGGCTGGTTGTTTTTATCCTCTGATATTTTTTTGCTTTTTCGCATAGAAGGTTTAGCCATGTCATACATGTTTTCAAAATTTGAAATAGAAGGGAGTGTGGTTCATTGGCTCGTATGTATAAAGTCTCTGCGGACACAAGCGAGAAGGAAAAAGCAGTAGGCGGCATTATGACCTTTGGTCAGGCCGGGTGGCTTGTGCTTGGGTTTCTGATTTTCGCTGGCTTGTTTCTGCTCCTGGCAAATATCAAGGTGCCCGTCGTGTTGGCGGTAATTCTCTCGCTGCCACCTGGTGCGGTGTTCGGCTGTATTTTCGCATTCTACAAAAAGGGCGGACTCCCCTTAGCCACATATCTGCTCTATCAGCACAGTTTCAAGCAAAAGTCTAAGGTCATGGTCAACGACATGGTATATGGCAAGACCTTTGCGAAAGAAGACGAACTGTTCATTTAATACCACAAGGAGGATTTCACATGACCACCGCAATTCTAATTGCAGTGCTGATGTTCGTGATTTTCGGGGTAATCGGTGTCGTTGTGTTCATGATGGTCAAAAAAGTTGACCCAAAGAATCAGGACGCCAGCGAGAAAGCGAACATCGCCCAGGCGCAGGATTTCCTGCCATTCGAGGACATCACCAACAACATGATTGTCCTGGGCCAGCACCGTTACCGCGCTGTGCTGACCTGTTCTTCTACGAACTACCAGATGAAAACCGCCGGTGAACGAGAACAAATTGAGATGTCTTTCCAGCGGTTTTTGAACACCATCACGTTTCCCATCACTTTTTTTATGCAGACCAAAGTCATTGATAACTCCGTCCGGCTCGCGAACTTGCAAAAGGATGCGGAGCAAACTGTCCGTGAGTTCCCCAATATGGCCAATTATGCGGAGCAGTACCAGAAAGATATGGCCAGCCTGAACCAAATTATTGGCAATAACCAGCAGAAAAAGCGATACATCATCGTGACCTATGATGATTCCGGCTCTCTAGACACGCTTTCGGAGGAGGAGAAGGTTATTCACGCAGAGAAGGAACTCCGCCACCGCTGCAACAGCATCATCAGTAATCTTCAATCCGTTGGTGTAAAAGCTGATATCATGCAGACCCCGGCGCTTATTGAGTTGGTGTATTCCTGCTACTACCGGGATGATTACAGCTATGCTGAGGCTATTTCCAGTGGCGAGCCATTTGCCATGTTCGTGAACGGGAAAGAGGATAAGTTCAAGGATATACCCAAAGTAAAGATGTTGGACCTTATTTTGGGTGAGGCCATCAACAAGGTCACCATGTCCAACCTCGACTCTGACCCGGGTGGACGCTGCGCCTTAGAAGAGCTTCAGGCCCTGCGCAATAAGTATGCCGGCTACTTCGAGGAGGAAGAGCAGGTTCAACAGCGACACGTCATCCCAACGCAGTTCTAATTCCCATCCACACAAAAAAAACCGAAAGGAGGGCTGACAGGCGCGATGGTAAGCGCCTGTACCAGCGATATCTGTCATGGGTATTAAATCTTTGTTTAATAAAAAGAAGGAACCCAAAGTGGAGCCCCAGGCTACCTCGGTAGCGTCCTTCGATGTTCTGGGCCAGGACACGTCAAGTACAAAAAACCGGCTGAATAATGGTATCCCAGCCAAGAAAGACCTGATTGCTCCGCCTCATTTTGACCGGAGCTCTCCTGACCACATGCAGGTTGGGAGCAAGTTCGTTCGGAATTTCCTCGTTGCCGGTTTCCCGAAGCAAATCAGTGTTGGTTGGGCCAACGCCATGTACAACTATGATGGTGACCTGGACCTGGCCCTGCACGTCAATCCAACCGACGAGCGCACAGCCATGGACGAGCTGACTTCTAAAATCACTCAGTTCGAGGCCCAATTGGAAACTGAGCTGGAAAAGGGCAGTAACCGCAACGTCACCCGCCTCCGGGCTCAAATCGATGATTTGTACCAGGAGCGTATGAAGGCGGAGCAGAACTACATCAGTCTGTTCAGTATCCAGATGATTCTGAACCTGTACACGGGTAGTTTGGAACAGCTTAATAAAGAAACTCAGCTTCTGGAAACCTCTTTGAAAGGCCACAAAATCAAGCTGATGCCTAACTATTTACGGCAAGACATGGGATACAAGAGTGCACTTCCGTTTGCTCGGTCCTGGCTGCCGCGTAATTACCGCAATTTCAACTCCGAGGCTCTGACGGCCTGCTATCCGTTCTACAATGCAGAAATCTCTCACGAGTCTGGGGTGTTCCTGGGCGTTAACAACCAGACCCAAACTCCTATTTACATCGATTTCTACAACCGGCGCCTGCTCAATAATGGCAACACTACCGTATTCGGTACGGCTGGTTCTGGCAAAACCTTTATGGTGTCCTTGCTGACAATGCGGTCCGTTTTGAAAGGCGTCCGCACTGCCATTGTGGACCCGGAAGGCGAGTACAAGACCATTACTATGGCCCTGGGCGGCGTCAATATTGAAATCAGGCCAGGCGGAGCCATTCCGAATCCCTTCGACTTGGAAGATGAGGAGGAAGTGGACGATTATGGCAAGCCTACCGGTCGGCGCGTAGTCGAGTTGCGCAGCAAAATTTCCGACCTGCTGAACTTGATTGGCGTCATGTGCGGTGGCCTGGAGCGCGAGCAGATTTCTTTGCTGTCCCTGGTCATCGCGGAGACCTACAGTGATTTTGGGATGAACGAGAACCCATCGTCCCTCTACACTGACGACGTGATTTTGAACGAGCAGGGTGAGTTCATCCATCACGGTCAGAAGAAGACCATGCCTACGCTGTCTGACTTCCACACCCGTCTCGTTGCTGCTTCTAAGAAGCCGGGTAACGAATGTCTGGTATCCGTGGCAAATTCCCTGCAGATGTTCGTCAAGAGTGGCGTTTACGGTCTGTTTGACACACAGACTTCCCCCGAGCTGGCGAACATGAAAGACGCTCCTGTCATTACTTTCGACGTGTCCGCCTTGGAAGACAAGGTACTGCGCCCCATTGGCATGTACATCGCCATGACTTGGTGTTGGGAAAAGTTCGCAAAGAAAAATATCGCCATCAAGAAGCGTATCGTTTGTGATGAGGCGTGGATGCTTGTGAAAAAGGAAATGGCAGGCAGTGAGTTCACAGCCCAGTTTTTGGAAAACACCGCCCGTCGTATTCGTAAGCGCAACGGCGCCCTGCTGGTCGCGTCCCAAAACTTCAAAGAATTCGCTGACAATCCCCAGGGCCAGGCGGTGCTGACCAACGCTACCGTCAACATCTTCCTTCGGCAAAACTCCACTGATATTGATGATGTTCAGAAGGTGTTCAAGCTCTCCAACGGCGAGCGGAACTTCCTGGTCAGTGCAACGAAGGGTAATTTCCTGCTGAAAATGCAGGAGGAGAGCACCACTGGGTTTGCCAAGGCTTTCGACTACGAACAGTACCTGATTGAGCGGAAAACGGCAGCTATGAATGTCAAGTCCCGGTAGAATTCGCGCCATTGCCCCAGAAAGGAGGGCGAATAGCAATGGAAAAAACTAAAAAGAAGGCATTCCAGTCTGTTTGGGTGGCGCGTCTTCTTTCCTTCCTGCTGATTTTCGTTACATGTTTCAATATGATTGTTCCGTCTTACGCTTATACCATTGTGTACATCCAGTGCTCTATTGACTTGGCAACGTGGGAAATTATCGCTGCACCAGTGCGAGATTCTATTGGCATCAGCAGCGCGTCCAACGAAATCCGGCGTGTCGAAAAAGATGCTCTGGAAACCATGAAGAACAATCAGACAAGTGCCACAGGCAATATCTCTTTGATTTCCGGATTGACCGATTCAGTTGCAAGTCGAAACAAAAGTATCGCAAACGGAGGAAATTTTTTAGCGGGACTTATTCAAAATGTTGGTTTTCTGGAAGAGGACAACCGCGTGCTCAGTTTTCCTACAAAACAAACCCGTCGTGACAACTCAACATCCACTGACTACAATAATGCGCTAACCGCTGTCAACGAAATTTCTTTTGATTTGAATCAGGCATTTGCACTTTACTGTGAGGATAACAATATAAAAAAAGAGGCTGACGCCTCAGCAATGCTGACCACAATGATTGCTTTCCTCAATGAAGTCAGTGGTTCAATGAATTCGGATGGCACATTATCTTACAAGGACTACTCTTTCAAATGGTATACCGAAAAAGAGCCAGGGGGCAGTGAGTATATCAACTGGTTCATGCTCATTTATGAGGCATTTAATAACTATGCACTTGATGGGGATGAAGCGGTAACCTCTGACAATGTATATTCCGGAAAACCAAATCAGCTCACGCAAGCGCTGGTTGGTGTGTTTGGTAGCATATTGGATGGTCTTCGTGGTATGCTGGGGCTTTGGTCCATGGACGAGCTCCTGTTTAATGTAGGCTTCCGGGGCAAAGGTTATGTTGGAGGGATTTTCCCAGTAAGTTGGGAACCATATGTGTGGTCACTGTTTACATTCATGGAAATTATTGCGGCCATGATTCTTCTGTTTGGTATTATTAACAACGTAATCAAAAAGGCTGCATCCACCATCAACACCATTCAACGTTTGCATTTTATGTCGCAGCTACAGGACCTTTTTGTTTGTGCCATTGCGTTGGCGTTACTCCCAATCGTTCTGCGGATTGTCATTTCTCTCTGTTCCAGCTTTACTCAAATTATATATGCAATTGTTCCTGATAATGTAACCACAGGAGAGAAACGAACCATTTCTGAATCAATAGCTAGGTTTGGCGCAGGCAGCGGCTCATTGGGCGGAATTATTGCTCAATTCCTGTATTTCGGCATTCAGATTTCTTATAACTTTATCTATGCAATGCGTTCCTTCGCCGTGGCAATTCTTATCATCATCGCACCAGTTATGATTGCAATGATTTCGGTCAGCAATGCACGGAAACAAGCAACCATCCAATGGATGAAAGAATTGCTGGCCCAAATTTGTATTCAACCTATCCATTCATTTTGCATGGCCGTCATTCTGCTCTTACCACCATCTTCCCATGGCTTTGACAACATTCTTGCTCTATATGCACTCTTGCCATTCACCTCTGTTTTGAAGAGCTTTTTCTTCGGTTCTGCCGGCAGTTGGGCAGACCAAGCGTCCCAGAAGGCGTCTAAGCGAATGACTGGCACTATGGCGGCAGGCGCATTGGGCGTTGCTGGTGCAGTTGCAGGCGGCGTGGCCATGGCTGTGGGCGGCGGACAAAGCGGCCAAGCAAGCAGTCAATCAGGTGGACAATCTGGCGGTTCCGAAGGTGGTGGCTCCGAAGGCGGTAGTAATACATCTGGAAGCCCCGACTTAAACTCTGCTGGAACCAATCGTTCCCAAACCGGTAATGATAACAATTCTTCTGGTGGTGGAATAAATGGTAATGGTGCCGCTGATGCCGACAAAGGTCCTGCCTTTAGTGACAAATTGAGTGACCGCGCTTCTCAAATGAAGCAGGATGCTTACAGTGCCTATGACGATTATTTCGATAGCGGGGCTATTGGTGATAAAGCAAGATATGGCGCGGCATCATTGGGTGCCGCAGTTCTTGGAGGGGCAGCAAAGGTAACCGCTGGTGCAACTAAAATGGCCAGCACGCCCCAAGCTCAAGCTATCGCAAAACAGGCTCAGGCTATGGGCAAAATGGCAGGTGCGGCTGGTCAGAGAATTGGTAGTATGGCAATGAATACACGCCCAGGGCAGTTCCTCCGCAGAGCGGGTAGTGCAATTGCCAACAGCAACACAGCCAACGCCATCCGTCAAAATGATAGAGACAGTGCATCCGGTCGGCTGGATGTAGGTAAAGCTGGCATGGCGGCTAACTTGGCTAAAGGCGTGGGCCAGGATATCAAGAATATGGCCGGAGCCGCCACGGGCAAAGCTATTGGGGCAGGGAAAACTTCACTCAAAGTAGGTGCTGGTCTTGCGCTTGGTGCTGCTGGTAGTGTTTTGGGTGGTATGGGTGGTCGTCAGCTCGTAAATCTTGGTAGTGGCATGATGGCCAACGCAATCAATAAGCCAACTAGTGTCTCGGATGATAATTCTGGGAATTCTAATGCTTCGACAGGTTCATCTTCCGGTTCTGGAGGAGAGCAACCCCCGGATATCGTTCCAGACCTGAGCAAATTCGCACAAAACTACGAGAATGTACCCACAGAAAATTACGGCGATAGGCATATTGGACAATATTTGCCTCATCGTGATTCAACAGAATACCAATACAACCAGGATGATTTGCAAGATATGGGTGTTTCCGATTTGCGCTATGACCGAGACGACCAAGCCACCTCTATCCAGTACGATATGTCTAAAATGACCGCATTGGACCAGCTCAACGCACAGCAGATGATGGAAATGTGGAATCATGGTACTGATGCAGAGCGGGCCTATATGCAAGCATCTGGAATTAAAGATGTTACACCTGTTGTTCGGGATAATCAGGTTGTGGGTATGCAAATGAGTGTGGACAGAAAGGCTTATGCTAAAAATTATGGCGTCAACCTCAATTCTACACGTAATGCAGCCCGTCCTATGACCATTACCACAGAAAAAGGGTCCTCGCCGCAAATGATTCCCAATATGAGTCGGCATATGGAGGCGTCGGCCCAACAGAATCCTAACAGCGCAATTGCAACGGACGTGTCGCCTTTGCGGACCTCTCTGACTGGGCGGAAACCTCCCGAATCCCCGGCGCCTCCGGCGCCAACGCCACCCCCCGTGCCCACTCCTCCTACTCCTCCCACACCTCCGACACCTACTCCCGAAGCGCCTTCGGTGCCACCAGCACCTGCGCCTGTTAACACAGACCCAGCACCCGAGCCGACCCCACAGATGCCGCCCACACCAGTTCCTGATAATCCTCTTTCCCATGAAGCCAACCAGTTGGATGACAACAACACCTTTGATGCGTCAGAGGTTTTCGACTTAGGGGACAGCTCGAATCCAGATTAAGACAAAAGGCTCCCGTAGCGCCTTCGCTGCGGGAGTCTTTTTGTATCAACTATCCACCCGCCAAGGCAAGTGGGTTTCCGTACTTCGATGATGTTATGAAAACAGAAAACTGGGGGCACATCATGCGCCCCCAGCTTTTTTTATGATGCGAGTAAGTTGGCAAGAACTTGCTGTTTCCCGGTGAAAGTCACCAACAGCCGTTCCCGCGCTCGGGTAATCCCCACATAAAAGAGCCGCCGGGACTCCTCATCGATGGGGAACCGTTTCAGGCTGAGCAGAACAGTGTCCCACTCAAGACCCTTTGCAGAATGGACCGTGATAAGGGTTACACAGTCGGTGTCTTCCTTTGCAGTGCTCTGAGTGTCCTTGACCGCATAGGTCTTGTACTTGATGCAGTAGTCCAGGTACTGATTCAGCGTGTGGAACCCAAACGACTTCATCTTGTCCAAGAACCCTTTACACACATAGTCCTCAGAGGCATCCTTGCAGAAATTCAAGAAAGCCTCGATTTTCTCTATCTGTGTTGTGCAGGCGCTGAAGGCATCCAAAATGGCAGTTGCGGACTTCTTAAGTGCGGTTTCGTCAAACGGGTCCTGGCCCAGGGACTTCGCATACAGGGCAAGGGCGGCCATGTCATTGTTGTCCTTCAGGAAAGTGGCCAGCGCGATGACAGCCTTGACATAAGGTGCGTCCGCAATGACTTCCGGCACCTTCAAAATAGTCGGGACCCCGGCCTTATCCAGAGCAGCCTGGACAGTAATGAGTTCTTTCCTGGTCCGGCAAAGCACAGCGATGGAGCACGGCTTAACGTTGTCCTTCGCAATGAGTTTAACGATTTGCCGGCAGTACAGGTCTACCTCTTCATCAGACTTCTCGATGTCAAGGACTTTGGGTTTAACGTTGGATGTGGCCCTGTGTGCCTCAATGACCTTGCCCAGCCGGGCAATTTTCTGAATAATGCTGTTAGCCAGTTGGATGATGGGTTGCTGAGACCGGAAGTTGGCGGTCATGTCAATATCCATCATATTGGGGAAATACTTGGCGAAATCTACCAAGTTGTCAGGTGTGGCGTTCCGGAAGCCGTAGATGGCTTGGAGTTCGTCGCCCACAACCACCAGAGACTTGATGCCCTTATTACGCCGCTTCAGTTCGACGATGATGTCGATTTGGTTGGGATTCGAGTCCTGGAACTCGTCGATGACGATGTGTTCGTAGGGCATTTTTTCAAAAATCCCAAATGCTGACAGCTTCAACAGCAACCGGAGTTGGTCCTCGTAGTCAATGAGGTTTCGGGAGACCAGACTGGCATTGTACGAATTGTAGACATTCAGTAGCTCATCCGCATATTTGAGGATGTTGGTCCCCAGGACATTCAACACATCGTTTTTCGTCTCCACATGGGCCGCCTTCATGGTGTCAATCCACTTAACCATCTTCATAACGGCGCCTTCGGCGGCGAACGTCGACATAAAGGGATTCCGATAGTCCAAAGGAAGGTTCCGATGGGCGCTGAGCAACTCGATGATGATATCTTTTTTCGTGATGTCATCCACCAGCTCTGGCTTGGCGGTAAAGCCCAACAGGGAGTAGTATTCGTCCAGGACATGCTGTCCCCAAGAGTTAAAGGTTTCAATTTGGATATCATCGATATTGACCTCTGTGAAGGAATAAATGCGGCCTTGGGCAAAACTTTTGACCCGGAGAGCCATTTCCTCTTTCGCCTTTTCAGAGAAAGTCACCATCAGGATTTTGGCAGGGGCGACGCCCTCCTCAATAAGAGCCAGGGTCCGCAGTGCGACCACAGTGGTTTTCCCGCTGCCAGCCACAGCATTGACCCGGCATTCTCCGTCCCGGAAGGAGATGAAGGCCATTTGGGCGTCAGTCAGATTGATGTCGTCGATGGTTTTTAGCTGGGTCTGAGGCTGCTCCATCAGATGCCTCTTCTCAAACTTCAAATGGCAGAGGTCGTTGTAGAGGCAGTCTGCGCACTCTGCCTTATTACACATCTTTTTTGGGTCTGGAGCAACATTAACGTACTCCTGTTCGACCTCCGCCGCCTCGTTCGTGGTAAAGCAGTTGGCGACGATGTTGTTGCCAGGATGGTCCTCGAAATACGGGGCGTATGCTGCAGACGTGTCCTGTTTGTTCTTCATGTAGTAGATGGCACCATAAACAGGCTTATTGTGCACGTTGATGCCCAACTTGGCGGCCTCAACCTCGCCCGCACGCTGAATCATCAGCACCTCGGGGGCTCCATCCGGGCGGTTTACCTTAATCCTGGCCCGATACTTGTACTCCGGCTGCTTGTACTTAAAGACAATCGCCTGAAGACAATTTCCACGGTCTACCAGCCAATGCACCGTTTTGGACTCAGTTTTGCCGGCGAACTGGAAGTCATTGCTGAAGTTCCTGGCCAGCACCTTACTGCCCTTGTTTCGCCGCTCGAAGTTGAGCCAGCGTAGCAGTAGATGCCGCATCCGCGCCTTTTCCTCATCTGCCTCGAACGGGAGCATTACACCAGCTGGGACAGCGGAGAACTCGTCGTCCAGCATCTGGTCCAGCAGGGTCTGGGTGATAGTGAACGGGTCAACCTTGACCGCAATGTGTTTCAAAATCGCCCGGAGTTGCCCGTGTTTGGTGGCGCCGGAGGAGAACGAGTTTTTCACGAACTGTTCCCTTGGGCAAACCCTTTTGTCGTTTTTAGCCATTTTGGCAATCCTCCTTTTCTTATCAGCCATAAAGCTGTTTGCTTTTTTATATGCAATTTGCTTGAAAAATATAAAAAGCCTTTTATATTTTGTTTTGGTTTTGCATATCATTATTCAGCACAGTTTAAAGGATAAAAGGGCTTTTGGAACTTCGTGGTGGATAACATCTGAAGTGTAGAAGCGCAGGCACACGGATGTAAGCCGCACTACGGTGTTTTCCCGGCACTGTACCCTGTTTGGTTACATTCAGCTTAGGGAAGAAGAAAAACCTTCGTAACACGAATTCTTCCCGGAGCCATATTCCTCGTTAATGGCAAACAGATGCTGTTTCAAGGCAGCACAGGTAAGCACAACGGGAAGCCAGATTATTACACTTTTGTTGGGCATTCCGATAAGGTCCGTCCAGCGAAATGTACGTTTATTTCCAAAGGCGTGGATGGAAATTTGTGTAGCAATCCACCACAAAGTTCCAATAGTCGATAAAAGAAAGGGGAATTATTATGCGCGGATATGGATGTGCTTCATGCCCTCTGAAGCAGGAATGTGACTCGAGCTACCGTGGTTCCTACTGTGCAGCAGCAAGAGCGAAGGCAGGTGTAGACTTCGACCCTCAGACCATTGGCGACAAAATCCGGACCATGGAGCCAGAGCAGTTTGCGGAGCTTCTGTCTCAAAAGTTCCGCGATGGACAAGGTAAAACTGAATGCCTGGAATGGCTGAATACGCTTATCAACAAATAAAAGGACAGCCTCCCCGAAGGGGAGACTGTTTTTATGATAGAATTAGTTCAAATAATGGCAAGAATTAACCTGTCGAGTCCCAAATGCAGTCCCCATGCGACACCCAAAACCACCATCAGGCAAAACCGGCAGACGAGCTCCGCCTTACTGCCTGTTTTGATTTTGGCAATATGGCGTCGTTTTTTGCTGAATGGAAAGAGCATGGGAATCCCAACAGAGTTCAAACTGTCCAAAACGAGATGGGATGCAATACCCAGAAAAAGCAATCGGCCATACACCAAATACTCTGTCCCTGGACAAAGCATCTCCCAAATCCCCCACAACACGAGGTAAAGGATGGGCGTGTGGAAAAATCCACGGTGGGAGAACATCAGGGACACAACGGCGCTCACCGGTTTTAGTTTGTGGGAAATCTTGCTGTTTGGGTGGTCGATATCCGGGATAAGGCCCCCGAGTGCGCCAATACCGATAATTGCAGCCTCTTGACCAATGCTGAGCCCAGGATGGGCAACCAATGTATATACTGCGGCAAATGCTGCGCCGCCAGCCATGTGAGTTACGCCTTGCATGCAAATCCTCCTTTATTTTTGGTTGTTTTATTGTATGCAAGAGGCCCAAGAAATATCAAAAAGTGCGATGGAAACAATTTGTTCCGCCGCACTTTTTATTATGGCAAAGCAATTCTCTGCAGTCTTGGGGTGAGGTTTGATTTTCGGTCGATACTTGTTTCCCGTCTCAACCCGTTGGCCAGGGCGGAGGGGCTTCCAATCAGAACGACCATCTTTTTGGCCCGTGTCAAGGCCGTATAGATAAGGTTTTTACTTAGGCCCTGCCCTTGCACATCGTGTATGGGCATGATAATAACGGGGTACTCGCTGCCCTGCATCTTGTGAACAGTCAGGGAATAGGCCAGGTCCAGTTCGGAGAGAGCGCTATATGGATACCACACATCCCGGTCCGGGTAGGTTACTTGAAGAGCCTGCTTTTTGGAGTAAGCGATATCGGAAATAAAACCTATCTCGCCATTAAATACTTCCAACTCATAGTCGTTTTCAATATGGGCCACCTTATCACCCAGCCGAAACTCTTTATCTTCAAATTCGATACTTGCTTTTGTCTGATTTTGTTGTTGGAGTTCGAAATTGATGTTATCGGTTCCGAGCAGACCAAAGTGGACAGGGGAGAGAACCTGAACGCTTCCTAACCCGTACCCGTAATTGGTTTTTGTTTGCTTAACGGCCCGTTTGGTCAGTTCAAGGATTTTGACTGGGTCCTGCTCGACGATGAAATAGAAGTCTTGCCCACTGGTCTCCGCAATATCGAGGACCAGGTCTTTGCCTGGGGTTTGATTGATGATAGCGTGAGCGTTGGTTACGATTCGGCTGCTTCCGGTCTGTCTGAACACCTTATTCAAAATGACCTTTGGAATCACATTCGACTCAATTAGGTCTTTCAGCACCAAACCGGGCCCAACGCTGGGGAGCTGGTTGTAATCACCAACGAGTACAACCCTGCCGCACGAGTTTACTGCGTCAAGCAGTTTTGCACAAAGATGTACGTCTACCATGGAAAATTCATCCACGAAAATATAGTCGCAGGTCAAATCGCCTTCTTTTTTCGGGGTTTTGAATGGAGCAAGATTGATGGTCCGATGGATAGTCCCGGCGGGGATTCCAGTCAGTTCTTGAATGCGAATAGCTGCCTTCCCTGTGGGAGCACAGGCCCGGATTTTAGCTTTCGGGGCCAAAGCCCGGATAGCGGCCTGTACCGCATTGATGGTTTGGGTTTTGCCTGTGCCTGGGCCACCGGAAATGATGGAGATAGGCGATGTCAGGGCCATTTTTACGGCGTCTTTCTGTGCTGTGTCGAGGACGAAGCCTGTTGATTTTTCATATTGAACCAGGAAATTTGAGATATCAGAAGCCTGATAGAAAATGTTTTTCGGTTCCGACATGAGTGTCTGAATGCAGGTCGCAATTTGCTGTTCGTCAAAGTAGTTTTGGCGCAGATAAATGGCGTCCGGAACGAACACACTGTCAATGACGACAAGCCCGGAGTTTTCCAGCTGGGTAACGGCATTATCGATGGCGTTATCCGTAAATGGGCATGTGGGTTTGTCGCGGCCAGAAGCTATATCGGTCAAGAACGCTGTTAGTTTTTGTTTGAGCTCAGCCTTCTTTGTATAAACATTTCCCCTTTGTTTTACATCCATCTGCAGGGTTGCCAGAACGACATATAAACATCGTTTTGGGGCATCTGGCGGTTTCTTCAAAGCCAAGTATAGAGTATCTGCAACTTTAAAGCTGTAGATTTCCTCAATGAATGGCAAGTATGGGTTGTCATCAAGGACAACGGATACGCGTTCATGGTATTTCTGAAACAGTGGCTGTGCGTACCGACAGTCCATGTCATGGGTCTGCAAATATGTCAGAGTATCCTCAAAGGCCGCATTTTGAAGTAGAGAGGAGCGAAGGTCATCAATGACAACTTGGTCCAATCCGAGGAAGTCATAAGCGTGTGGGTCGTCAATAATGCTGCGGATGGCGTCCAGGCCGTACTTATCCATTACAGCATTCAGCCGCTTAGGATTCATACCTTTGATATTCTTGGCGAGGAAGGTTCGGATTTCGGTCAGGGACACGGGTTCCAGCCGCTTGCTCGTCAGGACTGTGTACTGAGGACCGTAAATCGGACTCACAGATTCCTCAACCTCGACCTCAAGCCTGTCCCCCAAGTAAAGGCACAAGAATTGTCCTACGAATGTGTGGGACTCCTTAGTCTCTGTATATACCTTTTTTCTGGGAGCCCATTTCAAAACAACACCCTGAAAAACCCCGTATGTTGTCTCATTGTTATAGAAAAGCACCTTATTGACGACTACGACGCACTTACGCACGGCGGAACTCCTCCTTCCCCCGATATTGTGTTGACTTAGAGAAAATTGACGCCCGGGCAGACAACAGCCCCGGCGCGATATCGTTTGAGATATTGTATGCAAAACGCGCCGAAAATATCGATACATGACTGCCAAAACAGAAATTTTCTCCGGCTCAATTCTGAGTCAGGGAAGATTTGATATTTTTAAACCGTTTTGCATATAAAAAAGCAATCCATTGTTGAGGCTGTACTTGACAGTGTTTTTGATATAGGAGGTGGTCCGTTTTTGCCATGCGAGGACTATTATTGGCAGAAAAACCTTCGGTGATGAGGGCAATAAAGGAGGTGTACGAACATGAAAAAGCTCTCCCATACCAGTTAGACTTTGGTGCGTTCCATGGTCATCTGATGGAACTGAAAGCGCCGGAAGACTATGATTCTGCCTGGGCAGACCGGGACAATGTGGCAATTTTGCCGCTGGTTCCGGAACAGTTTGCGTACAAGGAAAGTGACAAGGCATCGGTAGACAAACTCATGAATAAAATCAAGGGGTTTCACTACGATTTCTTAGTCAATGCTTGTGACGCGGGCCGCGAAGGCGAGCATATCTTTTGGAGTTTCTATGAGACGATGGGTTTGACGCTCCCGGTCAAACGCCTTTGGATAACCAGCGTGACAAAGCCCGCAATCAAAAAGGGTCTTAACGACCTGAAAGATTCGAACCTTTATTCAGGCATGAGGCAAGCCTCGAAATATCGGGCACAATTTGATTGGTTGGTAGGGATGAATTTCACCCGAGCCGCAAGTATCGCTATGCATCGCTTTGTTACGGTGGGTCGTGTTCAATCGCCCACCCTAAAGCTCATTGTGGACAGAGAAAAGGAAATTCAAGCCTTCAAGCCCGAATCTTATTATGAGGTTACGGGTGAGTTCACTATGAATGGTGGGTCGTGTGAAGCTATTCACATCGTCTCCATGCAGCCTGTGGAAACCAGACTGAAAAACAAAGCGGATGCCGATGCTGTTGTCTCTGCCGTACAGCAGGCAGGGACTGGCGAGGTCGTCGCAATGAAGGAAAGCGTCCACTCAATGGATGCCCCGACGTTGTATTCCATAACTGAGCTTCAAAAGGACGCAAACAAGTATTTCAAATTCAAACCGGACAAAACGCTTGCTATTGCTCAGAAATTGTACGAGGATGGGTTGCTGACTTATCCCAGAACAGAGTCGAGGTCGCTCCCTACTGACATGATTTCTGAGCTTCCGCAGCATATCGCACCGCTGCATGCGGTTCCGGAACTTGCGCCCTATGCCTCAAAAATCACAAAGGCCGAAATCGACGAAATGCTGAAAAAGAATTATGTTGATGATGCC
>Ga0137306_101088_pt1 | contig 30072 bp, 22 predicted proteins | sample Inofroosms_March_FD_97187 | JGI IMG/M metagenome (GOLD analysis project Ga0137306, IMG submission 97187) | Mouse cecal microbial communities from Vienna, Austria - N-Acetylneuraminic and N-Acetylglucosamine D2O microcosms_March | ecosystem: Host-associated > Mammals > Digestive system > Large...
GAAGCGACTATGACAAACTATCGATGTCATATATTGTAACAATATTATAGACAGGTGTTGCAGTATATGAATCGACCAATGGAAAAGGTGGTAAAACAAATAAGGAAAATCATACCGGAGAGGAGAGAGGGCCAGTCCAGGGCAGGATACCGGAACTTGCTGGTTGCCAAAGGGGCGACCGTATTGTTGTTTGTACTGACTGCCTTTGCCCTTGTAAGAGGGGTGGCATCGGTGCTGCCAAGGTCTATTACGGTAAGCAGCAGCGTGAATGGCAAGCTGCTTCCTATCAACAGTGTGGAAACGGATAAAAAGCAAGTAGCGTTAACCTTCGAGGCCACTTACGGGAACAGGGATATTGCTAAGATATTGGAAATTTTAAAAAGGCATGAGATTCATGCAACCTTTTTCCTGACCGGGAATTGGGTGGATGAATATCCGGATGATGTAAAAGCGATTTTTGCGGCCGGGCATGATGTAGGCAATATAGGCGACAGCCATAAACATATGCCTCAATTGACCGATGAAGAGTGCCGGGAGGAGATTGAACAGGCACATACGAAAGTACAGGCGCTGACAGGATATGACATGTTCCTGTTCCGGCCGCCCTATGGAGACTATGACAATCATGTGATAAGCAATGCGGCGAAATGCGGTTACTATTCGGTGCGCTGGGATGTGGATTCCTTTGATTGGAAGGATTATGGTACGGAGTCCATACTGGACAACGTATTGAGAAGCGGGGATTTGAAAAACGGTTCCATAATCCGCTGCCAGAGTGGGGCGAAATATACGGTAGAGGCTTTGGAAAGCCTTCTTACCGGGTTAGAGAAAGAGGGATATATGGTAGTGCCTGTATCCCAATTAATTTATAAAGAGAAGTACCATCTGGGCGGGAACGGAAGGCAGATGAAGGAGTAGGCGGTGGAATAGTACACGGTGGAATAATGCACGGTCTGAAACAGGGAAACCAAGGAGGCTGTATATGTGGTTTTTATTTGCAATAATGTCGGCTGTTTTTGCGGCGCTTACCTCCATACTGGCTAAGATTGGCATAGATGGGGTGGACTCAAATCTAGCAACGGCGGTGCGGACGGCAGTGGTCGTAATCATGTCATGGGGGATAGTTTTTTTGACCAATGCGCAGGGGGGAATAACGGAAATCAGTAAAAGGAGTTGGGTGTTCCTGATTCTTTCCGGGCTTGCCACCGGCGCGTCGTGGCTTTGCTATTATAAGGCACTGCAGTTAGGGGAAGTGTCCAAGGTCGTGCCGATTGATAAATTGAGCGTGGTAATTACCCTTATATTGGCTTTTGTATTCCTCCACGAACAATTTACAGTGAAATCGTTCATTGGTTGTGTGCTGATTTCGGCAGGGACTTTGATTATGGTTTTATAAGCCTTTGGAGCTTGTGGAAGTGGATTAACGCAGTATGGAAAAAGCGCCGTAAGTGGTATACTTCGGCGCTTTTTGAATGGGATCTTCTATTTGCTTTATAAGCGGTCAAGGGGTTTGTTCTATAATGCTTTTCATAATATCTTTTGTTATCTGCCCGGATACATAGCCGTACACATTGCCGTCCGAGTCAATCATAAAAGTGGTGGGGTAGGCGCTGATGCCATAATAGTAAGCGATAATCCCATCGGTATCCATAACGACCGGATAGGTATAATTGTTTTCGGACAAAAAGGCGGCGATATCTTCGGCACTGCCTTCTCTTCCCACATTAGGGGAAGCGATGCCAAGGATGATGACATCGGAATTGTTTTCTCCATATTCCTCATAGATTTCCTGTATTTCAGGCATTTCTGCCCGGCAGGGCGGACACCATGTGGCCCAGAAATTGAGAAATACGGTTTTCCCTTTGTAGTCGGAAAAGGTGTGTGTATTGCCATATTGGTCTTGCAAAGTAAAGTCAGGGGCAGGAATGGCGTCTGCATCGGAATCTGTTGCCGATGTGCCCGTTTCGGCCGCTGCTTTATTTGATTGTTCCGCATGATTTTCCCCGTTGCCGCTTTCTGCTTGGGAGGCATTGGAAGCGTGTGATGGGTCTGCATTGGCGTCTGTGTTTGTTCCGGCGGCATTGCCATTTTGGGTATCATTACCTTCGGCAGTGGAGTTCATGGATGTATTGCCGGAAAGATATGTGCTGATACCGTTCATCCAGCCGGTAAACATCATGACACCGATAAAAACCATTAATATTCCCCCAAGTTTTACCGTGTATTTCATGGCAGAACGGTATTTTTTAAAGAAGGAGGAAAGGGCATTGGTGAACAGCCCGACAGCCAGGAAAGGCAGCACAAAGCCCAAAGTGTAAACTCCAAGCAGCAAAAATCCGGTAAGGGAGGATGCCGCAGAGGCAGCTAAAAGAAGAACGCTGGCCAGTGCCGGACCTACGCAGGGTGTCCATGCGAAGCTGAAAGTAAAACCAAGGATAAGGGCAGTAAGAGGGTTCATGGCCAGGGAGTCGGGCTGGAAGTGGAAACGGCGCTCTTTGCTCAAGGTGAGGCTGCCGAACAGACCGAGTTGATAGAGGCCAAACAGGACGACCACAATCCCGCCGATACGGGTAAACCATGTCCGATAATTGTGGAAAAATTTGCCTACTGCCGTGAATCCAAATCCAAGCAGGAAAAAAGCAAAGCTGATGCCAAGGACGAAAAACAGGGTGTTTCTCATAACCCGTCCTCTTTTATAGGTGATATTCCCTTCTTCATCCACTGTCTTTGCACCCCCGGACAGATAACCGATGTACAAAGGTATCAAAGGGAGTACGCAAGGGGAAAAGAAGCTGATAAGCCCCTGAAAAAAAACGGTGATAGCAGAGATACTTGTTTCAAGTGTCAGATTCATAAAAACCTCCATGCTTCTTTTGCCTGCAAAACGACGGCTTGCAGGCAAAGGTAAAATTCTGTTTGCATGGTAGCATAAAAGAAGGGGATTTGCAAGGGTGCAGTGGGGGTTATAGACACTAAATAGGCATTGGGATATAATAAACAAAATTGGAGGGCTTCCGGGATGGATAATTGCGAAGTAAATAAAATAAAAGATTTTTTGATAATATTTTTTGATTTAAATCTTTGCAATATTCTAAAATTTTTGGAAAGCAGAAAGGAAGAGATAGTGCTGCAGGGGCATATTTGTTCCGTATGGGAAGATGGCCAGTATCTCCGCACCAGAGATTTGGAGAAGGCGAAGGCGGCTTTCGAGGATCAGTTGAAACGGCTGGGAATGGATTACATAGATATAGGGATGATACATTATGTGGATAGTGAAAGCGATTTGGAAGAAGTGCTCGGTGGGGCTGTGATAGGATATTGCAAGGAGCTGAAGGGACAGGGGAAGATTCTTACTATCGGGATGAGTTCCCACAATCCGGTGGTGGCGAGGAAGGCTGTGTAGACAGGGCTTGTGGATGTATTGATGTTTTCCGTGAATGCAGCTTATGACATGCAGCCTGCCAGCGAAGACTGCAATGATTTATGGAAGCCGGAAAATTATAGCAATGGATTCGGAAATAAAAGCGCTTTATGAGTTATGTGAAAGGGAAGGTGTGGCAATTGATGTGATGAAGGTATTCGGCGGCGGGGATATGCTGGATGAAAAGCTGTCTCCTTTCGGTGTGGCATTTAATGAATACCAGTGTATGGAATATTGCCTGACAAGACCGGGGGTGGCTGCGGTTATGGCGGGCTGCCATTCCGTAGAAGAGATAGAAAAACTGGCAGCTTATTATGAGATATCCCCGGAGGAGAAAGACTATGCGACGGTGTTGGCAGGGATGGAGAAGTTCTGGTTTAGGGGGAACTGTATGTATTGCGGGCATTGTGCGCCATGCAGCGTAGGGATTTCCGTGGCGGATGTGAATAAATACTTAAATCTGGCATTGGCACAGGGGGAAGTGCCGGAGACGGTGGCAGACCACTATAGGCTGTTGGGGCACCATGCATCGGAATGTGTTGCTTGCGGGGGATGCGAAGGGAATTGCCCTTTTGGTGTGGGTATTATTGAAAAAATGAAAAAGGCGGCGGAAGTATTCGGTTATTAAGGAAAAACGCTAATTCGCCCATGCAATCTGTTGTGCGGAAACTAACGGATAAGTGCGCAAAAGGTCGGAATCCGGATTTTCCCGGTTCATATCAATGCCTGTAATTTGACTGTTGGAATATGTTTTATAATAATAAATCCCTTTTGTTGCATTCATGCAGCAGGAATAGGTCGTGATATCATATAGGTTTTCGGGGGTAATGACGCTCCCCCGGATCATGGATACGGAGTCCAAAATATGGAAAAATTGGGAGATACTGCTCATCTCATCTTTTTCGCAGATGGAATTTAGGCTAAGATAGGCAGCTTTGACGAAACGGGAAGCAGGGGAATAATCTCCGGGCAGGCCGAAGCAGCCAAGCCCTTGCCCGAAAGGGACAAGGCTTTTTATATTGCTGAAACAGTTTTTAGGGCTGCCGGAAATCAGGTTCATGTATTGGCAGAGGTTTGTGGTCTGGAAACCGAAGGCCGGATTGTTCGTAAGTACCCCTACCGGGTTGTCATGCAGTTCCATACCGGTTTTGGTAGCTTCCAGGACAATGGAGCTTTGGCTGTCTGCTATATGCCAATGGAGAGGGGATAAGGGAAGGCGCTCGCTAAACGGGATACTGACAAGATGGGTGGAGGCGAGAAGTTTTTTTGCTTCTTCCACCGAAGCGCATTTCCCCAATATCCAAAGTATTATCTCAAAAGGGGAGATATTGCTGCTATTTGTCTCTACTTTCGGCGGATAATATGCATTATCGGGAAAGTTCAGACCTGCAATACATAACCCTTTTTCATTGACGGCATCGGCATAAAGAGGGTAGCCTTCCTCCACCGTGGCTATTCCAAGTATGGCATAGTGTTTATCCAATATTCCTGCTTTGCGGAAAGGGAGCGGATAGTTTCTTGGAGTGTAGACGACGCATTCGTTAAAATTATATTCAAAGTCCATAGTACGGCCAAAATAAAAGTCCTGGGTTTTCATTGCAATACTGGTACACATATGATTCCTGCCTTGTTTGTTAGATGATTGATTTATTTAAAGTTTATTCAATGATAGTATCATTATATGCAGTTTATAAAACTGCTATACGATGGCAGCCGGATTTTTGGCCGGTTTTAAGAAAAGGGGATATTTTTTCCATAATTATAGCCATTCTTTTTCGTATCTATATTAGACTTACATAAAGACAAGATTCACATAAAGGGAGGAAAAATTATGAAAGGAAAAGGAAATGGAATGAGAAATGGAATGGCAACGGCATTTATCCTCTGCATGATGGGAAGTATGCTGCTGGCAGGATGTGGAAGAGCGAAATCGACTCCAGATTTATCAACATCTGCTGAAGAGACGGGGGCGGCGGAGACTACTTATGAAGGAGAGTTTGACACTGTCTATGACCGGATGGATAATCCGGATGGCGGAAATGAGGGAGGGGATACGGAAGAATATTCCCAACTGACGGAAACAGGGTTTGTGTCCGTATATAATAATCCTTTATCGACGTTTTCCGCCGATGTGGATACGGCATCATACAGCAATCTCCGCCGATTGATACGCTCCGGTTATGGGATTAGCGATATTCCGGAAGGGGCAGTCAGGATTGAGGAAATTATCAACTATTTTTCTTATGAGGGTTTGAACGAGCCGAAAAGAGGCGAGCCTTTCGGGGTAACGACCCAGATTATGCCTTGCCCGTGGAACCATGAGGCGCAGCTTGTCCGCGTAGGGCTGAAGACGGAGGAAGTAGCTTATGACGATTTTCCGCCATCCAATTTAGTCTTTCTGTTGGATATTTCGGGTTCCATGTATGCGGACGATAAACTTCCCCTGCTTCAGGAATCTTTTGCAGTATTGGCGGAGAACCTGACAGAAAAAGACAGGGTATCCATAGTAACTTATGCCGGGGATGATACAGTTGTGTTGGAAGGGGTAAGCGGAGATAAAACAAGGGTTATCTGCGAGGCGCTTTTTGATTTGGAGGCTGGCGGCAGCACTTATGGGAGCAAAGGGATTGAGACAGCGTACCGTCTGGCAGAAGAATATTTTATAGAAGGCGGGAACAACAGGATTATATTAGCTACGGACGGCGACTTGAATGTGGGGCTTACTTCAGAAGAAGAATTGGAAGATTTGATTTCGGAATAAAGGGAATCCGGTGTATTTCTTTCCGTTTTAGGGTTTGGCAAGGGGAATATTAAGGATAATAAAATGGAAACGCTGGCAGACAAAGGGAACGGGAACTATGCCTATATTGATTCCCTGCGGGAGGCAAATAAGGTGCTGGTAGAAGAAATGAGCGCAACATTGTTAACGATATGCAAAGATGTGAAATTTCAAGTGGAATTTAATCCGGCGGTGGTAGAAGGATACCGTTTGATTGGATATGAAAACAGGAGGCTGGCAGCAAAAGATTTTGAGGATGATACGAAGGACGCGGGGGAAATCGGCGCAGGGCATTGCGTAACGGCTTTGTATGAAATTGAGACAAAGGAAAACATAAAAGGAAGCGGCATAAACAGGGATGGCTTAAAGTATGCGGAGTTCTACGGGGATGAGGACGAGGAAAGCGAAGCAGAGGGAGAAGAGGGGAACAGTTATCAGGAATATGAATGGATGACTGTCAGTATCCGTTATAAAGAACCGGACGGAACGGAAAGCAAGCTTTTGGAATATCCGGTAGATTACGCATCGTATACGGAAGAGCCGGACGAAGATTTCCTTTTTGCAGCAGCGGCAGCAGAATTTGGACTGGCGGCAATGGACAGTGAATATAAGGGAAACGCTTCGTTGGCACATGTTAGCGAAGTGTTGGAAGAACTGGATTTGGATGATGAATATAAGGAAGAATTTGCCGAGCTGGTAGATATGCTGGAAAAAAATACAAAATGATTGGGCAGCAACATTTGCAAATAGCAATGGTTTATGCCCGCTTCATTGCAGGAAACATTCGGATGAACTTTATAAAATGAAAATAGTATTAAGCAGCGGCTTCCACGATTTTGGAGTCTCCTCTCCATCGTGCAAAAGCCGCTTGCTTAATATTTTTTATGCAATATTATAAACTGAATTTGCCGGTTGCATCGTTCAGACGGCCCACAATTCCGTTGGCATCCTGTAAGGAAGCATGGACGGAATCGGATATTTGTACCACATCCCCGACGCGTTCGGCGATATTTGTCGTTCCTTCGGCGCTTTCCTGCGCTGCCTGTGAAATCTCGTCCAAAGAGTCTGCTATATTGTTGATGGAAGCCAGAAGCTCTTCGGAAATGGCGCTGAAATCGGCGACAAGGGAATCGATTTCACTGGCATCTTCATTATAATCATTGGCAATTGCTTCAAATACATCAATGCTTTCCATGACCTGAGTATCAATAAATGTCAACAATTGTTTTGCATCTTTGGCAAGGCTTCCCACCGATTCATTCACTTGCCCGGTCACTTTTTTAATGTTTTCCGTACTTTGCTTTGACTGCTCGGCAAGTTTACGGATTTCATCTGCTACGACGGCAAACCCTTTTCCGGCTTCCCCGGCCCTGGATGCTTCAATGCTGGCATTCAAGGATAAAAGGTTTGTCTGGGCAGTGATTTCCATAATGGACTCTGCAAGGGTGGAAATTTCGGCAACTACCTTTATTTTGGTCAAAGTTTCCTGAAGGCGGCCCTCAATGGACTGCTTTTGCAGGATTAGGCTGGTTTTGCTTTCATTTGCCGAGTTCTTTGCCCCGATTGCTTTTTTATGTATGGTTTCTGCCCGCTCGGAGCCTTCCTGTGCCCTATCCGCAATATTTTTTGCAGCGGACTCAATGTCTTTTGTCATTTCATCAATGTTGCTGGCAGTAGCGGCCGTTTCTTCCATAGAAGCGGAAAGCTGGGTGGTCGTTGAGGATACGTCTTCTATTTCGCTGTTCAGGCGGGTTATATTCTCCATAATCCCATTGACGCTTTCCGTAGTTTGGCATGTTTCTTTCATAACATCGCTTATCAGCCCGCCGATGCTTGTCCGCATTTTTTCCAAAATATTCAGTAATTTGCCGAAATCATCCCTGCGCTTTAAGGATGAACTGTCTAGCTTGGCAGAGAAGTCCCCTTCTGACATGCTCTGCAGCGCTTTCATTACCAGCTTTAACGGCTTTGTAATATTAAGAATAGTGATAATGAGATATAAGATGATTAAGAGCTGAAACAGGGCGCATACTATCGCAAACGTGGTAATTTTTTCTTTGGTAAACCGGTTTGCTGTTTCTGTGGATGCGGCAATCTGGTCGTCAATATTGTCTATATAATTTCCGGTGCCTACAACCCAGTCAAAGGGTTCATAATATTGCGTATATGCCCGTTTTGGCATAGGCTCCGTTTCACCTTCTTTCGGATACTGGTAATCGCTGTAATAACTGCCGTTTGCTACCGCGCCTTGGATAAAATCTTTTACCATCGCATATCCGGTCACGTCTTTGGTGTCTAACCGGTTGGTGCCTTCGGTATCGCTTCCTAAAAGGACTACGTTTATTCCGTCAGACTGGTCTATCCAGAAATACCCATCCGTTCCATACCTTAGGCTCCTGACTTTATCCGCAGCCAGCTTCATCCCTTCTTCTTTGGTATAGATGCCGGCATCAATGTCTGCCTTATAACTGTCGAGGAGCCAAATAACCTGCGCCACCTGTTGTCTGATACTGTCGTCGTAATCTTTTCGGATGTTCTCCTCCTCTTCTTGCAGAATCCGGGTGTTAATCGCCTGCATGCTGTTAATAGAGAAATTGATGCTGAACATCATGAATGCGATAACCACTATCCCTATAATCGCCATTTTTAATGTTACACTAAGATTCTTCATTATCTATCTCCTCCTTCTGTTTTTATTATAACACTTTCCAATCGAATGGCACAATAAAATTGTGCATTGTGTACAATTTAATGAATAATAATACAAATTTTATATCCAATATTACCTTTGTATAAAGAAGACGGTTGAGCGTCAATTTTTGGTGCCGCCTGTCAAAGGGCATTGGGGAACAGCCTTTTTGGGGTCAGGGGGCTTGTATTGAAAAGCCCGGTACAACATAGGAATATCAGCTTCGGATAATGACAATTTAAGACAAAAAAAGGGGATTCTTGAAAAAAATGGTAAATTATGGTAGATTTACCTTTATATTACTATTGCTTATGGATAAAAGGGAGGAGGTTGTCCGGTGATACGGCGATATGGAACCGAAGATGTATACGAAGCATTGCAGCGGCGGCTGGAATTTATTTTTGAAGAATTTGACAATATTTATTTGTCTTTTTCCGGCGGTAAGGACAGCGGCCTTTTGCTGAATCTGACGATGGATTTTCAAAAAAAGTATTATCCCAAAAAGAGGATAGGAGTTTTCCACCAGGATTTTGAGGCACAATACAGCGTAACCACGGAGTATATTGAACGTACTTTCAAGCGGTTGGAAAAGGAGGCGGAGCTATATTGGGTATGCCTTCCTATGGCGACAAGGACAGCGCTTAGTAGTTATGAAATGTTCTGGTATCCTTGGGATGATACGAAAAAGGAGGCCTGGGTAAGGGAACTGCCCAAACATGATTATGTCATACATCTGGAAAACAATCCCATAACAACTTACCGCTACCGGATGCATCAGGAGGATTTGGCAAAACAGTTCGGCAGATGGTATCGCATTTCCCATGGGAACCAAAAAACGGTTTGCCTGCTCGGGATGCGGGCGGATGAATCGCTGCAAAGGTACAGCGGTTTTTTGAACAAAAAGTACGGTTATAAAAATGAATGCTGGATTAGCAAGCAGTTTAAAAACGTATGGTGTGCCTCACCTATGTACGACTGGAATTTAGAGGATGTATGGCATGCCAATTATTTGTTTAATTATGATTACAACCGTTTGTACGATTTATACCATATGGCAGGGCTGAAGGCCTCCCAGATGCGGGTAGCTTCCCCGTTCAACGATTATTCCAAAGATAGCCTGAATTTGTACCGGGTGCTTGACCCGGAAATATGGGCAAAGCTGGTAGGGCGGGTGCAAGGGGCGAATTTTGCCTGCATATATGCCCGGTCAAAGGCTATGGGGTACCGCAGCATTACCCTTCCGGAGGGGCATACATGGGAATCCTATACCAGGTTTCTGCTGGATACGCTTCCGGTCAGGTTAAGGAACAATTATGTGAAAAAGTTCAACACTTCCATAAGATTTTGGCATGAAAAGGGAGGGGGACTGGAGGAAGAAACCATAAGGGAATTGGAGGAACATGGTTATAAAATAAAACGGAACGGGGTTTCCAATTATACGCTGAACAAAAAATCCAGGATTATTTTTATAGAGAAAATCCCCGACAATACGGACGATATAAAGACAAGCAAGGACATCCCAAGCTGGAAAAGGATGTGCTACTGTATTTTAAAAAACGACCATATATGCAGGTCTATGGGGTTTGGGCTGAACAGGCAGCAGCAGAAGGCCATTGATATGATAAAAAGCAGATATAAGGGATTGGAGGAAATAAATGGAGAAGCATAAAAGCCCGGTTTATAATGTAATTGCGGTTCCGGTACATAAAATCAAGCCTAATAACTATAATCCGAATTGCGTGGCCCCGCCGGAAATGCGTCTGCTTTACCAGAGCATTAAAATGGATGGGTACACAATGCCGATTGTATGTTATTATAATAAGGAAACGGATGAATATATTATTGTAGACGGTTTCCACCGGTATAGGGTTATGCTGGAACACGAGGATATTTTTGAACGTGAAGGGGGAATGCTTCCGGTATCCATTATCCATAAGCCCATTGACCAGCGGATGGCAAGCACCATCCGGCACAATCGGGCAAGAGGAAGCCATAATGTGGATTTGATGAGCAATATCGTAAAGGAACTGCATGAAATCGGCCGTTCCGATGCATGGATTTCCAAACATTTGGGGATGGAAAGAGATGAAATCCTGCGGTTAAAACAAATTACGGGGTTGGCGGCGCTTTTTCAGGACGTGAAATTCGGCAAGGCATGGAGGCCGATAGAAGAGGAAGAAGAGATAGAAGGAATATGCAGCCAGGATGAATAAAAAATGAAATTGGCGAAGGAGGAAAAGGAGAAAGAAAAGGAGGAAGAAAAGGAGGAAGGGGAAAGAGAGAAGGAAGAAAGGGAAGGAAGAAGAGAAAAGAGGGAGAGGAAAAGGGGAAGCGGTAAAGCGGCAAAGCGACAAAAATAAGGTATTCATAAACAGCGGGCAGGAGATGGCAAAGGATGGAGAAAAACAGGATTTTTGAAATATTGGGGATTGGTGAGACAAAAGAGGAAAGGGAGATAAAAAAGGCATACAGGGAAAAGCTGGTGACCGTAAACCCGGAAGATAACCCGGAAGGGTTTCAGAGGCTGCGGGAGGCATATGAAGAGGCGCTTATCCTGATTCGGAAGCCGGAAAAGGATGTACAGGAAGAGGATAGCCCGGTGACGGCATATTTAAAAGAGGTGGAAAAGGTATATTCTTCTTTGTCCAGAAGGTTGGATGTGAAGGAATGGGAGCGTTTGACAAAGAGCAGTTTGCTGGATGATTTGGAGCTGGAAGAGGAAATAAAGTGGAAGCTTTTTCGGTATTTGGCAGACCATTTCAGGATTCCTGCGCCCGTTTGGCAGGTTTTGGACAGGGCATTTGCTGTGGTAGGGAATGCCGGGGAATTTAAGGAACATCTTCCGGTGGAATTTGTGGATTTCATGGTATGGAAATGCGCGGAAGGGGCGGAAAGTTCGGATTTTCCTTTTCATAAGCTGAAAGGGGAAGATGGGGCGGATTACGATGAGTTTATTAAGAATTACAATCAATTGGTGGAAATGGCAAGGGAGGAGGCCAAAGAGGCAGAGGAACGCATAAAAGAGATTGGACGAAAGATTGCCTTTATGGATTCTTTTGGGATTGCCCATCCGTGGTATGAAATGGAGAAAGCCAGATACGCGCTGCTGTGCGGCCGGAAGGAAGATGCGGAACACATGGTCAGGGAACTTTGGGCGATGGGGGAGAAGGATATCCGTATGCTTTTTTCCGGCGCTTATATTTTAAAAGCATGTGGAGCCGACGGGGAGGCGGCGGAGGTTTACCAGAGCCTTTTGGAACATGAGGGGATGAGCCAGGACGATGTGTATACGGCATCCCTTGCGCTGGCAGAAATTTATGTGGGGCAGCAGGAATGGGAAAAGGCGAAGGAACATGCTTTATGCGCAAGAAGGCTTTATAATACGAAAAAAGCCGTGGATTTGCTGCAAAGATGCAACGAAGAGGTAATAGCCCTCTACACAGGGGAGAAGGCTGCAAAGATGAATGCGAAAGACGGCATTATGCTGGCATGGTGCTATATCCAGTCCGGGAAATCAAAAGAAGGGCTGGGCTTTTTTAAGAAATATCCGGTATTGGAGGAGGATACGGCAGAATGTCATAGGGCGAAAGCCGTGCTTTTTATGACAAGCGGATTGGACGAGGAGACGGAAGCGGAAGCAAAGCTTTGGAGAGGGAAGCTTTTGGAAAAGGAGGAGGAAGAACCCTATTTGTTTGCACAGAGCTTTGAGCTGGAAGGAAAAGCGCTCCAAATGCGGTTTGGGAAGCTGGAAGATAAAGAAGGGGCGGAGGCGGAACGGATTAAAAAAGCGGCGCTGGCAGCTTTTGACGAAGCTTTGTCCAAAAGGCCGAAGGAGATTGACTTCCTGATGGCAAAGCTGCATTTTCTGCGGGATATCAAGGAGTATGAACAAATAGTGGAACTGTGCGGCAAGATAAAGGAAATAGACGCAGGTTACTATTGGGCATATTTTTATGCACAGGAAGCTTTTGAAAAGATGGGGAAAGCACAGGAAGTTGTGGATACTTTTTACGAAGCAAAGAACATCTATGAAGGGATGCCGGAAATTTATGAGCGGGCGGCAAGGGCATTTTGGGCATACGGCCAATATCAGGAGGCAAAAAATATTATTAAGCAGGCGGAGGATGCAGGAGTTGACAGCTATTACCTGAGGGTGAGAAAGCTGGAGCTGATGAGGCGGAATGCGGAAAGCGCAGAAGAATTGAAAACAGCGGATGAATATGCGAAACAGTTGATAGATGAAATGGAAGAGGCGGGGGATGTAGAGGATTCCCTTTTGTCCGATGTCTATCTGCAAAGGGCTTTTATCCATGACAGCAACAATGCGGAATCATTCCGTCAAGTGGATGGGATGGAAACCTGGGCAAAGCGGTCGGTGGAGCTGGCAGACAGCAACAGGAACCGGTACTTTTTAGGGCGGTTTTATTCGGAATACCGGGAAGAACCGAAACTGGCGTATGAAAATCTGAAAATCTGCGAAGAGCGGGGGCTGGATTTTGAATGGATGTATTTTTACATTGCCCAGTGCCATGAAGACTTTGAAGAATGGAATGATGCCATTGCCTATTATAAAAAGGCATGGGAGAAAAACCCTCAGGAGAGGGATTTTGCATGGCGGATTGGGTGGCTTTACCGTAAAAAGGTTGACCGGGTAGGGCAAAGGGAATATTACGAGGAAGCGATGAAATATTTAAAGCTTCATGTGGAAAAATTTGGGGAAAACCCCAGAGAACTTTGGCAGATTTCGGACTTGCATGGGGATAATCAGGAGTATGGGCTTGCATTGGAAGAAATCGAAAGGGCAATGAAAAAGGATAAGCAGAGCAGGAACTGGGGGCATAAGGGTATGCTGCTGGAAATGCTGGGCAGAAGGGAAGAAGCAATCGAATGCTTTGAGGAAGCGATTAAAGTGAATTTGAAAAGGGGGATGGATTATAGTTATTCTTATTACCGGATGCATGATTATTTCTGCGAAAGCCGCCAGTACGAAAGAGGGCTTGCATGGTTTCAGGAAAAGGCGGAACAGGTAAAATCGGAGGAACAACGCAGGAAAATAATGGGGTATATTAGGTATTATTACATTGCATTGCAGGATTGGCCAAAGGCATTGGAAACGACCGGGCAAATATATGGAGGAACGACGCTGGAAGATTATGTATGCGATGGGTGGAAAATGGAAGGGAAGCGTATCGATGACCTTTTGGATTTGTTCCAATACTATGTAAGCGGGGAAGAACTGCGCCAAAAAGCGCAGGAGGCGGAAGCGCTTCTGGATGGAGCAGGGGCAGCAGGGCTGGAAGAGGATTATGAGGGCAGACGATGTGCGTATATGCAGATTGCTTATTGTTATGCGGATTACCTTTGGGAAAATGAAAAGGGGCTCTTGTTCTTTAAAAAGGCGCTGGAACAGGCAAAGAAGGGAAAAGAGGGGATAGATGACTATGAGTATCGTTCTACATTAGTGCCGATTATGAGGGTACTGCATCGGATGGGGGATCTGGAGCAGGCGAAGGAGTATAAGGAACTATTTTTCCAAAGTCTGGCAGGATATTATAAGGAGTGCGAAGGGTTAGGAAAAAGACCGGAAGAACTGTATTTAGGGGATTTTACAAGAGAAAGGGTGAGCCTGTATCAATTGTTCCGCATTCATTATTACTGCGGCGAATACGAGGAAGCCAGGAAATATTTACAGCGCATGGAAACATGCCCCTGGTGCAGCACTTGCACTTGCGAAGAATGTACCGAGGAATGGGAAATCAAAGGGTATATGGCGCTTTATGAAGGTCGCAGGGAAGAGGCTGCAAAGTGCTTTGCACATGCGATTGCATGTGGCAGCAGAGGGAACTTTGATGCGAAGCGGGAGCTGAAATTGATGGAAATGCAATAAGAGGAAACTGTTTTTGGGTAAAATACCCAAATGGGGCTTTTTTAAAATTATTTTTCAGAACAAAAGGCGGGTGGGAAATGAATGTTTCGTGCCCGTTTTTTGAATGATAGGATTTGGAGGGCAAAAATAGAAATGCCGCAGAGTATTTACAGCATAAAATGTCCGTTCTGCAACATTTTACTGCTGTGTTTTCCTGAAATATGCCGAAATAAAGTATGCCCGTATGAAAATTTGGAAAAGGACAAAAGGAGTGGGAACGTGCGGATTGGGATATGTGACGATGAAAAGGAAATCAGGAATATATTGGCGGAAATAATACAAAGGGTTTTCCCCGAAGCGGAGTTGCCGTTTTATCCGTCCGGAGATGCTTTATTATTGTCGGGCAGCCAGCCGGATATCCTTTTTCTGGATATTCAAATGCCGGATAAAAGCGGAATGGAAACCGCAATGGAATTACGCAAGAAGAATAAACGGACAATCCTCATTTTTGTAACGGCATTGGAGGAGTATGTATTTCAGGCATTCGATGTAGGGGCATACCATTATTTGGTAAAACCTTTCAGCGAGGAAAAGTTTGCAGAAGTATTGCAGAAGGCGGTAAAAGAGCTTGAGGAAAGGGAAAAGGCGGAATCTGCGGAAACGGAGAAAAAAACGCCAAGCCTGATGATAACTTCAGGCGGTAAACATATTGCTGTCCATTGGGAAGATATTGTGTATGCGGAAATATTTGACCGGAAAATCCTTCTTCATACAATGGATGAAGATATCGAATACTATGGAAAAATGAAAGAGCTGGAAACAAAGGCGGGGGATAGTTTTTACCGCTCCCATAGGGCATATCTGGTGAATTTTGACTATATCAGGAAATATGATGCGACAACTATCTATCTGGAAAAAGGGCAGGCGCTTATGGCAAAACAAAATTACAGGGAATTTGTGAAAAGCTATTTAAAATATAATCAGAGACATGGGGAAATAGGGAGAGATTGAAGGCTGTAAAAATTCAGGTCAAAACCTGTAAAATATGCAGGTTAAGGAATCCGGAACTTTATATCGAAGGGTGTAAGAGGGGAGAAGTCTGTTGCCGGTTGTTTTGCCGAAGCAGGCAGCATGTTTGAAAAGGTAAGAAAAAACGGTGTCAACCATTGACTTTCAATCCGCAGCAGCGGATACAGGGTATAAGAAATGATATATAATGGAGTTTACTGGACAGGTGTAGCTTATATACAACCAATTGCGGAGCTGTTTCTTTTAGGATATTGTTTATCCCGGCTTGCTGCTCCGTTTATGGAAAAGAAAAAAGGAGCGCATTGGGCAGGGGCGGTATACATTCTGGTTATGCTGGTACTTTATTTCATGCCGCAGCATATGGATTATTTTGCCGCCTATACAATAGGGGCTTTGGCTGCTTTTTTTGTGATGTGCTGTGTGGATAGGAGGAATTACAGGCAAAAAATTTTTATTGCGGTGACGTTTTTCTCTATGCGGTGGTTCGCCTTTGCAATGGCAGAAATACTGCGCGATAAAGCATATCAATTTGCCGAAAATACAGCTTATATGGAAAAACATTTAAACATGTGGTTTGCTTTGTATGTAGCGATGACACTGTTTTTCTTGTTAGGGGGATTCTGGCTTATGTTAATCGGCATCCGTTGTATTTTAAAAGTTTATAGATATAAGTATGCGGATATGACGAAGAAGGAACTGCTTATGATGATAATCCCTTCTGTTATGGGGGTGGCAGGTTATGTCAATATATGGTATTGCCGTGGATTGTATGAGGGTGAAAGCAGAAAAACTTTTGGCAGTTATGAAATATTGGCATTCTTATACTGTGCGGCGGCTGTTACCGCGATTGTAGTGATGATTGTATTATACCAGAATATTAAGGCACAGCAGGAGGGCAGGCTGCAGGATGAATTGCTTGCCGTACAGATGGAAAGAATGCGGAAACATATAGAACAGGTGGAAAGCCTATATGGGGATATCCGGGGTATCCGGCACGATATGGCAAACCACATCCTGACATTGGAAAAGCTTTATGAGGGAGATAAGAAGGAGGAAGCGAAAGCTTACGGTGAAGAGCTAAAGAAAGCCCTCGCCCAAACAGCAGGGGGCATAAAGAGTGGAAATCCGGTTACGGATGTGATTTTACAAGAATGGAAGAGCGAAGCGGAGCGGAAGGGAATCCGTTTCTGCTGTGATTTTTTTTATCCGGCGGATTCCAATGCAAACGCATTTGATATCAGCGTTATATTGAATAATGCTTTGGGAAATGCAATGGAAAATGCAGGAAGCAATGAGAGCCCTTATGTATCCGTTTATTCTTACCGCAGGAAGAATGCTTATATGATAGAGGTAAGAAACAGTTTTACAGGTCATATACAGTGGGATAAGGAAAGCGGGCTGCCCATAACATCAAAGGAAAGAGCTGGCAGTTATAGGAAAAGCCATAAGTACGAGGAAATCTATAACTATGAAAAGAATCATGGATATGGGTTGGAAAATATCCGTAAAATGGCAAGGAAATATGCGGGGGATATCGATATTGTACAAAAGGATGGGGAATTTTGCCTTAGTGTTATGCTGATGTTGGCATAATTGCTTATTCGTTCCTTTGCACTTGCGAAGAGCAGGCTCACAGCAGAAAAAGGTCGTTCTGCGCTGCATTGGTTTAGTTTGTAGAAAAAGGCTCCGAAACAATAAACAGGAAGAAACAGATGGAAACTTCCCCGGCGTATTGCCTCATTTACAATACGTCGGAAAACAACACATGGATGGAACAGATGGAAAGGAGACCAGAATTATGATGACAATAGGCAGTGCAAATGGTGCAGCATTACAGAAGGGGAACGGCAGCGTACAGACAGGATATTCCGCTATGAATGGACAGGCGGATGCGTATAGCAAGGGCATACAGAATCAGATTGCGAATGCGCAGAGGCAGTTGCAGGAGCTTTCTTCCAACGAAAATATGACCTCAGAAGAGAAGATGAAAAAACGTCAGGAAATACAGCAGCAGATAAATGAGCTGAATATGCAGTTAAGGCAGCATCAAATGGAGCAACGTATGGAAGAACGTACGGCAAAGCGGCAGACGAAGGGTTCTCCTGTAGAAGAGTTGTTGGGCGGTACAGGAAACAGAAAAACGGGAAGGAAAGGAACCGGGCTTTCACAAGCCAGTATGGCAGCTATAATTTCGGCAGACAGTTCCATCAAACAGGCGAAAATACAGGGCAGCGTGGCTACGAAGATGGAAGGGAAGGCGGCAGTCCTAGAGTCTGAAATCAAAATGGATGAAGCTTTGGGCGGAGATGCCAAGGGAAAGAAAGAGGAGCTTACCAAAGTAGAACAGATGGCGGCAAAGGCAACGGCTTCCCAGATGGAAACGCTGGGTGATGCGAATGAGGCGATAGAAGAAGCGGCAAAGGCAGAGGGCGATGCAGATAAGGGCTCTGATACAAAAACAGATGCCGCTGTAAATGGCAGTACAAAAAAGGATAACAAAAAAACGGATAACGCAATAAAGGAAAACAAAAAAACGGATGTTTCTGCTCCGGCAGATATACCGGCCACGGAGCAGAAGAAGGCTGGCTATGTATCCGTAGATATCCGTTTGTAGGAGCGCTGCCCGTTATCCGAAAAGCTCGATGCTTTGCCCGCAAGATAAATAATGCAGGCATGGCATATGATGTTTCATAAATTTAAATTGCTCTTTACCGGTGCAGTGGCATGTGTAATATTCGGTATGGAATGTGCCCAGATATTCCGCAAAGCTTTTTAAAGTATCGTCAAGGGGGAGTTTGGAAAAATGGAAACCGCCTATGAGGACGTCCGGCCGGAACCGGTCTGCGATGCCCAGAATCCCTTTATGGGAACAACCGCTGAACAATACTTTTTTGCCCTGTTCTTCGACCAATAAGTATTGTTCATGGCGAAAGTCTTCGGGCAGGAATTTGCCGTTTTCCAGAACGTTCAAGCCGGAACTTTCAGGATTGTGTTGCTGTTTGGCCGGCTCCTTTTTGGCGCAGGCATAAAGGGTAAGCCCTTGTGCAAGGACAGTTGTATCGTCGGTGAAAATAAGCCGTTCATTGTCCGCAAGAGCAGTATCCAATCCGATATATTTTTCGGTGCCGTGATAATGAGGCTCAAAGGCATGGCGGTTTAGATAAATGGGGGCTTTCCGGTTTATCCCAAGAAATGTTTTGAGCCCGCCGCCATGATCATAATGCCCGTGGGAAAGGACAGCCATATCCACGGTGGAAAGGTCGATACCCAGCGCGGCAGCATTTTCGGCAAACAAACAAGACTGCCCCATATCAAAGAGAATCTTATGGTTCTCGGTTTCTATATATAAACTCAATCCGTGTTCGGTGAGCATATCTTCCCGTTCTGTTTCATTTTCAAGCAAGGCTGTAATCCTCATTTTCTTATTCCATCCTTTCTGCTGTTAGGTATAAATTTAGTTATATTTTATCACCTTTGACGGCATTTGCATCTAAAATAAATTGTTTTTTGCTTGATTCAGCATATAGTATTTGAATTATCCAAGATATGATGGATAAAAGAGGATAAGAAAGTTTTTGCTTAGGAAGATTCGGGTGTCAGAAGGTCTGTCCGGCAGTGGCGCTTGGCAGATGGCACAAAAGAATATTGTGCCATCTGCCAAGCGCCACTGCCGGACAGACCTTCTGATACCAGAATCTTAAGAACAAAGTGTTATGGAAAATTTGATTAGGGGGGTTAAGGGATTTTAGAAGAGATTCAAAAGCCCCTGCTATTAAGGAAGATATAGCGGCAAATGCCGCCGGATGAATATTCCGGAATCGGCAGGGGAGCTGGCGGCCAGTGTAATGGCTGGTGAATGCCGATAGTAATGGATGCGATGCATTGCGTGCTGCCGCCCAAATGTGGAAAGAAGCGACGGATTACTGGCGTGTATTTGGGTGATTTGTTTGGGTGGAATGCATAGGTCTCTTTACTGCAGAGTAGGTACAAAGCGGATGGTGGACTCTCTGGCAATGACACGGGATTCCAGCTCATACATACACGGCTCTGCGTTGTTGTTTATTTGGTCTAACAGGATTTCCACAGATTTTTTTCCTATTTCATCCAAAGGCTGGGCCAGGGCGGTGAGTTTGGGGCTGGTCTCTTTGGCCAGCAGGGAATTGTCAAAGCCGGCAATAGCAATATCCTGTGGAATTGCATAGCCTAGTTCACGGAAAGCGGCGATGGCTTCACAGGCGGTGATGTCATCGTTTGCAAAATATGCTTCGCAATGCAGTCCTGCATTTGCTGCATATTGTTTTACCAGCTTATAGACCAGGCTGGCGTTCATATTCTTTGGCGCCGGACATTCGATTACATCGGTCAGAGTGATTTGGTTTGCGGATAAATACTGTTGGAACCCTGCGTATTTCAGGGCGGAGGTAGATTCTTTGGTGGGTCCGATATATCCTATTTTCTGAAAACCCATGTTCAGAAAATGTTTGGCTATCTGTTGTCCACCGTTATAATGGGAAATATATACGCTGCTGAATCCTTCCATTTGTTTGGTTATCATCACTGCCGGAACCTGCAGACGCTGGTAGGCAGGCAGGCTTTGCTGCGTAGAAACCGGAACTGCAATTACACCGTCCACCTTTCGCTGGCGTAGTTGGGCGAGGATATTTTTTTCTTTGTCCAGACTCCGGTGCGTGTTGCAGATAATCACGCTGTATCCTTCGTAGAATGCCTGATTTTCTATAGACTCTATAATTTCACTGAAAAAAGGATAGGCAATTTCCGGAACCAGCAGACCGATGATGTTCGTCCGGTTTCCCGCCAGGCTTTGGGCAATGAGGTTAGGCTCATAATCTAATTCTTTGACCCAGTAGAGTACCTTTTGACGTGTTTCTGCTTTGACGGAAGGATGGTTGGAAAGGACTCTGGAGACGGTAACTCTGGAGACCCCTGCCTTATCGGCAATATCCTGCATACTGACCACGGCAATCCCTCCTTTCTTCATGTATGGAATCATAGGTGGTTCATAGGGTATAATCCATAATATATAGGAATATTTTATTCCTGACTATCGTTGTTGTCAAGAAGGGAAGAGCCACCCTTGCGGGTGGCCCTTCCTGTTGCAATCCGCACCTACGCCAGTTCCTGTAAATATTTACTTACTTGCCGGAGTAGATTGTAACTTACGGCTGTTTCTTCGAAATCACTCAAAGGCGGGAACAGCCGCTTTGACATTTATGTACTAGTTTGCGCAGTATTATGCTTTCAGGCACATTAACTGGTCGCCGGGTTTAAGCTGACCGGAAGCTACCGTTTCAACGGAAGCCAAATCATCGGAATTGGTAACTGCTACCATAATAGTGGAGGGATGGCCGGCAGCCTTAATCTTTTCCAAATCCATAGTTAGAAGAAGGTCTCCTTTTTTCACTGTCTGCCCTTCCTTGACATGGCTCTTGAAGCCATCGCCTTTCATCTCTACAGTATCTATACCTACATGGATGAGCAGTTCTACGCCTTCTGCTTCAATGCCCATAGCATGCAGTGTATCGGCGAGCTGGCTTATTTTGCCATCCATAGGGGAATAAACTTTTCCGACTTCCGGATCGATGCCGCAGCATACCCCAAGGACGCCCTGGGAAAATGTGGGGTCAGGGATATTTCCCATAGGAACAAAGCCTCCCTGGGCTACAGCCCCCAGCACATCCGGGAAAGGTATCGGTGCAGGTGCGGGAACATCTTTTTTGCTTCCTTTGGGTGCATCGACTTCCATTACCTCAGGGGGTACGGCGAAGAACCAGCACAGGCAGAAAGCGACAGCGAAAGTAGTGAGGGCAAGTACCACATACATCATTAACTGAGAAGGGGAGTATATGTACAGCAAAAGCCCCGGAATTGTTGTTATGCCATTGCCGGTACCTTTCATTCCAAGCAGCATGGCAATCATGCCGGCTACGCCATTGATGGAACAACTGAGCAGGAATGGCTTCATGCCATAGCGCAGGATAACACCGAACAATGCCGGTTCACCGATACCCAACAGGGCAGATACGGTGGCACTGGGGCCGATGGCACGGATTTCTTTCTTCCTGGCCTTTATGGAGATGGCGAGACATACACCGGCCGAAGAAAAGCCGCACATACACAAAATAGCGTTGAAAGGGTTAAAACCAGTGCTGGCCAACAAGCTGATTTCCAACATATTAAATATATGATGGACACCTGTGAGGGTGATGATAGACCAGAAGAAGCCGACGATTAGACCGCCAATTCCCAAAGGAAGTTGCAGTGCATATTCTACAATGACCAACAGGATATTTTCCAATGCATGAAGGAGCGGCCCGATGACTAACAGGGAAAGAATCAGCATAACGAACAACACCAGGAAAGGTGTAATCATAAAGTCAAAAACCGCGGGAACTGTTTTTCGCAGTTTCTTTTCTAGCTTACTGCCGATTACTCCGGCTACGAAAGCAGGAAGGATACTGCCCTGGTAACCTACGATAGGAATGAAGCCGAAAAGCATAAGAGGGGTTACGCCGCTGGAAGGGTCTGCCACAGAGTAAGCATTTGGCAGGGAACCGTTCACGAGCATCAGCCCCAGAATTAAACCGAGTACCGGAGAGCCGCCAAAAACGCGGAACGTGGACCAGCACACAATAGCAGGCAGAAAAGCAAAAGTAGTGCCGGAAAGTACATCTACCAGAACCTGAAAGGTTTGGGGGATGTCGGCATTGGTCATGCCGAATAAAGCCAGAAAGTTGTTGTTGAGTAAGGCACCCTTCAAACCGAGGAACAGGCCGGTTGCCACTAAGGCAGGTATAACAGGGACAAATACATCCCCGAAAGTCCGGATGGCTTTTTGCAATTGGTTTTTGCCGTCCATTTTTGCTTCTTTCGCTTCGCTTGCAGTGGTCTCGGCAATACCAAGCTGGATAATTTGTTCATAGACCCGGTTGACATGACCGGTGCCGAAGATGATTTGATATTGTCCGGCTGTAAAAAACGTGCCTTTTACGGCATCGATTTCGCCAACTTTTTCATCGTCAGCCAGGGAACGGTCTGCGACAATGAGGCGCAGTCGGGTGGCGCAATGGGCGGCAGACTTGATGTTCTCCGACCCGCCGACGGCCTGAATCACTTCTTTTGCTATCTTTGCATAATCGTAGTTCATAATATCCTCCTAAAAAATTTGTTTTGATGTACTATGCAAATGCACATAATGTACTCGCGTTCATCTTGAAGCGAGGATAGCATGGGGAACGGTGAAAAGTCAATACAAGTGTTGAAAAAAACGTAAAAATAGCAATTTGCATAAATTATCCAATTTCCTTTTGTTAAAAACAGAAAAAGAAAAAGAAAAAGGACGGATTGACATAGATGTTTTTGAAATTTATAATGAACAAAATGAAAACGTGTTCAGTAAATGTCCAATTAAGTATTTAGTGGTATTTAATGTAAGAAATGATAGGAAAAGGATAGAAGGAGGATACTATGAATCAAAAATTGATTTTTTTGGATATCGACGGCACTTTGACGGAGCCGGGGAAAAATGTTCCGCCCCCGTCCGCAGTGGAAGCGGTGCGCAGGGCAAGAGAAAGGGGGCATAGAGTAGTATTATGTTCCGGTCGGAATTATGGGATGCTTTTTCCTGTATTGAAGTTTGGTTTTGACGGGCTGATTGCCAGTGCCGGCGGCTATATTGAATATGACGGCCAGGTGGTCTATGACTGCCCGATGACACCGGAACAACAGGCCAGGGTGTTGGATGTTTTTAAGGAAAGCGGTATATACCGTACCATAGGGGGCAGAAATAACAGTTATACGGACGAGGGGTTTAAAGAGTTCCTTGCGGAAAACGCACAATCCAAGGCGAACAGCGAGTTATTGCGGTGGCGGATTCAGATTGAGAATGAACTGGGCATCCATCCCATGTCGGAATACGACGGCGAGCCTATCTATGGGATGGCATTCATGAGCAGAGGCGCAGAGCGCCTGGAAAAACCTATGCAGGTTTTGCAGGATGAATTTGACTTCTGCATTCAGGAGGAGGATGCCTGCGGCATTGTGAATGGAGAACTGGCCAGCAGGGCTTTCAATAAAGGGAAAGCAGTGGAAAGGCTATGCGTTTTTTTGGGTATTCCCCGGACAGATACCATTGCTGTAGGGGACAGTATGAATGATTTGGAGATGCTTCAGGCTGCGGAGGTTGGCATTTGTATGGCAAATGGAGCCCCTTCCCTGAAGAAGATTGCGGACATAGTCTGCCCGTCAGTGACAGAAGATGGCCTTTATCAAGTATTTGAAGAATTGCAGTTGATTTAAATGGAAGACAAATGGAAGATAAATGGAAGGAAAATAGAAGGAAAATAGAAGGAAAATAGGGCGATAGGATTGAAAATGAAAGATTTTCAATCCCAAGTTTGTGTCTGCGCGGCATCCGCAAACTTGGCATCTGCAAAAAGCTGCGCAGAAATGGGGTTAAAAATGGCTAAGAAAGAAGAAACATTGTTTCAAAACCGCATGACCCGCCATATGGAGGAATTACGGTGGCTTTATATGGAACTGTACGACAATGAATCCATGTTTGCGGAACTGTGCCAAAATCTATACGAATTTGCAAAAGCGCGCCCGGCGGCTTTGAAAAAACGGGATTTGGAAAGGGAGGCAGACCCGGAGTGGTATAAATCCAACGCCCTTCTGGGGATGATGATGTATATTGACAACTTTGCCGGGAATCTGAATGGATTGCGGGAAAAGTTGCCTTATATCCAGCAGGCAGGAGTAAACCTTCTCCACTTGATGCCGTTTTTGGATACAGTGCCCGGGCGCAGTGACGGCGGTTATGCGGTGGCGGATTTCCGTAAAGTCCGCTCCGACTTGGGGTCGATGGATGATTTGGAGAAGCTGGCAGCAGTCTGCCATAAAAAAGGAATCAACCTGTGTATGGATTTTGTCATGAACCATACCAGCCAGGATCATGAATGGGCGAAAAGGGCCCGCCAGGGGGAAGGGGAGTACATGAGCCGGTATTTCTTCTTTGCCGACCCTTCCATACCGGCAGAGTATGAGAAAACCGTACCTCAGGTATTTCCCACGACTGCGCCGGGAAATTTCACATGGCTGGATGACTGCAAACACTATGTTATGACTTCTTTTTACCCATACCAGTGGGATTTGAACTACCGGAATCCCCGTGTGTTTAATGAGATGATGTATCATTATCTTTTCCTGGCAAATAAGGGCATGGATATGATACGTATTGATGCCGTGCCGTATATATGGAAAGAACTGGGAACTGACTGCCGTAACCGCCCGCAGGTACACACCATTGTCCGGATGATGAGGATGATAGGTGAGATTGTCTGTCCAAACGTGATACTGCTGGGAGAGGTGGTTATGGAACCGGTAAAGGTAGTGCCTTATTTTGGCAGTATAGACAAACCGGAGTGCCATCTGTTATACAATGTGACCACCATGTGTACCACATGGCATACTGTGGCTACCCGGGATACCCGTCTGCTTCGCAGGCAGTTGGATGCAGTAAACGCCCTGCCGAAGGAGTATGTATTTTTAAATTATCTCCGTTGCCATGATGACATTGGATGGGGGTTGGATTATGAATGGCTCCACCAGAACTTCGGCACGGACGAAATACTTCATAAGAGGTATTTGAACGATTATTTCCAAGGGTTTGCAGGTAACAGTACCAGCAGAGGGGAGCTTTACAATGATGACATTGCCAGCGGTGATGCCCGGCTCTGCGGCACGACAGCCAGCTTGTGCGGTATCGAAAAAGCAAGGTTTGAGCAGGATCATGAGGCAATGGAGAGGGCGGTACGGTTTGATTTGGCGCTGCATGCCATGATGTTTATGCAGACAGGCATTCCCATGTTATATAGCGGGGATGAACTGGCCCAGGTAAATGATTGCAGTTATAAAGAGGAGCCCCAGAAAGCGGATGACAGCCGTTACCTTCACCGGGGCAGGCTGAGATGGGAACAGGCGGAACATATCCATGATTTGGAAACCCCGGAAGGGAAAATATTTTGTGGGCTGCATGCGTTGACCACGTTGCGGGGGTCTTCCCCGGCGTTTGGAACCGGGGCAGATGTGTGGACTTTGGATACCGGCGATAACGGTCTTCTGGCTGTTGGGCGTTATGTCAAAGGGCAGAAAGTAATAGGGGTATTTAACTTCACCGAGTGGGAAAAGACAGTTACTTTTCCTCATGATTCCGGTGAATTTACTGATATGCTGACGGGCGAAACTTGTTTGCTGCAGGACTTGCCCATTCCAGCTTATGGTTTCCGCTATCTGGAGCAAAAGGATGGGAGAGGGTAATTATGGCGATAATCATTGATGACAAAAGTAGGGTTTTTACATTACATACCAAAAATGCAACCTATCAGATGAAAGCGGATGCCCAGAATGTCCTGCTCCATACGTATTATGGGGAAAAAACGGATAACAGTGACAAATCTCTTTTGTTTTACCAGACGGACAGAGGATTTTCAGGCAATCCACATGAAATGGGGAAGATTGACAGGACATATTCTATGGACTCGCTTTTGCAGGAATATAGCTGCTTCGGTACAGGCGATTACAGGATAACTTCCCTGAAAGTGCAAAATAAAGACGGGAGCAGGGCGGCGGAACTGCGTTATACCGGATACCGTGTACAAAAAGGAAAATATGGGATTCCGGATATGCCGGCGGTGTATGCGGAAAATGAGGAAGCGGAAACACTGGTTATAAGGCTGGAAGACCCCTATTCCGGTATGGAGGTTGAGCTTTATTACGGGATACTGGAAGATATGGATGTCATTACTAGGGCGGTAAAAATAACAAACCTGGGAACAGAAGACTTAATATTAGAAAAAGCAGCCAGTATGAACCTGGATTGGGAATACGGCGATTTTGAGTGGATATCTCTTTATGGAAGGCATAGCATGGAGATGAACTTTCAAAGAGAGGGAATCCATCATGGCATACAGGCAATTGGAAGTGTCAGGGGGTCAAGCAGCCATCAATATAATCCTTTTATCATTTTATGTGAAAAAGGGGCGGATGAGAGAATGGGAAGCTGCTATGGTTTTTCTTTTGTCTACAGCGGGGAGTTTCTGATGGAGGCGGAGAAGGACCAGATTGACAGGACCAGGCTGATTTGCGGGATTCATCCCGATAATTTTTCATGGACTCTGCATGGCAAAGACACCTTTTGGACTCCTGAAGTAATGATGACGCATAGTGGGAATGGCATGGGAAAAGCTGATTGCCATTGCAAGAGAGGCGAAAAAGCTGGGCATTGAATTATTTGCGATGGACGATGGATGGTTTGGGAAAAGGGAGGATGACAGCTCCGGGTTAGGCGATTGGTTTCCGAATGAAAAGAAACTTGGTTGTACGTTAAAAGAGCTGGCAGAAAGCATTGTTGCGGAAGGGATGCAGTTTGGCATCTGGCTGGAGCCGGAGGGGATATCCGAAGACAGCGACTTGTACAAATGCCACCCGGATTGGGCAGTGGGGATTCCCGGCAGAAAGCCATGCTTAAGCAGGGGGCAGTTGATTCTGGACTTTTCCAGAAAAGATGTACAGGATTATATAATAAATCGAATCACGGAATTGCTTGACGGGATACCGGTTACTTACGTGAAATGGGATTGCAACCGGGCAATCTGTGATAAATTCAGCAGGGTGTTAGACAGTAGCAGGCAGGGGGAATTTTCACACAGATATGTGCTGGGATTGTATAGGGTATTGGAAAAACTGACGGAAAAATTTCCCGGAATACTGTTTGAAAGCTGTGGGGGCGGCGGCGGACGGTTTGATGCCGGGATGCTCTATTACATGCCGCAGATATGGGGCAGCGATACGACAGACGCCATTGAAAGGCTGAGTATCCAGTATGGGGCTTCTTTTGGATATCCTGTTTCTGCAATGGGAACCCACGTCTCAATGGTTCCAAATCATCAAACCGGACGGGTGACACCGCTTTCCACGAGAGGATGTATGGCGATGGCAGGAACGTTCGGCTATGAATTGGATATTAACAAACTGACGCAGGAAGAAAAAGCGGAAATACAAGAGCAAATCAGTATATTTAAAAAGCATTATCACCTGATACAGTATGGCGATTATTATAGGATATCCAGTCCGCTGGAAGGCACATGTACGGTATGGGAGATTGCAGACCCGTCTGGCAGGGAGGCACTGGTCAGTGCCGTATATCATCATGTGCAGGCGAATCCCGTACATATCAGGGTAAAAGTGCAAGGATTAAAGGATGAGGCAGGATATCAGCTTTCCCTGCATGAAGATTTTAAAGAAAAACATCCCGGGAAACGGCTGCCCTTTGGATTCGCTCCCGGGGAAGTGATAAGCGGCGCCGCATTAAGGCAGTTTGGCTTTGTGGTTCCGGAGGCATTGAACGGGTTCCAGGCATGGCAGATTTATGTAAAAGAATGCCCATCTACGACGTTTTCTTCATAGTCATAGAAGAAATTAGGTTTTGTCTTACACACTTTTTTGTCAAACTGTCCAAACGGGGAGGGGGGATCCACCCATTGTCGGGCTTGCTTTTCTCCCACAGAAAGCAGGATATGGAGAGATAACAGACAGGGCGGCGGGATAGTCAACACCTATCGCCGCCGCCCTATTTGGGGCTTTCATTTGCCAGTCTTTTTTGAGGAACCTATGTACAGAGGATTCAACTGTCGGAGCTGATTCTTTGCACTTCAAAAAATACACCATCCCATGGAATAATCAGAGTGTTTTCGTCCTTTATATAAAAAGTATCACCAATGCCGCTTGCATTTTCTATGGCCACTACCTGAATAGAATCTTTGAAAATTCCCAGCATTTCCAGACTAGTGCCTTGATAGATGGATGAAAAATCATCTGCGGTCTGAGTGCTTTCGCAATATTGGGGGGAATCCAGACGGTGCTGGTCATCATATATAGCATAATCTTTAAAATATTCAAAACGGGTTCCCACCAGCGCAGAGCAATCTTCCTCTGACATGGCACTGTAGGCGCCAAAAGTTGATGAAGTTATCTGCCATGTTCCAAAATAGGAGGGGGAAGAAGAGGATACATCTGGGGATGGGGCGGCAGTTTCGGCTTCAGATTCCATTTTTTCGGGGTCAGGTTGTAGGATGGGGGAAAATTGGGATTGGTTGGCCTCTTCCTGTGAGGGCTGTTCCATATCTGGTTGTTCTGGCACAGATTGGCTTTGAGCTTCCTGTGCTGGTTCTTCCTGTGCAGGGTTTTCTCTTGAAATCGACTGTTGCTGATTGCTACTTCCGCATCCTGTTATGGTACAGGTTAATAGCAGTATAAAGCCGGTCAGTAAAACGATAGTTTTCCGGCCAATGGCAGATCGGGGGAATTTTAGCGAAAATTCTTTTTGAAATAATTTATTTTTTTTACTCATTTGTTGTTACTCCTTTCATACCTAAAGATTTATTGGTTTGTGCCGGAAAAATTATACTATGCTCAATTATGAAAAGCAATCCCCGTGCTAAGTCCGTTCCGACTATCCAGACCGTCATAGGGCAAGTAGTATTTTTTCACAAAGGAAGCGAAAAAATCTCCACTCTTAAATCTTTGAACGTCTGGATTTTTGCTGTTGTCATATCACCGCCGAAAACGGCTTCTAACCGTCCACAGGCGCGTTTTGCGCCCCTTTTCCCGCCCTGTTTCCTGCTACGCTGAAAAGTTTTGCGTCAATAACTCAAAAAAGCCGATATGCCAATAACTGCCATGTATATTTTATGGCTAATATAAATATAGCGAAAAGGCAGCAAAATACAATGAAAAAAATTAAAGCGTAGGAAATGGCGCCGGGTATGCCGGCATGGAGAAGGATGGGGGGAATCTTTATGGGGTGGAAAAGTAGCAGTATAAGGGATGGCATGGTATAATGAATCATATTGCTTATATGCCGGAAATGGGGTGAAGTCGTTTGACGAAAAATATTCGAGATAAATACTCAGTACAGTTGATGAAACTGTTGGCAGATTGTGCTGAGGATAATGGAACTTGCTGACAGTCACGATGTAGCTGTCATGCCATAGGCTGGACGGTTACATTACAACTGTACTTTTTCATAAGGATCGGGCGCCAACCGGCGTTGCCCGATGGAGCTTTTGATATCCGAATCTTAACCAGTAAATTGGTATGAGGAAAGGAGTACAGTTATGTGCTATATGAAAGAGGTTTTAAAAAAGAATAGGAATTGGGTAATCGTGTATCTTGTCATCGGGTTGTTCAATGCGTTTATGTCAAATTATAAG